>JAEIGA010013755.1_pt1 | contig 12303 bp, 9 predicted proteins | sample 9270691 | NCBI WGS metagenome assembly JAEIGA01 (sample SAMN17057246, study PRJNA624740) | gut metagenome | biome: biome; isolation source: fecal sample | host: Bos grunniens | place: China: Xizang | collected 2019
ACGAATCTGAGATTTATGCTTTGTCCATTTCTCTGACAAAGGACCCTCAGGAATCTTAGAAATAAGTTTTTCGGCCATTTTTATATAGAGTTATTGAAATTTCGGCACAATTTTACGGATTTTTACTGACTTTACCAATTATAAAGGCGTATCTTCGTTTAAAAAAGCGAGGGATCATCCGAATCCGGAGTAATTCCAAGGTGTCTGTATGCAAGTTCGGTCACTTCCCTGCCTCGTGGAGTCCTTATAATGAATCCTTCCTTTATAAGGAATGGTTCATACACCTCCTCAAGGGTTCCCTGATCTTCTCCCACTGCGGTAGCAATGGTATTCGCACCTACCGGACCTCCCTTGAACTTAGTTATGATGGTACGGAGAATCTTGTTGTCGATGGCATCAAGTCCCCTCTTGTCTATATTGAGCGCATCAAGGGCATACCTAGCTATCTTAAGGTCTACATTTCCGTTTCCAATCACCTGCGCAAAGTCACGGACTCTTCGAAGAAGAGAATTGGCGATACGTGGAGTACCTCGGCTCCTCAATGCAATCTCATACGCCGCATCATCATCAATACCTATCTTCAGAATGGACGCGCTTCTCTTGACAATCTTCATAAGAGTCTCTGTGTCATAGTATTCCATTGCGCATGTAATACCAAAACGTGCTCTCAGCGGAGACGTTAGCAGACCGCTTCTTGTCGTAGCTCCGACAAGTGTGAAAGGATTGAGGGAAATGCGGACCGACCTCGCACCGGGACCTTTATCTATCATTATATCTATGACAAAGTCCTCCATTGCGGAATAGAGATACTCTTCCACAACAGGTGAAAGACGGTGGATTTCGTCAATGAAAAGGACATCACCTTCCTCAAGGGAAGTGAGAAGTCCGGCAAGGTCTCCCGGCTTGTCAAGGATTGGTCCTGAAGTGACCTTCATGTTCACTCCAAGTTCATTTGATATTATATGAGCGAGCGTGGTCTTTCCAAGACCCGGAGGACCATGAAAAAGTACGTGGTCCAGAGACTCCCCTCTCATCTTGGCCGCAGCCGTGAATATCCTGAGGTTAGCCACAATCTTTTCCTGTCCGGAAAACTCTTCGAGTTCCTGAGGACGGATTATTCCGTCCAATTCCTTATCTTTGCCCTCATTGACGTGGTGAGGATCGAAATGGTCAGCCATACCAACAACAAAATAATTATATACAAAGATACTTAAATATTTATTATTTGTTTATGATATTTTCGCTGTTGATATGTTGATAACTGAATTTTATCATTGATAACCAGTCGATTATAAAGTTAAAAACTGTTGATTTGCCTGCTGTAAAGTTCTTGGAAAAATGTTGATGAATAATTTGCTTTTTATTTTCGCAGCCGGTTATATACGGATTTCTGAATAAATCATCAAAAAGTTTTCAAGGGTTTTCAACAGGGTTATCTACAGCTTATCAACCGAAAAATTGTTGAAATGTTAATAAGTTCGGATTCTGTCAAGAAACTTGCGGAATATGTGGAAAACCGTGACGAGGTATTCTGCAGCGGTCTTTTTTTGTCAGCCAGATGGATGGTTGTTTCACAGCTGGATGTTCTTGGAATTCAGCTGATTGTGCTTCCTGACAGGGATTCTGCCGAGTATTGTGCAGCTGACCTTTATCATCTTATAGAAGGGGATCGTGTGTATTTTTTACCTGATTCCGGAAAGAATCTCGAAAGAAGCAATTACAAGTCTTCGCTTGGAGTGCAGAGGACTTCCGCAATCGGAAAGATACTTGAATACAGGGAAGGGGAGCAGATGATAGTGGTGACTTATCCTTCTGCTCTTGAAGAAATAATTCCAGAAAAGGGAAAGATAAGCGGTTCTCTTCTTAAGCTGGTCGTGGGTGAGGAGCGATCGTATGAAGAAATAAAGGAGATACTTTTCTCCAGCGGATTCGAGAGAGTGGATTTCGTTTCTGAACCAGGACAGTTTGCGGTAAGGGGAGCTCTGATCGACATATTTTCATATTCATTCAACAATCCGTTCCGCATTTCATTCTTCGGAGACGAGATAGAATCCATAAACATATTCGACGCAAACACTCAGCTTTCCAAAGAGAAGGTCGATTATGTGGATATATATCCTGATCTGTCATCTTCGGAAGATGGTGAAGGTTCAATGGTTACTGACATACTTCCGGAAGATACCCTGGTGTGGCTGGATTCTTCCGATATGTACAAGGATAAATCCTTTTTTACTGAATTGAAGAAATTCAGGAATATCTATATGGAACTTCCTCTTTCACGTCAGGATGAGGATGCGGTCAGATTCAACATTTCGCCTCAGCCGGTATTCAGCAAGAACTTCGAACTTCTTACAGAGGATATAAGAAATAAGATAGAGAATGGCTTCAGGGTAAGGATATATGGAGAAAAGCAGTCCCAGCTTGAAAGACTCAAGTCCATTCTTTCTCAGAACGGAGGAATATTCCCTGAATTCGTTTCCGGTTCCAACATCCACAACGGATTCATAGATAATGACAATAAGGTCTGCTGCTACAGTGACCACGAAATATTCGACAGATTCCACAGGGTAAGCATCAGACGTGCGGTTGAAAAGAGCGAGCAGCTTACCATCAATGATCTCACGTCATTTGCGATAGGGGATTACATCGTGCATATAGATTATGGTGTGGGTGTATTCGGAGGTCTTGTAAGGATGAAGGACGACAAGGGCAGGATGCACGAAGTCGTAAAGCTTACTTATAAGGATAATGACGTGGTATTTGTTTCAGTCCATGCTCTCCATAAGATTTCACGTTATAAGTCAAAGGATTCCGAGCCTCCTAAGATTCATAAGCTTGGATCGAAGACATGGCAGAATCTCAAGGCAAGCACAAAGTCAAAGGTCAAGGATATTGCGAAGGACCTTATTCAGCTTTATGCCAAGAGAAAGAGTGCCAGAGGTTTTGCGTTTTCTGCTGACACTTATCTGCAGCAGGAACTGGAGTCTTCGTTCATGTATGAGGATACTCCGGATCAGGAGAAGGCTGTTCTTGCAGTGAAGAGGGACATGGAGGATGATTGTCCGATGGATAGGCTTGTCTGCGGTGATGTGGGCTTCGGCAAGACAGAGGTAGCCGTGCGTGCGGCATTCAAGGCAGTGGCTGACAGCAAACAGGTAGCCGTGCTTGTACCTACGACAATTCTTGCTCTTCAGCATTTCAACACATTCAAGAACAGGCTCAAGGATTTTCCTTGCAATATTGATTACGTAAGCAGACTCAGGACTGCAAAAGAGATTTCAGATATTCAGAGGAGACTCAAGGCAGGAACTCTTGATATTGTCATAGGTACACATAAACTCATAGGTAAAGGGTTTGATTTCAAGGATTTAGGACTTCTTGTCATTGATGAGGAGCAGAAATTCGGTGTGGGTGCCAAGGAAAAGCTTCGTCAGCTTAAGGCATCCGTAGATACATTGACACTTACCGCTACTCCTATTCCTCGAACCCTACAGTTCTCTCTTCTGGGAGCACGAGACCTTTCCATCATAAGCACTCCTCCGCCAAACCGTATTCCTATTCAGACTGAAATAATGCTTTTCGATCATGATGAGGTCAGAAAGATCATCAATTATGAGCTTAACAGGGGAGGACAGGTGTTCTTTGTGCATAACAGGGTCGAGGAACTCCAGTCTATCGAGGACATCCTTCGCAGGCTTGTTCCTGATATGAGGATATGCACCGCTCACGGCCAGATGGAGCCAAAGGTTCTTGAAAACAAGATTCTGGACTTTATGGCCGGGGATTATGATATGCTTCTGTGCACTACAATCATTGAGAACGGACTTGATATCCCTAATGCGAATACCATTATAATAAACCAGGCTCAGAACATAGGATTGAGTGACCTGCATCAGCTCAGAGGGCGCGTAGGACGTTCCAACAAGAGAGCTTTCTGTTATCTTATGGTTCCTCCTCTTGTTTCCATGACCGAAGATGCACGCAGAAGACTCAAGGCTATTGAGTCATTCTCAGATCTCGGCAGCGGATTCAACATCGCTATGCAGGACCTTGACATAAGAGGTGCAGGTAATCTTCTTGGAGCAGAGCAGAGCGGATTCATTACCGACATGGGATTCGAGACTTATCAGAAGATTCTAGCAGAAGCTATGGAGGAACTCGGTGTAGAGACCGGCATAACGGTCAAGTCTTCGAATGATAATTATGTTTCCGACTGTACGATCGAGACTGACCAGCTTGCACTTATTCCAGATTCATATATTGATATGACTGCGGAGAAGATAAGGATATATAAGGAACTGGACTCGCTTTCATCGGACAAGGAAATCAAGCAGATGAAGATCCGTCTTGCAGACAGGTTCGGAGATATTCCTGAAGAACTTCTTCGTCTGTTTGATATAGTCAGGATCAGACAGTTGGGACAGAAGCTCGGATTTGAAAAGATAATAATAAAGAATGGGGTGATGATAGCTTTCTTCATATCGAATCCTTTGTCGCAATACTACAAGAGTGACAGGTTCGCAAAGATTCTTGAAAGCGTAAGTCAGTATCCTAATCATTTCGAACTTAAACAGAATGACAATAAGTTGAGGATATTCTCAAGAAACATTGATGGCATATCCAAGGCGTACGAAATACTTTCAAAACTTTAGTCTATGGCAAATCTTTTAATAGACATAGGTAACACTGCGCTTAAAGCATCTTGGGCAGACGGTATGACCCTTGGCAGAACTTCACGTTACCAGGGTGAGAATATAATGGATTACATACTTTCCCTGATCAGTGAAGCAAAGCCTGAAACATTGGTTTTAAGCAGTATCCGCACTCTAAGCCAGAAAGACATTTCGGTTCTTCAACAGAACTGTGGCAGACTTATATATATTGACGAGTCAGTTGCCGGAAAATATGGTATTCCTACTTTTCTCAGTCCGGACAGAATAGCTTCATTGGTAGCTTCCAGATACCTTTTCAAAGGTAGAGGATGTACTGTTTTCGATTTTGGAGCGATGCTTACCGTTGATTTTCTGGACAAGGATGGCAATTATGAAGGAGGCAATATTTCTTTAGGATGCAGGACAAGATTCAGGTCATTGAACAGATATTCCAAAAATCTGCCTCTTCTTGAAAAACAGGATCATATCTGCGGGAAAGGCTATGATCTGAACTCTTCAATACATTCCGGAGTCATTTCAGGCATAGTCTTTGAATTGCAAGGTTATTTGGCTCAAAATCCTGAAAATATCATTGTTTTTACCGGAGGGGATGCAATTTATTTTGCAAAACGGATGAAAAACTCCATCTTTGTAGTTTGTAATCTCGTACTTATGGGATTGGCTTTAATAGCTTTAGAATATGATTAGAAAGATAGAAAGGTTATTCCTTGTTGCGGTATTTCTCATCATAGGCGTCTGCTCATATGCTCAGAGCGGTGCTTATGGTGCGTATTCTCCGTACTCTATATATGGTATCGGTGAGATTTCGAAGCAAGGTACTGCATACAATAAAAGTATGGGAGGTGTAGGTATCGCCGCCCGTAACAAAAGGTTTATAAATTACCTTAATCCGGCTGCAGTGACAGCGAGGGATACCTTGTCGTTCATGGCCGACTTCGGTCTTTCCGAGAAGAATACCGTATTCGCTCAGAACGGCATGAAATCAGCGAAGAATACCTTCAACATCTATGATTTCGTGATGAGTTTCCCTATCTACAAGTCTTCTGCTTTTATGGTAGGTATAACTCCTTTCAGTGATGTAGGATATGATTTCTCGTCAATAGAGAGGAGAGAGGATATAATTGGAAACACAGGTAACATTACCTATGATTCATATGGTACAGGAAGTATTTATCAGATTTTTGCTTCTGCAGGAGCTACTTTCTGGAAGAGGTTTTCAGTAGGTGCCGAGGTTCTTTTCCTGTTCGGAAACATCGATAAGGTTACCAATATGAATTTCTCTGACAATTCGTACAGGTCTCTCAACAGTGGAAATGATCTTACTGTCAGAGGTGTTACCGGTAAGTTCGGATTGCAGTATGAGCAGAAGATCGCTTCGAATGTTTCTATGGTATTCGGTGCTACCTACCGTCTCAGAAGCAAGATGAGAGGATATTCTACAGATTATAAATATGCTGTCCAGTCAAGTGTGACCGACACGCTGAGACATAATGTAGGTGTTCTCAAGGACGAGGGAATGAACTTTGGCGATGAACTGGGATTCGGATTGTCTGTCAAGGGTGGTGAGAGATGGAGTGCCGAGTTCGATTATCTGAGGTCTGACTGGAGAAAGTCCGGAATGGATAAGGCTCCTGGATTTGCTACAGTGGGAACTTCCACATTCAGTTCATCAGTTTCACAGTCTTTCAGAGCAGGATTTGAAATAGTACCTAATAGAAACGACATCAGATATTATCTCAGAAGATGTGCCTATCGTGCCGGATTCTATTATGACCAGTCTTATTTCAGACTCGACGGAAAGGATGTCAATACAATGGGAATAACATTGGGAGTCACTCTTCCGGTCTTCAGATGGTATAACGGTATATCCATCGGTGTGGATCTGGGTCAGAGAGGAAATAAGAATGACGGAATGATCAGGGAGAGATATGCCATGTTTGTCGTAGGATTCAACATTCATGACATATGGTTCCAGAAACCGAGATATGAATAATAATCAATTAATCACAATATGAAGAAAATTATCGTATTAATTTCTGTTGCTGCAGCTGCTTTGTTCGCTGCAAGCAGTCTTTCAGCACAGGGCAAGTATGGTCCTGACAGTACTGAGTGTATCAAGTATCTTTCTTATTACACAGAGTATTACAAGCAGAAGAATTATGATTCTGCCCTTCCTAACTGGAGAAATGCATATAAGTATTGTCCTCCTACTTCAAGGTATTCTCTTCTTTCTGACGGTACGACTCTTCTCAGAAGACTCATCACCCAGAATGCAAAGAATCCGGTGTATAAGGATCAGCTCGTGGATTCACTCATGACCCTTTACAAGCAGAGAGTTGAGTTCTGGCCAAAATATGCTACTGCATCATTGAACAACCAGGCTCTTGACATGTACAACTATATGAAGGATGAGCCTAAGAAGCTTTTTGAAGGTCTTACAGAGGTTGTCACTATCAACAAGACCAACACTAAGCCAAATATCTTCCTTTTCCAGTTGAGCACCGCATGTGACCTTTACAAGGACGGTCTTCTCGATCCTGAACAGGTAATCAACACATATGAGAATGCTGTTGCAGTGCTTTCTTCAATTACTCCGAAGAATGAGGTTGAGGGAAGAATGATCAACCAGACAATTGCAGACATCGAAAGTCTTTTCATTGCAAGCCAGGTGGCAAGTTGTGAGAATCTCATCGCTCTCTTCGAGCCAAGATTTGCTGCGGCTCCAGAGGATCTTGATCTTGCAAAGAACATCGTGAAGATGATGACCGTGACAGAGGGATGTACAGATAACAATCTCTTCCTCAATGCTGTTACAGTTATGTATAATCAGGAACCTTCTCATACTTCTGCATACTATCTCTACAAGCTTTATGCAGGCAGAAACGATGTTGATAACGCTGCAAAGTATATGAAAGAGGCTGTCACTTTCGAAGAGTCTGATGGTGAGGCTGATGCAGGTTATTTCTATGAGCTTGCCACATTCTTCGTGAAGAACGGTAAGACAGCTGATGCTTACAAGGCCGCAACTGCTGCTGTAGAGCTTTCAGATACATATGATGCAAAGTGCTACTACCTTATGGGAACAATCTGGGGATCTACCGTTTGCGGTGGTGATGAGATTGCAAAGAGAGCTCCATACTGGGTTGCTGTCGATTATATGCAGAAGGCGAAGAATGCTGATCCTGCTCTTGCAGAGGATGCAGACAGAATGATTTCTCAGTACCGTGCATACTTCCCTCAGACAGCTGAGGCGTTTATGTACAACATTACTGACGGTGAGTCGTACACTGTTGCATGTAACGGTATGAGGGCTGTTACTACAGTAAGAACCCAGAAGTAACAGGATTGAACAGATTTCTAAATATTGTAAGGATGATTGCAACCGCAGCAGCGGTTGCTTTCGTCGTTTATTCGTGCAAAGGAAAATTGGCTGAAGCGGATGCTTTGTCCGACGGTGAAGTGCCTATGCAGACTGTGAGGAATATGTTTGTAGTCCACACAGAGAACGGTGGTCTTCAGATGAGGATGGAAGCCGATCTGATGGAAAGGTACGAAAGAGATACCATGACTTTTGAATCTTTTCCTGAAGGTTTTTCCGTATATGCCTACACTGAAGAAGGACTTCTTGAGACTCAGATAGTTTCAGACAATGCCCGACATCTGAAATATAATGATGGCAGGGAGACTTGGGAGGCATTCGGAAACGTAGTGATAAGGAACCTCATCAAGCAGGAAGTGATGGAGACGGACACTCTCTACTGGGATCAGAAAAATGAGAAGATCTATACACATTGCTATGTGAAGCTCTATTCTCCTGATGGTCTCATGCAGGGTTATGGAATGGAATCTGACCAGCGCGCGAGAAACTCTATAATATTCAATCCTTTCAACAGTTATGGTTTTGTAGTTCAGGATACTACGAATGTTGTAGTGGATTCTGTCAACTTTATAGGACCTATGCAAAAAAATGATTAAAGATTGGAGGAAAATTGTTATATTCGCACCCCAATTGGCATTTGATAATAATCTAAAACAAATAAAACAATGGCAGTACTTGAAACAATCCGTGTTAAGCTTGGAGTTCTGATTACAGTGCTTATCGCAGTAGCACTGTTGTCATTTATCATTGATCCAAGCACACTTCAGTCTGTATCTTCTTCTATGTCATCTAAATACGATGTAGGAGAAATCAACGGCAAGTCTATTTCATACACTGACTTCCAGGCTGATGTAGACAAATTCACAACAATCAACGAGATTCTTACAGGTTCATCTGTACAGAACGAGCAGCAGCAGATTTCAATCAGAAATGCAGCTTGGCAGTATCTTATCGACAAGCACCTCTTTGTGAAGAACGCTAAGGCAGCAGGTCTTTCAGTAGGTGAGGAGGAGATGATCGATATCATTTCAGGTGATATTCCTTCAGCAGTCATTTCTCAGAACCCTGCATTCTGCGATGAGAACGGAGTATTCTCTAAGGAGGCTCTCCTTCAGTTCATCAGCGCTATCGACACCGATCAGACAGGCAGATTCAGAATTTACTGGGATTACCTTCAGAATGCGGCAGAGACTCAGCAGTACTAGGCAAAGTACATGTCTCTCTTCACTCAGAGCAACATTGCAAATGCTCTTCAGCTTTCTGAGCAGGTAGCTGAGAACAACAATACTTTCAATGTAGAGTTCGTAATGGTTCCTTTCGGTTACTCTATGGATTCTACAATTGTTGTTACAGACAGCGAGATCAAGAAGTATTATGAGTCTCACAAGAAGTTCTACAAGCAGCAGGCAAGCAGAGACATCGAGTATGTAGTGTTCGAGGTTGTTCCTACAGCTGAGGATATCGCAGCTGCAAACCAGTCTCTCATCGCTGTTTATGACGAGTTCGCTTCAACAGCAAACATGAAGAGCTTCCTTCTTGCAAACTCTGACAGACAGCTTGACAACACATGGTACAAGGCTGGTGAGCTCAACAGAGTTGCAAAGGCAGTAAATGACTTCGCTTTCACAAAGAACGCGACTGTATCGGAGGTTATCGCTGACGGAAACACTTTCTACGCTGTACGCGTTATGGAAGAGGCAATGGTTCCGGATTCAGTATACGTTAAGTATGTTCCTGCACAGGCAGAGTCTGCTGACAGCCTTATGGCAGCCGCTGAGCCTCAGTGGATCACTCAGGTTCCTGGTTTCGAGGAAGTAATGACAGCAAAGGTAAATGATGAGGTAACAGTAAACGGTCTCGTATTCAAGGTTCTTGACAGAACAGCTCCTGTAGCTAAGAAGAGAGTGGCTGTACTCGAGAAGACTGCTGTAGCAAGCAAGGAGACAGTAAACAACTGCTATGCTAAGGCCAATACATTCGCTACAAAGGCTGCCGGCAAGTATGAGAACTTCCAGAAGGCTCTTACTGAGGAGGGTGTTTATGCACATCCGGTAAACAAGATGCTTGAGAGCGCTAACAGACTTGGTGCTGTAGAGGGTACTAAGGAGGTTACAAGATGGGCATTCGAGGCTAAGACTGGTGAAGTGTCAAGCATTATGACAATCAACAACAACTACTTCATCGTAGCTGCCGTTACAGGTACTCACAAGGAAGGATATGCTGATGTGAAGGAAGTTGCATCTTCAATCAGAGACATTCTCTATAATGAGAAGGCTGCTGAGAAGAAGGCTGCTGAGGTTGCTGAGAAGATTTCAGGTCTTACAGACATGAACGCTATCGCTGAGGCTCTCGGTACAACAGTAAACACAAAGGATGGTGTGGCATTCTCATCAATGTCTAACCAGGGTCTTGATCCAATGTTCATCGGTGCTGCATCTGTAGCAGAGGATGGAAAGATCTGCGGACCTCTCGCCGCTAACATCGGTGTATACGTATACAAGGTGACAGGCCGCGACACAGGTGCTTTCTTCACTGAGGATGACGCTAAGGCTCGTGACGCTCAGATGGCACAGTACACTTCTCAGATGGTTCTTCCGGTAATGATGGATGACGCTGATGTAAAGGATAACAGAGCACGTTTCTTCTAAGAAACCGATCAGATAAAAGAAAATAGGATGGCTGACATCAGCCATCCTATTTTCTTTTATAGTTATATGCATAAGAAGAGATAGGGTATGTTTTGCCGGCGTATCCATCCTCAGACACGTAAGAGGGTGGGAGGAATGGAGTCGGAACTCGTTCCGACGGAACCGAGCAAAACTTGCCCTATCTCCTCTGTCAGTAGACCACCATAATAAAGGACTGACTAATAATGACATGAACCCAGAAAGTTAGACAAAAAACTTTCTGGGTTCATGTCACTTTTTAATCTATCCTGTTATTTTTGAATAGAGTTAAAGTAGTCTAATATACTTTGCTCAATATTTTTAACCGCGTTATACTCTGATATATAAATATCCTCTTCATATTGTATAATATCGTTATATATGTCAATTGTTTCCTTTACTTTTTTTCGTTTAGTATTATGGTTATTTATATATTCTGTTTTAATTTTTTTTATACTATTTAATCTATACCAATGTAAAGTATTAGATTCTCCGGCAGACTTTCCTGTACCATTTACTATTCGTCTATTTGTGTAAAAATTTTCAAAATAATAAATTATTGAATTGCTTTTAATATCAATAGTACAATCAAAGGATACTTTACTAAAACATCTTGAAAATGCAGCATAAGGAATATGTACTACTTGTTCTCCAATTGGAATAACGCACTTAAAGTACACCTTGTGTAGTCCAGAATATAACTCTTCAGTTGTAACCTTATATTTTTTATTAATTTCATGAATCCAATCGTTTATTTCTAATTTTATTGTATCAGAATTTTGATTGATTTCTATTTTTCCTTTTATTATTTCTGGGAAAAGATTGAATTCACATTCACCATTGTTATGATAAGCAATACGCTCAACATTTTGTCCAAATGAAAATGTTAAATTAATAAAAAGTAAGATATATGGTATATATTTCATATGTTTAGACGTTAAAGAGGAAGTGCATGATGTCGCCGTCCTGAACTACGTATTCCTTTCCTTCTACACCGAGCTTTCCGGCAGCGCGGCAGGCAGCTTCTGACTTGAGAGTGATGAAGTCCTCGTACTTGATGACCTCGGCACGGATGAATCCCTTCTCGAAGTCTGTGTGGATGACACTTGCCGCTCTTGGGGCCTTGTCTCCCTTATTGATTGTCCATGCGCGGCACTCTTCAACTCCGACAGTGAAGTATGTTCTGAGGTTAAGAAGCGAGTAGGCGCTCTGAATAAGTCTGATTACTCCTGATTCCTCAAGACCCATCTCCTCAAGGAACATCTGACGCTCCTCGTAGCTTTCAAGTTCTGCTATGTCTGACTCAATCTTTGCTGAAATGATGAGGATTTCTGCATCCTCGTCAGCTGTAGCCTTACGTACGCTCTCGACATACTCGTTACCGTCCTTTGCTGAAGCCTCATCTACGTTACAAACATACATTACAGGCTTGTTTGTGAGGAGGTAGAGCTCCTTTGCCATCTGCTCTTCTTCTGCATTCTCAGGCTTCACAGTACGGCAGGATTTACCCTGCATGAGTGCTTCTCTATATTTGCAGAGAAGGTCGTAGAGCTTCTTTGCGTTCTTGTCACCACCGGTTGTAGCC
>JAEIGA010013756.1_pt1 | contig 12303 bp, 12 predicted proteins | sample 9270691 | NCBI WGS metagenome assembly JAEIGA01 (sample SAMN17057246, study PRJNA624740) | gut metagenome | biome: biome; isolation source: fecal sample | host: Bos grunniens | place: China: Xizang | collected 2019
TAGCTATTGTTCCTGGCCGTTACACCGCATTGGGAAATATTGTGGCAGCCAACGACAACGGAGCAATTGTAAGCCCATTTTTATCTGAAGATGCAATCAACGTTATTGAAGAGACCTTAGATGTAGACGTTAAAGCAACCTCAATGGTCGGAAGCGACATAATCGGTTCTTTAATCCAGGTTACTAATAGGGGATTTTTGATAAGTTCAAAAGCTGTTCAATCTGAAGTAAGACTTGCTCAAGAAGTATTTGGTGTAGAAGGGGATATTGGTACTGTTGGAAAAGGTATTCCTTTAGTCGGCGCTTGTTCAATTGCTAATTCCAAAGGAGCAATTGTTGCTAAAGACAGTACAGGTCCTGAAATGGCTAGAGTTGAAGAAGCATTAGGCTTTTTAGATGATGATTTTTAATTAATATATCATGAGGGATTTTATATGATAACAAAAATTTACAGAGTTAAAGGTACTTTTGTAATGGGCGATGAATATCATAAATTTACTAAAGAATACAAAGCTACTTGTGAAGCTGAAATCGAAGAAAAAATCTACGAACGTTTCGGAAGTAAACATGGTATTAACAGGAATCAAATTTCTATTGCTGAAATCGAAGAAATTGCTCCTGAAGATGTTTTAGACCCAATCGTAAAAGAAATTTTATAGACACATCGAAGGTGTTAACATGGAAGATCAGCAAAGATTAAACAGTCTTCTCAATGAAATCAATGCATACAGGCAACAAGCGGAATTGATTCAACAACAGATTGAATTAATCCAATCTTCTATTGCTGAAGTTGATGCATTATCCACCACTTTAGATGATATCGAAGGTCAGGAATCTGTCGAAGCCTTCGTTCCAGTAGGTGCTGGTTCTTTCATTAAAGGAGAACTTAAAAGTACTGACGAAATTATTGTAAGTATTGGTTCAGGTCTTGCCGTTAAAAAAGATGCTGACGGCGCTCGCGAAATTCTCGCTGGGCAAAAAGAAGATTTAAAAGATAGCTTAGACAAAATGCTTGCTAACTTGCAGCAATGCAGTGACATTCTTGGAAGTCTTCAAGCTCAAGCTGAACAGATTGCAGCAGCATCCCAAGGCAACATGACTCAAATGGGATAAATATTTTACAATTTTTTTCTTTTTTTATTTTTTTAATTCTATTTTTTTAAAGGCTAATTTTCATATAACTTTTTTTCTTTAAGTAGATTTTCGTTTGAATGATTATCAACTGATTAATCTCAAAAATGCTTCATTTTAATATTGGCATGTCTGTTTAGATTGGCCAATTATGTTAGATTGATATTTTTCAAGTGCTATTTTTTAAATAATATGAAAAATATAGATATTTATAACTAAATTTTTAACTAATAAAAAGGTTGGATTAATCTTGTTTGAATCATTGAAAAAGAAATTTTCACGTACAAGTGAGAAATTGGAAGAAGAGATTATTGAAGAAGCTGAAAAAGAAAACAATCTTCAAGAGGAATCCGGTAAAAGATTTTCATTTTTCTCATTTGGAAGGAAAAAAGAGGAAAAAGTAGAAGAAGATGACTCTAATTTACTTCCTGAAGCCAGTGAAGAAACTGAAGAAGGTGCTGATGAATCTCAAGAGGAAGTAAAAGAAGAGGAAGTAGAAGAGAAAAAGTCCCGCTTCTGGAGTCGCAGCAAGGACAAATCTGAGGATGAAGATATTGAAGAGGAGTCTGAAGAGGAACCGGAAGAGGAACTCGATGAAGAGATTGAAGAGGAAGAAGAAGCAGAAGAGCTTGTTGAAGAGCCTGAAGAGGAAATTGAAGAGGAAGCTGAAGAAAAGACCGAAAAGAAAAAGTCCCGCTTCTGGAGTCGTAGCAAGGATAAATCTGATGAAGAGGAGTCTGAAGAAGAAACAGAAGAGGAAGAAGAAGAGAAAAAGTCCCGCTTCTGGAGTCGCAGTAAGGATAAATCTGATGATGAGGAGTCTGAAGAGGAAGCAGAAGAAGAGGAAAAATCCCATTTCTGGAGTCGCAGTAAGGATAAATCTGATGATGAAGGATCTGATGAAGAGTCCGATGAAGAGGAAGAAGAGGAAAAGTCCCACTTCTGGTCTAGGTCTAAAAAGGAATCCGCTGACGGTGAAGCTAGCGGAGGATTATTCTCATTTGTAACAGAAAAGACCATTTCAGAAAAACACGTTGAAGACATCCTATTTGAACTTGAAATGGAGCTCCTTCAGGGGGATGTTGCAATGGAAGTGGCAACTGAAGTTGTTGAAAATGTAAAAACCAATCTTGTCGGTAAAAAAATCAAAAGAAGCAATGACATTACCGAACACACATTCAACGCATTAAGGGATTCAGTGGCTGAAATCATCGACATTCCTGGAAAATCAATGACCGAAATGATTGAAGAGAAAAAAGCTATTGGCGAACCTCTTGTTGTAATGTTTGTTGGAATTAACGGTACCGGAAAAACAACAACAATCGGAAAATTGGCAAATTACTATCTTAAAAAAGGTTACACTCCAGTAATCGCAGCTTCAGATACATTCAGGGCAGGAGCTATTGAACAGGTAACCTATCACGCCGACAATGTTGGAGTAAAAATCATCAAGCACAAAAAAGGTTCAGATCCTGCGGCAGTTGCATATGATGCAGTGGAACACGCAAAAGCCCAAGGAAAAGAATTGGTTTTAATCGATACTGCAGGAAGAATGCAAACCAATACAAACCTTATGGATGAAATGAAAAAGATCAAAAGGGTTGCAAATCCTGACCTGGTCATTTTCGTTGGAGATGCCCTAACCGGTAACGATGCAACAGAACAGGCTAAAAAATTCAATGAAGCTATTGACATCGACGGTGTAATTTTAACTAAAGCCGATGCAGACAGTAAAGGTGGTGCATCACTTTCCATTGGTTATGTAATTAAAAAGCCAATAATGTTTTTAGGTGTCGGTCAAGGATATGACGACATTATGGAATACGATTCCGAATGGATGTTGAACCAGTTATTCAGCGATGTCGATGAAGAGGAATTGGCAGCTATTGAGGATTAATTGCATGAAGCTCAAGCAAATTTTATTTATACTTCTAATCGTACTTCTGGTGATAGCTACCGGAGCCACATTAATGGGTGAATTTTCAAGCATGATATCCTTTGCGCCTAAGGAAAACGTTTCCATGGCTGTTGTTGGTGATGTGATGTTTGCCAGAAACATGGAAGGAGTTTTAAGCATGGATTCCAGTCCGTTTGAAGGAGTCAGTGATGTCACTTCCAATGTTGACTTGCTGCTGCTCAACTTTGAAAACGCAGCTACAACTTCGGAGGATGTCATGAAGGGTGACATCCCATTCAAGTGTAATCCGAGCTATGTCCCTCTGGCCAAAGCAAACAACAATACGATAGCGGCTCTTGCCAATAACCATATTTTCGATTACGGTATTGGCGGTATGGAGGACACTGTCAGGTATATGAATGAATCAGGAATAACCACAATGGGTGTTGGGAAAAATGCCAGTGAAGCTCATCAGGCAGTAACCCAGGAAATCAACGGCAGAAAGATTACCATATTGAATTACATGGATTCAAACAGTTTCACAGAATATGACTATGATGTAATGCCTTATGCAAAGGAATCTTCTCCGGGTTATTCTGCATACGATTCAGAAGATGCTAAAAAGCAGATAAGCGAACATAACGATTCAGATTTGGTAGTCGTATATCTTCACTATGGTCATGAATACAACCACTCTCCGGATGAGGTTCAGGAAAAGATAGCTCATGAATTGATTGATTATGGTGCGGATGTTGTAATAGGCAACCACCCTCATGTGCCTCAAGGAATCGAAATGTACAACGGCAAACCAATATTTTATAGTGTAGGAGACTTTATCTTCGATTTGGAAATAGAAGAAACCCTTTCAGATTACTTCGTCAAGATTGAGTTGGTAAATGACACAGGAATATGTACTGTCTATCCGGTACGCCTTGTCAATTTCTTGCCACAACATATGGATTATGAAAGCGGAAACGAAATGTTGAGAGACTTGTCTCCTCTAACTAATGAATTGGAAATCTACAATGGTGTAGGTAAGCTTACATTTAATCTAACAGAGGACAAATAGTATTGAAGATGCATCTATTAGATGCATTTTCACCATTTTCTTTTTGAAAGGGCTTTCAGCCTCTTTTTTTCTATATCTTTTTGTTTATCGGATTGATATTGTTTTTTCTGGCGATTCGTTACCGTTTCGTTGTTTCTCATGATTGTTATAAGGTCAATGGAATTGCCGCTGCATGCCATCAGTACCCTGATTTCCTTGTAATCCTTGTTTACGGGTGCCGGAAACACGACGGCATATGTATTGCCCTCCACATGCTCCCAACTGATAGGCTCTTCTTTCATTATGCAATCTATGACGTATTGTCTGGATATGCCGTTATCCTGTAATCTTTCCAGGTAATGTCTATTTTCAAAGCACCAATTTATGCCTGATGTTTCACCGATTATAAATTTGTCAAATACATTCATTACAGATAAATATATAAAAGTTATTATATATTGTTTTACAAAAATTCTATTATGAGTGAACAAGCACAATGGGATTCATCTATTGCATTCATTTTTGCCATGATTGGAGCTGCTGTTGGTCTAGGTAACATTTGGCGTTTCAGTTATGTTCTGTATACAAATGGTGGGGGATCATTTTTCATTCCATACTTTATAGCAATAGCTATTATGGGAATCCCTTTTTTAATATTGGAATATGGTGTGGGGTTCTCATTTAAAGAATCCTTTTCAAAGATTATGCGAAAGATTAAGCCGGAGTTTGAGATAATTGCTTGGATTCTGGTTATATTTGTATTTATAGTTACAATTTATTATATGGTTATTCTTAGTTGGGATTTGGTATACCTGTTGAGTAGTTTTACTTTCAATTGGGGTACAGATACTGCAGCTTACTTTGTAAACCACGTGGGTGGAAGTTCAAACTTATCCAATGCAAACTTCCTTTTGATTCCGACAACAATAGGTGTCCTATTGTTATGGGTTGTCTTATGGTTCATTGCTCATAAGAATGTGGATAAGGGTATCGGTAAAGTTTCAAAAATCCTTATTCCTGCATTGTTTGTCATAATGGCCATAATTATCATTTATTCATTGACATTGCCTGGTGCAAGCATAGGAATTAATACGCTGCTGACCCCTGACTGGAACAAGCTTTTTGATGTAAACATTTGGCTTGCGGCATTTGCGCAAATCATTTTCTCATTGAGTATGGGTCAGGCCATTGCACTCACATATGCAAGCTACTTGCCTGAAAACTCAAAATTGATCGATAATGTATTGATTGTTGTTGCATCAAACTCAGCTTTCGAGATATGTACCGCATTCGGTGTATTTTCAATCCTAGGGTTCATGTCCCTTACGAATGGAGTGCCGATGGTACAGTTGATTACTGAAGGTACTGGTTTGGTATTTATTGTTTTCCCTATGATTTTCAACATTATGGGTCCTATTGGACGTATATTGGCTCCAATGTTGTTTTTAGCAATATTATTTGCAGGCGTTACTTCAGCATTAGGATTTTTCGAACCGATGTTAAGTTCAACTTCTGCCAAATTAGGATGGTCAAGAAAGAAAACTGCAACTGTCTTATCAATCATAGGTTGTGTCTTTTCAGTCATATTGACATCAGGAATCAGCAGTTACCTTGTAGGAATCATAGATACATTTGTTAATCAATTTGGAATATTAATCCTAATTGGTATCCAGTGTGTGATATTTGCATGGTTCTATGGTGTGGAACACTTCTTACCTGCATTAAATGAACACTCAACATTTAAGGTCGGTAAAACATGGACTTTTGTTATTAAATACTTATTACCTGCTGTTTTGCTCATCATGTGGGCAATAGGACTTATCAAACTGTTCTCATCTGCAAAAAGCTTTGAGATAATAGTTGATTTGGTGATAATCGCAGTAGTTTTAGTCTCTGCTTCTCTTTTGACAAAAGCCCGTTCTCGTGGTGAATAAATTTCATCACGCTATTTTTTTATTTTTTAAGTATTAATCAACTTCTTTAATAATTGACATTTGCTTTTATTTAATCAATTCTAATAAATTAAAGATGTGAAATATTAAAGCTGTCTTTTAAAAAATTCGTCCGGTTAAAAAAATAATATCATTGAGTGACACACATACATCACTCAATAAATCTAACATGTTTTGTATGCATCATAACCTGCATATAGATGGTATAATGTGGAGAGTGCACTTCCAACAATGTTATTTGCAAAGAAATAAATTAGCAAATGAAGCACAATCATTCCTAAAAATAATATGATGGCCTTTTTCTTATATCCATTGATTGCCTGGCCCAAACCAGGTATTATAAAAGAGAGTATACCGTTAGTTAAAGCGTTTTTATCCATTTCATCACCTTAAATTCCAAGTAATATTAACATGAATATGATTCCATCCGTTAGAAGATGGGTAATGTATGAAACAAACAAGTTTTTAGTTTTCAGATATCCATAAAGTTCAGACATTGATCCAAATCCCTGGATTAAAATAACGGAAGTCAGTGAGGTCAAACCGGGGGAATAATGAATCAATCCGAATGAAATTAAGACAATGATTGTTGATAATACTATTGATAACTTACGATTGTTGGTGTATTTATAAAAGAGTCTAATCAGGAACATGAGCGGGATGAACTTGACCAATTCTTCACCCATCATGGAATAGATTAATGAAACTGTCATTTCTGCTGTAATGCCTATTGCTTCGGGACTCACTTCACTAGGTTGGCTAAATGCTCCAATGATTGTATCCATGGCAAATGCATAAATGATATATACTATAAAAAGCAAAAATGCAAGTTTTATTTCACTTCTGCTAGGATTATGGAATATTAAACTTAAATCCCAATTGGAATAATATAGCAGTGGAATCAGCATTGTCAGACAGAAGATCAAACTTCCTATAAACTCTGATTCTATTCCAATCAGCAAATATAGCATAAATGCAATGGGAATGCTTGCAAGCAATACCATCCATGCCATTTTTGATAGTTTCGGATTTTGCTTATAGAAGGGAAAATCCCTACTTGTATCTTCAAATTTAAAAAATTCGCTCATACAAATCACATTGTATTAATAGTATTTGCATTCAAGAAATAAAAAGCTTTGTTAATCTGATAATTCTAATGGTTGAAAAATAGTCTTTTAAGTCTAAAGGCCGAAACCTTTAGAACTTAAACTAAAAAAATTTTTTTTAGCATATAACACGGGAGTGTGTTACAAATAATATTATGGTATAATGTATTATTTAAAGCTTAACTTATTTTCACATGCCGGAGATTGTCCATCTTCAGTCTATTAATTTTTTTAAAAAAAGAAAAAGGAGTACTCTAGAAATACTGAGTACTGCTGTCCGGGTCTAGCCTGACATTTTGTGTCGAAATCAGATTGCTGTTTGAATCGTATAATTCAATATATGCATTATCAGGGTAATAGCTATAGGCATCAGCGCTATAAATTTCAACATAACCGTTTGAATCTACAGTTAATGGGACCATATTTCCGTTATTTAGATTAGACCCATCACGGGAGTAAACTATTCTCAATATGATGTCCTTGCCTGCGTTTTCACCGCCGATATAGATTTTCGCATAAGTCTTGTCGGTAAGTTCAGAGCCTGTTTTGAAAATTCCCCCGCCGATGTAGAGTTCCGCATCATTGTTCACTTCAGGTTTTGATGTGTCAACGGTTGTCTCTATTTTAGGTTTTGAAACAGGTGTTTCCGGTTTTGGCTTATCAACAGTGGTCTGAATATCTCTTGTCTTATTAATAGCAGTCTGGACAGGAGTCTTTTCAGGAGTTTTAGCACTAGGGGTTGTTATCCCTTTGGTGTCTTTTATCACTGTTGAATTAATCATTTCGTCTATAATGTTCAGATCCTTACCTGTAAGAATGAGGTCAGTGTCATTTTTAGTTAAAACAACCTGATAAACAGAATTTTCCCCGTCATCTGATGAATATGTCTTTGTGTTATTGCCTTGGGCAATCAGTTTCATGGTCGGAGAAATCAGCCTGTCAGTCAGGTTCTTATTGATTGTAATGCCTTCAATTTCTTTAGAATAATTGCCAACGTTTTTCCAATAAATCATACCTCTGTCGGATTCATTGGTAAGGGCATTCTTGATAGTAAAATTTGAATCTACAGGTGTTTTTATTTCAAAGTATTTAAAATCAGCATTTTTTAGGGGAATTACATAAGCAGTTGAATTTTCCTGAGCATGTGTATTGGACTGGGTCAGTACAATGCCTCCCAAGACAAGTAGCACAACGGCAATTCCCGCAATAATTAATGTTTTGGAATCCATTTATTTCACCTAATCTTATATATGACTTTGTGTTATTAATATTTGTAAGTATTTTTTTGTAAAAGCAATTTTATAGAGGTAACTACAAATAATATAATAATATCAATCGGTGATAATATGGATGACAAGGAAAAAGTAATTGAAGCATTTAGAAATTCCGAAGACCCTTTAAACGCTAAAAAGGTAAGTGAACTTTCTGGCGTTGAAAAAAAGGAAGTTGACAAAATCATGAAAGAATTGAAAAAGGACGAAACAATCGTCTCTCCAAAAAGATGTTATTGGACCCTTGCAGAAAAATAATGTCTTTTTTTCTTTTTTTTAAGCTTTTCAAGCTATCCCTTAAATGAAATCCTTCCTATAAAACATCACCCTTCTTGCAGCGAAATTTCAGAATAGAACTATGATTTCAGCTATTATTTTTGAAATCAGATAGTGCTGTCTGGCAATGTCTGTAAAGAAGTATAGACGTATTTCAGTAAATATTAATCCAATTGTGCTGGCAATAGGAACAGATTGAACACCCATTTTGTACTCATTATGTGAGTGACTAGAAGATTATGAAGGACATGACTCCTAATGGAATCAAATCGCTGTTGTCATAATCATTCATCTCTGTTCTTTTCTTCCATTTCCAGTTCTTTTAATACTTTGGCCCTAATTCTTGCTTCCATTTCTTCAGGAGTTTCTTCGGTCATTTCTTCGGATTCTTTTTCAGGGATAATGATTTCTTCAACTCCTTTTATGTTTTTCACATTTTCAAAATCCCCTTTTTCCCTCGGCACTTCCTTGTGAGTGTAGCTTTCTTCAGATATTTTGCCGGAATTGTTCCTTTTTTTGAGAAGATCCTTATAGTTTTCATTGTCCAGAGGAGCCTCCTCATGAGTGTAGCTTCCTTCATAATAAAATCTGCTGTCACCTGGAAGGTTTTCGTCATCTGTTATTCGGATTACAACAGGAGGATTTGAATTTCTATTTACAAAAGCCCAAATTAGGATAATTATCAATAGATAAGCTACCAGCAGATTAGGATATAGGTACCTGTTGTCCTGCATAGGTATTGTAAACAAAACGAGGATAATGTTCAATAGATTTGGTATATATGCAGCGTAGATGTTCTTGGATCTGGTAAGGATATGTATGGCTACCAATAGTATTATTGCCAGATACATGTATAGTGCAGGGCTGTCAAATAGGGTATCTGTACGGAAATTGTCTTTAATGTCATATGCAAACTTGTTGAGGACACCATATTCAGCACTTCCAGGGTGTCTTGCCATCATTCCATCATATTTTGATGTAGGAGTAAGATTGTTTGAATAGAAAGCCCTGTTCTCATTGTTTATGTCTGTTTTGTATACGTTACCGACCCAATTGCCGTCCCTTGTAATGTCCCAGACTATCGGTGCGGAACTAGAGATATATTTTAGGAAGTATACTGGATTTGATATTGAATATTTGATTGCCATTCCGATATAAGTGGCCTTATTATGATTGAATACCTGCTCATTCGCCGCTTTCCATATCGGATCTGAATATGTAGGCTGATATTTTGACTTGATTGAACTTTCATCTATCAGGTAATGTATCATTGTCCGGTCTTCCTTGCTTATGTCAAGGTTCATATCATAATTCGCCAACATATGTGAAACTTTTGTAAATACCTCATCCTTCTGAGTGTCCTCAACATCGAACGCCACATTCAATGAAGCAATCAGCAATATGAGTATTATTGTCAGTGCAGGCACAATCAGATAGAGTTTTTTATCCTTATTTTTTCTATAAAGGTATATTGCAAGTATGACCAGCATTATTACAATAATAAAAATACCATTCGGCCTTAGCTGTGCCACAAAAGCCATGACGATGGACAATATGATTGCAAAGGCATAGCTCACATTGCCTTTTTTAGTTAGCAACTGATAAATCATGAAAACTAAAAACATCAGGAAATAACTAAATAGGATGTCTTTCCAAAGTGTAATGGAGTATAGTGCATTGATAGGGATTAAACTGATGGCTAATGTGATTATGGCTTGTATGATAAATACCTTATCGAAGCCGGCGTCATTGTCCCTGAAGGCTCTGCAGATTATTGTCCACATTGTTGAAAATGTTAGAATCTGAAGAACGCAAATGGATATTGGACTTGGATATATCTTGATACAGGCCTTTTCAATCAGCGTATGAAAAAATGGATACCAATTCGTATACTGTTTAGTAGCTATTTGATGAAGTTGGTTATATGATTCATAAGTTAAAATTCCCGGGTCAAAAACATAAAGGTAATACAGAAATATTGCAACCGGGATCAGGAAGATTATTAAATCCTTTACAAAATTCGACTTTTTGAATGCAACTATCCTATTCTTATTATCCCCATTAGTATTCATGGTAGTAGATATATCAATTATTAAATAAATATGTTCTTAATTTTTTTCAAGTTTTTTTGCACATCGATATTTTTCATTTAAAGTTTTTAATCTCAAATCAACATATTAATTTTTTCGATTTTACTTGATTTTAAGGGAGATTTTTTAAATTTATTTCCAATTTTTCATTTTCTAGAAAAAATTTTTTTACTGTAATTATTTAAAAAATCATTAAAATCATTTATTCCAGTTAGTTTTTTTCACTTTTATTAAATTGCCCCAGTCCATGTTTTTCTCACCAATCAGAAAACTTTTGCTTTTTGAATTTTGATTTGCAATATTTCATTAATGCTCATGGAGTTAATGGTTCTGATATTAAATGATAATAGGTTCACATCGACTTTTTCCATGTATGATGTTTGTTTGCAATTTAAGATGCAATTTGGAGTTTTCATTTAAAAAATCGTGATTTCATATACCTTTGGATGAAATTCGAATCTGTATTTAAAAATCATTTAAAAATTCGACAGCTCAGCTATTTCTTTAAATATTTTCATTGTAAAAATGGGCAGATATTGCCATTTTTGAGATTTTCTTTTTTTCACTAAAAAACTTCAAAAAATGGATGCTGTGATATATTAATTCATGTTTGATTTCTATATTTTAAAAAACAAATAATCAATTGTTGGATTAAAATATAATGGCGGATATGGCGATTATTGTAAGAAATTTGACTCCCAGTAACTTGTAATTTTTCACACATTTTGGATTTTGAAAAATAATCTTTCTCATTTGATGATTTGGAATTTTTATAATCTCAATCGGGCTTATTAAAGCATTAAGGATAGTATTCTACCTTATTTTTAAAAATCATTAATTAAAAGCCTTTACACTTGAAATGCACCTCTTACTTGTCATTAAAAATAGTGCTATGGAAAAAATTGTCGAGTCTTTGAATCGTTTCATAAATCAGGCATTTTTTTAAAATGATCTGCATGATATATTTTCAGTAATTTTTCCAAATTAACTTATATGTCCTTTTATAAAAAGTTATATTAATTATACATAAATACGGGAAGTAACTAATTTGGAATTTAATAAATTAATGGTAGTTTGTATATTTTTACTTGCTATCTTAACAGTTGGGGCGGCAAGTGCGGCCGATGAAAATATAACAGATACGAATGATGAGGCCCTAAGCGCAGAGCCTGTCATGGGGGATTTATCTGCAGACGCTGCAGATGAGAACTCAGTTGAAAAAGCAACTGGTGATTTTTCTCAACTGCAAAGTTTGGTAGACAAAACAGCCAGCGGAAAAACATTGTACCTGGATAGGGACTTCACAAGAGACAACACTGCAATACTAACCATTTCAATAAGAATTACCAAGCCCATAACCATTGACGGGCAGGGACATACAATTGATGCAAATAATTTAGGAAACATAAATATTGCTGATGGTCGAAACGTTACATTGAAAAATATCCATTTTGTGAATAGTCCCAGTGCATTATCCAGTGCTAGTCTCTATAAGTTCACTGTTATTAATTGTTCTTTCATAAATTGTCATA
>JAEIGA010013757.1_pt1 | contig 12303 bp, 8 predicted proteins | sample 9270691 | NCBI WGS metagenome assembly JAEIGA01 (sample SAMN17057246, study PRJNA624740) | gut metagenome | biome: biome; isolation source: fecal sample | host: Bos grunniens | place: China: Xizang | collected 2019
ACATTTCTTTTAATAATTGTTCTTCATATGCACCATATGATTTGTAGTAAATTTGAATGAAATGATCACTTTCAGTTGATTGGATAGCATAGTTAGTATATCCGTCAACTGTTTTTTGAATGAATAAACCAGATACTTTAATACGTTGACCAGGAACTTTGTGGTCTGTGCCTTGAGTAGGGTATTTAGCATACCATTCTTCGATAGTTGTTTCTAAAGGAGCAACATATTCTGAAGCTTCTTTAACAATTTCAACTGTTGAATCTAAACCAATTTGAATTGTTCCATTATATGTAGCAGGTTTACCAGTAACGATAACTCTGTCACCAATATTTACAGGACTTTGTGGACCATATACATATATACCATTTCCGTTATCATCAGCCATTGTGAATGAGTGAGATGTATAACCATCACCCCAAACTTGTTCTGTTACGATACCTTCAATAGAAACATTAAGGTCGTTTCCTTTTTCATCTTTAAATAATGAACCATTAGTGAAAGCAGTCCAGTTAGCTAAGATATAATCTTCTAATTCACCAACTGTCATTGTATTTGAAGCAGCTTTTTTAAGAACTGTGAAAGTTAATGTTCTAGTTCCTTCATGATAATAAGTTTGTTCTCCAATTTGATATGGAGCTTTAACTTTAATTGTGATATCAACAGTAACATCTTCTTGATCAGCAGCAGGTCTATTTACAACAAATTCTAAAGCTTTTGTTTCTTGAGTTTCAATACCAGTGATTTTGTCTGGGTTTTGAGCATCACCATATACATAAGCTCTTTTTTTGTATGTAACCCATTTTGCATCCATAATTTCAGGATTTGAACTTTCAAAAGATGCAGACATACCATACATAAATTCAGAATAAGTATTATTTCTTAAATCATTTTCTGAAATTTTTCCATCTAAATCTTCAGCAATACCAACATTACCAATAACTGGTTCTTTAACCACATTATTAATAACATCACCAAATGCGAAGTTTTCTAATAACCATTTAACATTTGTTTTTGCTTCTTCAAGTCCGTCTCTTCCAGAAACTTCGTTTGACATATTACATCCGAATACGCATAGTGTTAAGAAGAAAACAGCAAAGAAACTTAACATTTTTTTACCAAATTTGGTAATAATCATTTTATTTATTCCTCCGTTTTGTGTTTTTTATATAACTACGCAAGAACAATGTCTTCCGTGCGAGTTAACATTACTTGAATTTCAGCCTCGCTATAATCTCCGTCATAAACAGTAACGATACCATAAAGTTCAGTTATTGTTTTTCCTTCGAAATATTGCCAGCAGTTAATATTATGTAGACCACGATTATTTAATGGTCCATCTTCATAATAACATTTTTTAGCAGTTGTAGCAGTTGATGGAGCTATTTCAATAAGTTCACCAACTTTATCTTGTTTAATTGCACTATTAGAGTCAACTCTAATATTAATTCTGTTTCCAAATGCATCTGTACATTTAATTGTGAATGCATCACTTCCTGCTGTATTGTAACCACCTACAACAGTAAGATTACTTAATTTTACAAGCACACCCATCATTTGAGCATTATCTACAGTTAATGCAGAAGTATCTTCAACTTCATAAACGTGTGGTTCTTGTTTTACATATTGAGCATCTACAACAGGTGATAATACTTTAATATCTGATGAAGTGATACCAGTTATTTGTAATGCACCCATATATGTTCCAATATTACCTTCAACTTTAACTTCATAACCGATTGTTAAACGGCTTGAAATTCCATCAAATCCACCATATAAATACATACCATACCATTCACCATCTTGTAAAATATATGGAACGTTTAAATCTGGTTGAATTTCATCTTTAACAATTGAATCATACCATTCAGCTTCAGGTAGTTCTAAACTATCTTCTGTTACTGCTTGGTAATATTCATATAATGTTTGACCAGCTTCACCATCTACAGCTTCAATTTCTGTATCAATTTCGCCAATCCACCAATTTCCATTAACACCAACTTCTGGCATTTCTGGATTTTCTTCCGATGCTGTAATATTGAAAGATTGATTTCCAATATGCCAAACACCATCTTCTTGTTGTTGAATATATGCAGAGAATGGACCAATTTTACGAGCTACAACTCCACGAACAACAACTTTAATGTGGCTATCAGTATAACCATCATAGTTATCTCTTAATTCTTTTAATGTCATGTACTTACCAGAATCACTATAATCGTAATCAGGATCTTGTACATCTTTGTTCCAAATACGGATATTTTGTTTTTGAACAGCCATATCAGCTTCTAGTAATACGTCAGCATACATCATACCAGAGGCTTTACTAGCACTAAATGAGTTTTCAATAATTTCTAAGTTTAATAATCTAAATTCAGATCCACCTTTTGGTAAATACCAAACCCATGCAAGATATCTTTCACCAGTTGAATCGAATCTATTTGTTTTTAATGTGTCTGTTTGTAGGACGATTTTTTCAGCGTTTTCTAATTTACCTTTAGTAAATTTTGATGCTGCAACGCCCCAAGGTTCTAATTTATAAGTAGATTCAGGAGTATTAACACCGTTGAATCTTACTGTAATATTACGATTGTTATCTTTAAAAATTGCAGTGTCGCCATCTGTTGAAGAAGCAAGAACTACTTCACCGATACCGTCATTACTGAAATTTTTACCAATATAATTTGCAGTTAATTTTAATGAATCTGTATATGGAGTAAGAATGTTGTTTTCATCCACTGGACCACTAGATGGTTCTAATTTACCACAAGTACATTGTCCTTTGTAATATTTACAATCATGAAGTTCACCACATTCACATTTACCATTAGCAAATTCATGTTCATGTTTTTCACTAGGTTGTTGACAAGCAACAAGACCTAGCGAAATAACTGTTAAAAGAAGAAAACTTATAATTCTTTTCATTTCTTTTAATCCTATTTTTAATTTAAACTATTATTCTAATTCATTGATAGCATTATCATATGCAGCTTCGATAGAAACACCAGCATATAATACAGCTTCGATTAAGTTTTCAACTTCATCACGGCAAGTTGAAGTACCTGGGAATGATGGAGAAGTATAGAATGCATCTCTTTGTTCCCAACCTACTAATGATACTTTAGCAGCAAGTGATTGTTCTTCTTGAACATATTGACCATCAACTAATTTCTTACCTTCTAAGAAGTTAGAATATTCAGTAGAATTTCTTAAACTTGTTAAAATTGGGAAGTAACCAGTTTCAGTACACCAAATGTATGTTGGTTGTTTTTCTACAGCAAGACCTTCAGTCCATGTAGTTAAGAATTTAATAAATAACCATCCAGCTAATTCTTCTTCAGCAGTAGCAGAGTTGAATAATGCAACGTTTGTACCTTGTTGGATTACATATTCTTTAGAAGCACCAGCTTTTTGTGGGTAAGGAAGTACACCTAAAACGAATTTGTCACCAGGGTTGTTGTAAGAAGCACCAGCAGATGAACCGATAACCATCTTAACTTGACCATTAACGAATCTGTCAGAAGTATAAGCATCAGGATCACCCCAAGCAGAAGCAGTTACGAAGTAACCAGCTTTAAATGCATCTTGGTACCATTTAACCATAGCTTTAGATTGAGCATTGTTAAATACAAATTCTCCTTGGTTTTCACCAGTAAGTTTTGTATATTCACCACCCCATTGTTGAGTTAAAGTAATGAACATATTACCTTCTGAGTCATATGAGAATGCATAATTTTCTAATTTTTCAGCAGCTGATAAAGCTTTATATTCAGGTTGATCAACAAAGAATTTACCGATTTCTTCGATTTGTTCCCATGTTAATTTAGCACCTTCGTTAGCAATAAATTTAGGAGCATCGTTAACATATTCGATTGTACCTAAATTATATTTTTCTAATAAACCTTTTTCTTGGAACCATGTAGCATTAATGAATAATACTTCAGTTGATTTGTTAAATGGTAAAGAATAAAGTGTACCAGCTTTGTCATAAATTTTACCTTCAGCGAAGTATGAAGCAACGTAATCACTTAATTGTCCATCGCTTAATCCATATACTGGATGATTAACATATGAATTTAATTCACGAACACCTTCGTATTTACCATTAGCATTAGCTTCTAAATATAAAGACACGTGGTCAGGATATACTTGAGCGATAGTTGGTTTGTTATCAATACGAATACCTTTAGAAATTTTATCTCTTAAATCTGTATAACCACCTTGAGAAGAGTGAGTTACTTTGATGTTTGGATAAACTTCATTAAATACTTTAATAATTTTGTCAATAACCACTTGGTTTGATTGACCCATAGCATGCCAGAAAGTTACTTCAGCATTTAAATTTTTTAATTCTTGTTCTGATAAATTTAATAGTTCATGCATTCCAGTTTTATTGTCATCGTTGTTTGGATCATCATTATTTCCACAACCAACAACAGTAAACATTGCTGCAAAAACCAAAAGTAAAGATAATAGTTTTTTCATTTTTTCCTCCGTTTTTTTTATGGTTTACTAATAACTTAGTTTTACCCTTTGATTCCACTTCTTGATACACCTTTGATGATATATTTTCTAAAGAAAATAAATACAAGAAGTAGTGGTACGGTTACGACTGTTGTCGCAGCCATTTGTAAGTTTGTTTGAGGCAATCCGCCTTCTTCAGTTGCAAATGCTTTTCTTAAACCTACAGTAATTAAAGTTAAATCTTTGTCTAATGAGGCATCTGTTACAAGGTTAGGCCAAATGTAAGAGTTCCATGCACCCATTAGTTTCAAAATAGTAATTGTGATGATTGTAGGCGATGCGATTGGAAGCATTACCTTTAACAAGTATTTAAAATCACTTGTTCCATCAACTTTGGCAGCATAATATAATTCATTAGGGATTTGTTTGAAAGTATTTCTTAGTAAGAATATGTAATAAGTACTTACCCAGAAAGGAACAATCATCGCCTCATACGTATTATACCAGCCCAAAACATTTTCACTACATACAGTTACGTAGTTTGTGATTACTAGGATTTCCCCAGGAACCATCATAGTTGCAATAAATATTGAGAATAATAATTCTCTTCCTTTGAAGTTTAATCTAGCAAAAGCATACGCTGATAAAACAGTTGTAACGATTGTACCAATTGTTGAGAAAATACCAACAATTAATGTGTTAATCATATATGTTCCAAAAGGAGCTTCTGTCATCGCTCTTCTAAAGTTACTAAAATGAACTTCATTAGGAATTATAGTTGGCGGATATTGTGCAGTTTCTTGTGCAGTTTTAACTGATGTTGCAAACATCCAGTAGAAAGGGAAGATAATAAAGAATGCAGCAAAAGACAATAATGTATATGCTACAAAATATCTAATGACTTTGTTAATTTTCTCTTTTCTAATTTGTTTTTGATAATCTACTTCAGATTGACTTTCTTCAATCCAAAGATTTGCCGCAAGTTTTTTATGTTTGATTGATGGGAATTTGTTGCTTTTATCTAAAATCTTTAAAACAAAAGCCGCAAGTATCAATGATAATAATACTAACCAAAACATATATTACACCTCCTAGTAATGAACTCGCTTTTTAGTAGCGAATTCCTTAAAGAAAGTAAAGATCATAATGATAACGAATAGCATTACAGCTGCGGCAGCCGCAATACCAATATCATTTTTAGCTATACACTTATATATATAACTTACAATTGTACTCATACTGTTCTTTTGTCCGATTGGACCTTCTGCATCACCAAATACCCCGATAATTGATGAATATTCTTTAAACGAACCAATAATAGATGTTGTTGTTAAGAACGTTACTTGTGGTGATAATAAAGGTAATGTAATTCTAGTTAATACTCTAAATTTAGATGCACAGTCAATTTGCGCAGCTTGATAGTATTGTTTGTCAATACCTTGTAAACCACTTAGTAATATCATGATTTTAAATGGTAACGCATTCCAAATAATGTATACAAGTAATACTGTTAAAGATTTGCCGTAAGTTGGTAAATCTCCATTTAACATACTACCACCCAACCAGTTAATTGGTTCAAAACCTAATGCTTCAATCAAACTATTGAAAACACCATATCTTGAGTTAAAGATAACTGAGAATACCATACCAATCGCAATTGCGTTTGTTACATATGGCATAAAGAAAATTGTTTGATAAACTTTTTGAAATTTCTTAATTGAATTTAATCCTACTGCAATAAGTAAAGATAAAATAATAGAAATTGGAACTGAGATGACTGTAATTAATACAGTTGTTTTAAAATATTGAAGAATTGATTTCTTTTGTAAAACTGTAGCAAAGTTTCCAAAACCAAGTCCATCCCAATCGTTTAACATATAGTTATAATCTTCAGCAAAAGCTATAAAGAATGTATTAAACAATGGGTATACTGTAAATACAGCCATCAAGATAAGAGTAGGTGCTAGATAAATCCAAGCTTCCCACTGATTACGCTTGACTTCCATACTTATTCACCTGCAACTTCCATATTTACTTCAGTTAACTTATCAAAGATATGACGTTTGTTTTTCTTAATATTTGCTTTAATTGTTTTGCCAGCTTCGATGCCTTCAATTTCAGCTTCTACAATAAATCTAAATGTTGGAGTTTGACAAGATGGATGTCTTGCAACAATTGATTTGTCACGTCCGATGAATTCTACACTTTCAACAATGAAACTGAAATCACCTTTTTCAGCACCATCAACTACTTCAAATCCTTCAGGACGAATACCAATTTCAACTTCTTGATCAGGTAAATCGACAGTATCAATTACTTCGTCACCAATTATTAATTGTTTGTTTTCAATTCTACCTTCAAACATATTGATTGGAGGAGTACCTAAGAATTTAGCAACAAACTTATTAACCGGGTTGTTATATACATCTTGAGGTTTACCTTTTTGTTGTACAACACCTAGTTTCATAACTACGATTTCATCAGAAATACTCATTGCTTCTTCTTGGTCATGTGTTACGAACACTGTTGTAATACCTGTTTCTCTTTGGATACGTTTAATTTCTTCTCTAGTTTGTAAACGTAAACGAGCATCTAAGTTAGATAGTGGTTCGTCAAGTAATAATACATCCGGTTGTTTAACAAGTGCACGTGCAATCGCAACACGTTGTTGTTGACCACCAGATAATTGTCTTGGTTTACGATTTAAAAGTGAACCAATGTCAACAAGATCCGCAACTTTTTGAGTTCTTTCTAAAGCTTCTGCTTTAGGAACTTTCATGTTTTGTAATGGGAATAAAATGTTGTTTTTAACAGTCATATGAGGATATAGCGCATAGTTTTGGAATACTAAACCAATACCTCTTTTTTCTGGAGACAGTTTTGTTACATCTTCATCTCCAAAGAAAATTTGACCTTCTGTAGGACTTAATAGACCCGCGATCATATAAAGTGTTGTAGATTTACCACAACCTGATGGACCTAAAAGACCTATTAGTTTGCCCGAAGGGATTACAATATCGACAGAATCGACAGCTCTTACTTCGGATTGATCTTTGTCTGAAAAGACTTTTGTTAATTGAACTAATTTAATGTCCATTATATTTTTCCTCCGTATTTTAGGGTTGTTCCCTATTCTCACTTATTATATCATAATTCGAGTTTTTTTGCAAACAAGATACAACTATTTTAAATAGCATAGGTAAAATTTGGTTTTTTTCGAAAAAAAATATGGCGATTTAATCGCCATATTTAATTTTTAGTTAATTGATTTTTTCCTACTTGTTTTTAGTTATTCTATAATCTAAAGCTCTTTTTATAGTTAACTCATCAGCATATTCTAAATCACTTCCTGCTGGTAAACCATAACCAATTCTAGAGACTTTAACACCTTCAATATCTTGCAAAAGTCGTTCAATAAATAACGCTGTGATATCGCCAGATGGTGTCAAACTAGTCGCAATTATAACCTCTTCAATACCATCTTTTTTTACTCTTTTTTCAAGTTTTTCAATGTTTAAATCATTAGGATTTACGCCATCAAACATTGAAATTAAACCTCCTAAAACATGATATTTTCCGTTATATTGTCCCGTTTTTTCAATGCTTAAAAGGTCTTTTGGATCTTTAACTACAAGTATTTTTTTATCATCTCTTGTGTTATCTGAACATATATCGCATATATTTTCTGTTGTTAACATTCCACAAATATCACACTTATGGATTTTAGAAAAAGTATCTATTAACACCTCAGAGACTTTTTTTACATCTTCTAGATTATATTTTTCAACTATATAATACGCGTAACGTAGAGCTGTTTTATGTCCTACGCCAGGTAATTTTTCAAAACAAGTTACAAGTTCATCTAAAAAATTTAGTTGTTTCATTTTAGAAGAAAGAACCCATACCACCAAGCATTGCTTGATATTTACCCATTTTTTCTTCAGTTGTCTTATCTATTTCATCATATGCTTTTTTACATGCTGCAACAATCATATCAGATAACATTTCATAATCTTCTTTTGATTCGATTTCAAAACCATCTAAAACTTCTACACTTACGATTTCTTTTGTACCTTTCATTGTTACTTTAACAACACCACCAGCACTTTGAACGAAATCTGTATTAGAAATTTCTTCTTGTGTCTTTAGCATTTCTTGTTGCATTTGACGAACTTTTCTAAGCATAGCTTGTTGATTCATATTTATTTAACCTCTCTTATTAAACTTTGGCCAAACATTTCTTTGGCTTTATCATAATTTCTAGAACTATTTGTTTGGAAGTTCTCTTTAGTTACATTAATTACTTTAAGTTCCGGGTTTTTAATTGGTGTCAAACTTGGGAACTTAATACCCATATGATATTGTCCTTTGTACTCTGTACTCTTTTCATGCCATGTATTTACTGGTAAAGCAATGAAATCATAGTCTTTTTGAAGTGTAGTTCTTAGAACTTGTTTTGCTTCATAATGAGTATTTGCTGTCATTAAATAGTTACAAATAGATGCTTTTGGATATACGATGATTAAATAGTTTCCACCATTTACTACAACTTTACCATCACTTAGTGTAGATGCAACACTAGCTAACGGTTGAGGTACAAGTGATTGAAGACGATACCAAACTGAATTAATTCGATCTTTGTCTTCCATGTTCTTGCGGTCTCTTGATTGATGTAGAATATTTTCAATTACACGAATATCGTATGCTCTTGCTGTATCATCCACTTGATTTTCTTTTAATGGCTCTTCAACTGGAGTCTCTTCTTCTTTAACTTCTTGTGGAACTATTGTTTGTTCCATAACTTTTTGTTCAACTCTTGGAGCTGTTTCATATGGCGATGTTCTTTTTTGAATAATTGGTTTTGCTGTTTCTTGTTCAACTTTAACGTTTTTATAATTTTCTTCAAGTTGAGTAGTACGTGCACCAACTTTTAACGCATATTCTTTTACAGATAAAATCTTATTTTCTAATTCTTGAATTTGCTCTTCAGTAACATTAGATGTTGGAATTTGTTCAAATTGAACTTTTAATTCATCAATTAGACCAATAGCAGATTCAACATTTTGTTTGTTTGATTCAATATCTTTTTGTAAATCTACCACTTTATTAAACAATGTAAAGTAGTTTTCACGAATTTTTTCTAATTCAGAAACACTTTGATATGATTCATCAACAGTGTTAAAGAAATCATCAGCCGGTAAATCAAAAGATTCTCTTTCAACTTCCTCAAATGTTGGAACAGAAATTTCTTCTTTAGTTGCAATAACTTTGTTAGCAAGTTCATCTAAACGATTATAAACATCATCTAAATTAACAGCTTCCGTATTTATTGTTGATAATCTTTCCTCAAAGAAATCTTTTGTGACATAAGAATTTAACATCATCTTAATTTCTTCTAGTTCAAGATTTTCAGTATCTTCGTCTTTATTATATATATATTCAACTTTAGTGTTATTAACTTTTTCTTCAAGTTGTTCGATTGTAACATATGAAGTTAAGTTATTTTTAATAGAATTCAATTCATCTTCAAAAGAACGTTTTAATGAATCAACATCAAATAAAGGTTCTTGAGTAGGAGCTTGTTTTAATTCTAGATATTTATTTTCTAATTCTAAAACTTTAGTTAATAATTCTTGATATTTTTCATTTGAATTAGTTTCAGATCCGTCAAATAAAGTTGGTTGTGGTTGAACATTTTCAAACGCAGCAACTTTCTTTTCTAATAATTCAATTCTTGGATCTTCTTCTAAAATTTCAATTCTTTCTTCTAAATCACGAGGTGGAACTGCACATTTTGAAATCATTTCTTCTAGGAATTCTAATTTGCTTTTAGCAAAATCTTTAAATTCACCAAAATCATTTTCTTCATTTGTATGATTTAAGTTCTTAATTTGCATTTCTAATTGATACATCTTATCATATACTTCTGTTAAATCAATATTTTCAACTGATTTAACAAGAGGTGAAGATACATCAATGGATGTCATTTTTACAATTCCAACTTCTAAATATATTTTTGGTGTATTAGTGAACTTAATTTTGTTTTGTACATCATTTAATACATCAACATATTTAAATATTTTATTTCTTTTTGTATCTTGTGTTAATTTAATAAAATCAAAATTATTAAAAATCGATTTAGTGCTTTCTTCTGGTTTGACATTTTGATATAAAACCATATCACGACATACAGATAACATCGATTGTACTAAAACACTTACTTCTTTTCCTAAATCTAATAATTCATTAACAATATCTAGTGCATCACTTATTTGACCGTTATTAATTAATGAGAAAAGTTCAATAATTTTCTTATCAGATACTCTACCAGTAATATTGTTAATATCTTCAGCTGTTATTTCGTGTTCAGTATATGCTGAAACTTGGTCCATAATGCTTAACGCATCACGCATTCCTCCTTCAGATATTTCTGAAATTAATGAAATAGCTTCATCATTAATTGAAATATTTTCAATTTCTTTGATTTTTGTTAATTGATCAATGATTTCTCTGTTTGTTAAAGGTTTGAAATCAAATCTTTGACAACGAGAAAGAATAGTTGCAGGAACTTTATGTGGTTCAGTTGTTGCTAAAATAAAGATAACATGTGCTGGTGGTTCTTCTAAAGTTTTTAAAAGTGCATTAAATGCTGAAATACTAAGCATATGTACTTCATCGATAATATATATCTTATGTGTTAAAGATGCTGGTAAGAAGTTTACTTTTTCTAGTAAACTACGCATTTCATCAACACCATTATTACTTGCTGCGTCAATTTCAATTACATCAATGTTAGAACCATCATTAATAGATTCACAAACAGAACATTTGTTACAAGGATTTCCATTTTGTAAATGTTCACAGTTAACTGCTTTCGCAATAATTCGAGCAATTGTTGTTTTACCTATAGCACGAGAACCGCTAAATAAGTATGCATGACCGATTTTGTCGTTTGCAATTGAGTTTTTAATAGTTTGAATTATATATTTTTGTCCTACTACTTCGTCAAAATTCGTTGGACGATATCTTCTATATAATGCTTTATAGGCCATAATGTGTAAACCTCCATTTTATTTATTATACCATATATATATAAATTTGTCCTAGTTTTAATCAAACTTTTTTTGTTTGATATTTTTTTGTTTATTAACATAAAATGTCTTGGTGATATAGATGTTTATTTTTTCTTTTGTTTGTTTTGTGTGTCTTTTTTTATATGGCATTGAGATATTGTCAAATTATTTAGAACAGAGGTTTAATTCTCAATCATTAAGCATTCTTAATAATTCATCAAACATATATATATCATTTTTAATCGGTATTATTATTACATTCATTACACAATCATCATCTGCAGTTACTGCAATTATAATCGCATTTTTAAATGCTGATAAAATAAAACTTAAAAACGCAATTTCAATTATGATGGGTTCAAACATCGGAACAACCTTTTCTTCAGTTTTTACATGTTTTAATATTGACCAATACAGTTATATTATACTAAGTTTAGGTTTAATAATGTATTTTTTTAAAAAGACTAATAATTTTTCAAAGCTATTGCTTGGAATAGGTTTTATTTTCTTTAGTCTTTTTTATTTAAAAAACGAACTTACTTTAGTATTTAGTAAATTAAATTATTTAAATTACTTTAAATATTCCAACAACAGCATTTTATTAAGCACTTGGAACGGAATACTTATAAGTGGAATTATTCAATCTTCATCTGCAACAATCAGTCTTACACAAATTGCTGTACAAGATAAGCTTATTTCATTATTATCTGGTATTTGTATAGTATTAGGTGCTAATATTGGAACAACTTTCACAGGATTAATTGCT
>JAEIGA010013758.1_pt1 | contig 12303 bp, 11 predicted proteins | sample 9270691 | NCBI WGS metagenome assembly JAEIGA01 (sample SAMN17057246, study PRJNA624740) | gut metagenome | biome: biome; isolation source: fecal sample | host: Bos grunniens | place: China: Xizang | collected 2019
TACCATAGTGTGGTTGTTGTTTATGCCCACAGTGGCTTTTGCACCAAAGTATGGTCTTATCATCAATGCTCCGGATAGGATACTTTGCTGCCATTCCATGCCGGTTTTGTAATAAATATGTTGTCGGGCATCGTTGTTGCGGTCGAAACCAAGATTTATAAACGACCTCGAATGTTGTTCAAAACCTACATATATAGTGCCGTTTACCTTCACTCCACGTTCTAATACATAACGTTTGTATTGGTTCATTTCGCCAAATTTTGGGTAGCAGTATTTCTCGCTTTTATATATAATCGTTCCGGGTGTTCCATTGTTGTCGTCCCATATTGTTATATAGAAAGGTATTTCAGAGTTTTCGTTGTTCATTGTTTGGTTGAAAAACATATCAATTGCAGTGAGAGTGTCGGTGGTGTTGAGTTTAAACTTGTATGCCAGCATCATCACATTATTCGACGATGTAAGTCCATAACCGTTTTCGGCACTGCCATCGTCGTAGGCATAATAGTTGTCGAATATTTGGTTGAATACTATTGTATCGTTCTCTGCATGAAGGTCGCCGGTGATACCGTTCTTTATTATATGTTTTATTTTAAATATCGATGGCGAGTTTGTGTTTACCGTAAAACTGAAATCTATTGGAGGATTGGCGTGAGCCTCTGCTGTTTGGTACTGTCCCGAAGGGAAAAATGGCGATATATTGTCGTGCCCTCCGCTATAGGTGTTCACCACGCTGCCATTGCCTTGTTCCACCACATACGAGTAGTTGCACTCCAGTGCTGTGGAATACAGGTTTGTGATAGTAAGCTCGGCGTTGGTTTTCATGTTGTTTGGGCGGAATTGTTTCGACGGCATGGCATTATAATCTTCCAAAAATGATGGTGCCGGCAAAACAAAAGCGATGTCTCTTATCGTACTATCGGTACATGAGCGTAGGTTGTTTATATATATATAATCGATGTTCCATTGGTCTGTATTGCCTGCTATTCCGGGTTTTGCACTATTGTCGAGCGAGCAGTAGTTTCTGAAACGGAACCTAAAGGTATTTGAAAAGTAAGTGCTATCGGTTATTGCGATGCATACATATTTGAAAAATAATCCGGTATTTGCATATAATGTATCCAATTCAAATCCTGCCGATGCCCACACTGTGTTCCATCTGTTGTATTTGGCATCGAAAAAGTCGAGCATAAGCGAATCGTCCACAGAAGGTGCGTTGCCTACTCTTTCCCACATATTGCCGTATCCACCACCCGGCTGGAAGTAAAAACTTAAGTATATGGAGTCGGCAGCCGTTACGGCTTTTTTGTATGGCACAAACAGCGAGTCGAGCCTTATGGGATTTGATGTAAGAGTATCGGCAACAAAGAGCGAGGTGTTGGCGGTACTATGCAAATTGCCATACCTATCTAATGCATCCAATGTGGCTACACCTATGGTAGGAGGAAATATTGCGTAGGACGAGTTGATGTATGCATGTTCGTCACTCCACAATAGGCTGTTTGGATAGCCGTTATAGTTAGAAAAATCGTCAAAAAAAGGAAGTTGCAATATGTTATCGGACTTGGGTTGTTGTTTTGTTTGTTTGGCAAGCTGTTGCAAAACAGCGTTGCTCTCGAGTCCTACAAGCGATTCCTGTGCATACAACCAATTGACACAAAAGTATAAATACAAAACACAAAACACATTTTTCATTCGCATAATTACCATCAAAATACTATTAAAACATTAAAAAAAATCGCTTACTCTTTCTTTGTCAGGCCACACAATATTATTATATGGCCTGACTATGCATCGCTTTGTGGTCCTACCAATTGAAAGTAGTTTCGCTTTCTTCGTCAACCACTTCTTCCTCAACAATGGTGGATGTATCTATCTCAAAATTCTTGACCAACTTGTTGAAATCTGTTGTATTTTCCGATTCGTACCATATTTCAACAGTTGAGCCCAATTGTACTCTTGAACGTCCGTTGTAGTTAGGTGATTGCTTTGCCACACGTACATAACGTGGATCAACATCGGCGGGATAATGTTCTTTGCCAACGTTTAGCGATGACGAAATGATTGTTCTACGAGCATCTTCGGGAGTTTTGCCCAATACAAATGGAACAATGGTTACAGACTCTTCCTGAATGTTACCTTTTCCAACGGTTAGGTCGATAAACGAACCTTTCTCTACCATAGTGTTTTCTGATACCATTCGGCCTTTATGGTATTGTTCAAGCACAGCATTTTTAAACTCGCTTTCCACAAAAGTAAGTTTGCCGCCTTGCAAACCGACTCCTTCCAATTCCGATATTGCACGCCTAACGGTCATATCTATAACATCCGGTACATGAATTTTTTCGGGGCTGTAGGATGATATTGTAATGTATATTTTACGTCCGGGTTTGACATTTTCGTGCGCTATGGGGTCTTGAGTAAGTACAATTCCTCCTTCGCTATTGGCTACAAAAACAGAATCTATAACAATAAATTCCAATTGCGACGACTCCGGAAAGGAACTCAAATCGGATACGTTGTGCCCTACAATTTCGGGAACACTAAACTCCTGCCCATGGCGGCTATAATGTTTCAAAAAGAAATATACACCTATAAGAATTATTATACTGATGCCAAACATCAACAATAAGTGCTTAAATAGCGGATACTTGTAGAAGAATTCTTTAATATTCATGGTTTTATATAAATATATCTGTTTTCGACACAATTTTGAATTTAAATAACTCAAAGTATGTTTTATTATTGTTTGAAAAGCAAATAAATTGTTGCCTTTATATTATTGCGGCAATAAAAATGCAAACTTGTGGATGAAAAGAAGGTTTGGAACATTAGTCAACGTCTAAAAAAATAGCAGTATATCGTCAACCTACTTGCAGTATATCGTCAATCATTTTGCAATAGGGTATAAATATAATTCATTCTATAGCTCTAAAAATAGCTCGTGATGTAGATAAATCTTGCTCGTGATGTATGCCGATTTTCCTCGCGAGGAAAATCGGCATACATCACGAGCAAAAAAAACTTCGTTTTACAGCAGTGGAACATTAGGATTATTAATCATTTTTTATTTGTTCGAATATGCCGGTTGCCGTTGTTTGACAAAGGTGTTTTGCTTATGATATGATGAAATCGCATGCACAGCATTTGGCCGGCCATCGCTGCCAAAGAATATCAAACCTTGGCAGTATACACCATGTGATTATGTGATTATGACTTAAAAAAAACTTTTTTGTTTGCACAACTTTTATATCATTTTCTCGTTTTTAGGGCAATCGATAATGACAAATAAATTGTTTATAACAATAAAGAAAAACAGTGTGTAACCGTATTTAAATATAAGACTTATTATGGAAGAAATTATTGTAGGAATAGATTTTTCGAGAGGTTCGGAATGTGCAATAGAACTAGGTGTAGACATTGCCAACCGAATGATGCAAGATATGAAGTTGGTATATGTGATATCCGAAACCGAAGATGATAAATCTTTGAAAAAAGATATTGAAAGCAAAATAGAAGCATTGATGTCTAAATACAGTCCGTTATTGCTCAAAACCAAGATGGACTATGCGATAAGATGTGGCAAGGTTTCGCAAGAATTGGCATCGATAGCCAAAGCCGATGAAGCCACAATGGTGATAGTGGGAACCCACGGAACTTCGGGCTACGAGAAAGATTGGATAGGTCGGAATGCCTACAAAACCATAGAAGATACCGAATGTCCGGTAATAACGGTGCGTGAGAATTTTAACTTCAACAAGGATTTGGAACGTATAGTGGTGCCAATAGATAGCTCTATGGAAACCCGACAAAAGGTGCCTATGGCTGCCAAAATAGCCAAACTGTTCAACTCAAAAATACATATATTGGGATTATATACATCAGAGTCGATAATGCCAATGGTAAATAAATATATAGAACAAGTAGAGAAATTTTTGCAGAAATACAGTATAGAATATACTACCGAAAAGATGGGTTGCGAAAACATCACCGATGCTACATTGGAATATGCCTATAACATCAATGCCGACCTTATTGTGATAATGACCGAGCAGGAAAAGAGATTTTCCAACATAATACAAGGCTCGTATGCACAGCAAATGATACACCGCTCAATGATACCAATCATGACCATACATCCCGAGGAAATAAACTCGGCTGCACGATAGTAAGATTTTTAAATATTATTCGGCAATAAAGAAAAGATATTTGCGTTAAAACGAAATATTAATTGATAAAGTAAACGAATAAAATACACTATAATGAAACGTGTGATAATATATCTGCTCTTGGCTATGGTGGCATCTAACATCTATGCTCAAAAAAGAGGAACAATTCAGATTGTTGGCGATCGTAAAGTGTCGCACCTTGTTGATACTCACATAGAGTTTAACGAACGAGTGAAAACAATACCCGGTTTCAGAATACAGATAGCATCGGTGTCGGGCAATAATTCCAAATCAAAAGCCTTTACCATAAAGGAACAGTTTATGAGCGAATATCCCGAAATAAAGGCTTATCTGATATTTGACGAACCCAATTTTAAAGTGAAAGTGGGCGACTTTGTGAGCAAACTCGATGCATTCGTCTTTCTGCAAAAGATAAAATCGCAATACCCTTGTTCGATAATAAAAGACAACGTGTACCCGATATATAGCGATGATGACGAGCTTATAATTGAAACAGACGATGAACAGCCCTAAAAGACAAACTAAATAATTACACATAAAAATTAATAATAAACATTACTATGGATACAAAACAATACATAGAAACAAACAAAGACCGTTTTTTGGAAGAATTATTTGAACTAATTCGTATACCATCTATCAGCTCGCAAAGCGAACACAAAGAAGACATGGTACGCTGTGCCGAAAAATGGAAAGAATTTATATTGGCCGCCGGTGCAGACAAAGCTGAAGTAATGCCTACCGAAGGTCATCCTATAGTATATGGCGAAAAGATAATAGACCCAAAATTAAAAACAGTTCTTGTTTACGGACACTACGACGTTATGCCTGTAGACCCTATCGAACTATGGCATACCGACCCATTTGAGCCCGTTATTAAAGATGGTAAAATTTGGGCCAGAGGTGCCGACGACGATAAAGGTCAATCCTTTATGCACGCCAAAGCTTTCGAAACTATGATGAAAACAAACACTTTGCCTTGCAACGTTAAGTTTATGCTTGAAGGCGAAGAAGAAATAGGTTCGGGCAACTTGGCTAAATGGATTGTTACCAACAAAGAATTGGTTAAAGCCGACGTTATATTGGTTTCTGACACCAGTATGATAGCCAGCGATGTTCCTTCTATCACTACAGGTCTTAGAGGTTTGGCTTACTGGGAAGTAGAAGTAACCGGACCAAGTGCCGACCTGCACTCGGGTCTTTTTGGTGGTGCTGTAGCCAACCCTATCAACACTCTTTGCGAAATGGTGGCCGGCATGATGGACAAAAACAACCACATCACAATACCCGGCTTCTATGACGATGTAGTAGAATGTACTGCCGAAGAACGTGAACTATTAAACAAAGCTCCATACAGCGAAGAAGCTTACAAAGCAGGTGTAGGTGTTAAAGCTCTTAGAGGCGAAGCCGGATACACCACTATAGAACGTGTAGGTATTCGCCCAACATTCGACTTGTGCGGTATTTGGGGTGGATATACAGGAGAAGGTTCTAAAACAGTATTGCCTTCGAAAGCATACGCTAAGATAAGCAGCCGCCTTGTTCCTAACCAAGACCACGAAAAGATTGGACAAATGTTCAAAGAATACTTTGAAAGCATAGCTCCTGAATACGTTAACGTAGAAGTTAAATGCTTACATGGCGGACAAGCTTATGGTTGCCCAATAGACCTTCCAGAATACAAAGCTGCAGAAGAAGCTTATATGGAAACTTACGGAAAACGTCCTATCCCTATGCGTAGCGGTGGAAGTATTCCTATCATATCTGAATTTGAAAGAGTATTGGGTATAAAATCTATATTAATGGGATTTGGTTTGGGTAGCGATGCTATTCACTCGCCAAACGAAAACTATCGTGTAGACCATTTCTACAAAGGTATAGAAACTATTATTGCTTTCTACAAACACTATGCTAAATAATATTGAGCAAGAATAGATATTGATAATACATACAAAAGGTAGTAACATATATGTGATTATTGTATAGTTGCTACCTTTTACTTTTTTCATAGTACCACACCATAATAATTAATGAAAGAAAAGATATTCATCATATTATCCTTTGTGAGTTTGGGATTTGGAATACTTGGAATGTTCCTCCCCATACTGCCCACCACACCATTTCTGCTACTATCGGCAGCACTATTTGCCAAAAGCTCGACCCGATACTACCAATGGCTCCTAAACCACAAGCACTTCGGACAATATATTCGCGACTTTCGCGAAAACAAATCCATACCCCTGCGAATAAAAATCATAAGCATAACCACCCTATGGATTACCATACTTATAAGCATAATATTTGCCGCAAAAGGAATGCTGTGGTTGCAGATACTGCTTGCCGCAATAGCCATAGGGGTAAGTATACACATACTATCATTCAAGACAAAAAGATAAATACCCCAAACATACCAAAACCGTGTTTTTATAGTTATTACTACAACATAAAACATTAATAAGCCAATGAAACGAATAATAATACTACTGTTGCAATTGTTTTGCATTGCCTCTGCAACATATTCGCAAGAAAAAACAAAAATCTACCTATTCAAAGTAGAGGAAGACATAGCTCAACCTGCTGTGATGAGAGTAGAAAAGGCATTGGAGAAAGCCAAAGAAAACCAATCGGACTTGGTGATAATGCAGCTAAACACCTTTGGTGGCGAACTGGCAGCCGCCGACAAAATACGCACAATGCTACTACAATCCGAAATACCGGTGTGGGCATATATCGACAACAATGCAGCTTCGGCCGGAGCACTGATATCTATAGCCTGCGAGCGAATATATATGCACAGCGGATCCAGCATAGGTGCTGCCACCGTAGTAAACCAAACCGGCGAAGTACAACCCGACAAATATCAAAGCTATATGCGTTCGATGATGAGAGCTACAGCCGAAGCTCGTGGTCGCAGACCCGATATTGCCGAAGCAATGGTAGATCCCGATGTATTTGTGAAAGACATCGTAGACAGTGGTAAAGTACTGACTTTTACCACCGAAGAAGCCATAAAACACAACTACTGCGAAGGACAAGCCGAAAGTATAAGAGAACTATTGGAAACAGCAAACATTCCTACCTATACCATAGAAGAACAACATTATACCGCTATTGAGAAGATGATAGCATTCCTTGTAAGCCCTATGATAAGCGGACTGCTGATAATGCTTATAATAGGTGGCATATATTTCGAGTTTCAATCGCCGGGCATAGGATTCCCATTAGCAATGGCAATATTGGGAGCATTACTATACTTTGCACCTCTATACCTCGAAGGCCTTGCCGCCAACTGGGAGATAATAATATTTGTAGTAGGTATAATACTACTGGCGGTAGAACTGTTTGTTATTCCAGGCTTTGGAGTAGCCGGTGTGGCAGGTATAATATTTATAATAGGCGGATTAACACTAAGCCTTGTAGGAAATATCGGTTTCGATTTCTCGCTAGTACCTACCAGCAATATGATACAAAGTTTCTCTACCGTGATAATATCTATCACCATAGCATTCCCTATATGTATATGGCTGGGCAAAAAGATGTTTACCAACAAAACTTTTGCTCCAAAACTGGCATTAGTTACCGAACAAAAAGCCACCGAAGGTTATACAGTATCGTTGCCGGAATTTGACAGTTTGGTAGGAAAAGAAGGCATAGCAGAAACCATACTACGCCCTTCGGGAAAAGTAAGAGTAGAAAACGACATATACGATGCTGTAGCACAAATATCCTACATAGAGAAAGGCGAAAAGGTAAAAGTACTAGAACACGAAAACTCTAACCTTGTTGTTACAAAAGTAGTGGAATAACGATATTTATACATTATATTATTATAAAGCAACCCGAGATGAACTTATAAGCATCTCGGGTTATTATTTTCAACAATCATTTACGATTAATTATACTTATAAATTGTCTTAATTTACAACTAGTGTGTTACCATTATTAAGCCTAAAAGAAGCTATACTAATACCATCATAAAAATCATCAATAGGTAATAAAATTAATGTGCCTATAATAGAAATAACAATAATAATGAGACCTAAATATTTAAGGCTGATAGTTTTTTTACTACCTGTGTTATATGGTTTCAATAATTCGTGTTCTTCATACATTGATTTTGCATGTTCCATTTCGAAATAATTAGACATTTCTTTTTTCTTTGCTTCTATAATTTTTTGTTCTAAACGTTTGTGTCTATCTGAATTTTTGCACATAAATCTTTACTGTTTTATTGTTATCCCTATTCTAAAACCTAAGCAATTTTCGGGTTCCATGCCTGAGCAAGAAACCTTGTGTCTGTAAATAAAAGGATACAAAAAAGGCATGAACCTTTTCGTGGTAGCCTCTTATTTCTAAGGAAGGTGTCTGGAATACCTAAAAAAACAATAAGGGATAGTACGATGCAATTCACGCCTAAGCGCAAACTGTCCGCAGTCCTATTCTCGTTTTTTGGGTATAAGTTTTCCAGACTTACCTTAGAGAGAACAAGAGCGTCTAGCTCAATATTTTAGTTTATATTTTATTCGTCGTTTCTACATATTTTCATCTATTTATTCGTAATGCAAAGGTACAACTTATTTCTAAACTATCAAAGGTTTTTAACGTTATTATTTTAGTCTTTAAAACTAAAGCGTTTGGTTTATAATGCTTTGATATGGGTAGCAGTAATAGATATCTGTTGTTTTTGAGTAGCAATCAACATTCGGCCTATGTCAGAGTTAACTCTGTACTACTTTTGAGTTGCCTTAAAAAATAATCAGAGTTAACCAACAAAAGTTTTTTAATCGATTAGAAAAATCGTTTCAAACTTTGAAATTAGTTTTGGAGATAACTAAAAATATTTTGTTGAATAAGTGTATTAATTTATATATAAGTAACTACAGTGGTAAAAGGACTATATATAATAGGACGAAAACCATAATGATTTGTCTTCTCTGTTTGGTAGGTATGAGGTAGTCAAGAAGTGCCTATAGGCAACTTCTAAAAATCCACGTTTCGGATAAACAAAATAGTGTTCTTTGAAACTTTTGCGTGCTTTGTGTCTTTTTTTAGAAATCTTTCTATTTCTTTTTCAATCAAAAAGAAACTAGGAATCTTTCTAGCAAAATACCATAAAACACTAGCAAAGCAATTTTTAGGAATTGCCTATTTAATGAATAATAAAAAGGAGAAAAATAAAAAAAGTTTTGTAGATTCAAATATAATGTGTATCTTTGCAAATTGAAATAATAAAACAGTTTAATAATAATAATTTAAAAGACAATTAATTATGCCTGCAAGAATTAGATTACAACGTCATGGTAAAAAGAATCAACCTTTTTATCACATTGTAGTTGCGGATGGTCGTGCACCACGAGATGGAAAATTTGTGGAAAAATTAGGCACTTACAACCCAATGACAAACCCTGCACAAATAGTAATAGATACTGACCGTGCAGTAACATGGTTGAAAAACGGAGCTCAACCAAGCGACACAGCAAGAAGAATTTTATCTTACAAAGGTGTTTTGTTGAAAAGACACTTACAAATAGGTGTTGAAAAAGGAGCTATTTCGCAAGAACAAGCTGACGTAAAATTCAACCAATGGTTGCAAGAAAAAGAAAACAAAATAGCTAACAAACGTAGCTCTATCGAAAGCGAAGCACGCTCGACTAAAAAAGCACGCTTAGAAGCTGAACAAAAAGCTAATGAAGCAAAAGCCGCTGCTGTAGCTGCTAAGAAAGCCGCTGCCGAAGCTCCTGCCGAAACAGAAGAAGCTGCTAATAACGAAGAAACTACAACTCAAGAATAATATTTTTCTTCACAATATAAACGATTATTTGCAGATATGTGTGGATAATCGTTTTTTTATGGCAAATATATGCTGTAATGATATTTAAAAGCAACTGCTTTAAAAAGAAGAAAATATAAACTTGAATGTCAGTATAATAGTCGTAAATATAGGCTTTCGTTATAAATTTTGTTGCAAAGTTCTGCAAAAATGAGTAATTTTGCAAACTCGTAAAAGATTAGAAATGACAGAAAAAATAGATACAAAAATACAATTTAGTGGTTTGAAATCAGGTAAATATACCTATGATTTTACTCTGAATAAAATATTCTTTGCATCGTTCGAAAATGAGAATTTGGAAGATGGCGAAGTGAATTTTTCTGTTGTTATGGAGAAAGCAGATCATTTGCTAACTTTTGACTTTTCTTTTGCCGGCTTTGTTCGTTCTATATGTGATAGATGTCTACAGTCATTGGAAATACCAATGGAAGGACACGAAAGGTTATTTGTAAAGTTTAGTGATACCGAAACCAGCGACGATGAAAACATAATGGTGGTTCCGGAGAATGAATATGAAATAGATCTTGCACATATAATGTATGAGTATGTTGCAACGGCGTTGCCAATACAACATATACATTCTGATGACGAAAATGGCCAATCAACATGTGATAGTGAAATGCTTAGCTTGTTGGAAAAGATGCAACAAAAAGATAATAATGACAATGAAATAGACCCACGTTGGGAAAAATTGAAAGAATTAAAAATAAAATAAAAACAATAAAGTTATGCCACATCCAAAACACAGGTTTTCACAAACCAGAACAGCAAAAAGAAGAACTCACGATAAAGTTGAGGCTGCTCAATTAATTACATGTAGCAATTGTGGTGCTCAAGTTATGTATCACCACGTATGTCCCGAATGCGGATACTACAGAGGAAAATTAGCTATCGAAAAAGGCGTTGAAGCTTAATTTCATTATAGCATAAGTGTTACACATCGTACAAGAAGTACTTTTACTATCTGATTCGGATGACTAAAGTACCTCTTGTATGGGTGTAATAAAATTTTCCAAGTTTATAGTAGTAAACACCCAATGTGTTTGTTGCTCAAATACTTAATATAATATAGTTATGAGAATTGGATTAGATGTGATGGGGGGTGATTTCGCACCTCAAGCTACTATGGAAGGAGCTGTAAAAGCTGCTAAGATATTAGGCAATGATGACAGAATCGTTTTGGTTGGAAAGGAATCTGCCATTATGCAAGAATTGGAACGTTTACAAGAATCCCCTTCTTTGTTTGATATTGTTAATGCCGACGATATTATTGAAATGGATGAGAAGCCGGTAAAAGCAATAAAACAAAAACCCAATTCAAGTTTAGCCGTAGGTTTTCGTTTGTTGATGGAAGGTAAGATAGACTCCTTTGCTAGTGCTGGAAACACAGGTGCCATGCTTGTTGGTGCTATGACTACCGGAGTATTGGAAGGGGTGTTGCGTCCTTGCCTTATGACAGCACTGCCTCGTATAGATGGAGGTGTGTGTCTATTGGTAGACTCAGGTGTAAATCCTGATTGTAAACCCGAAAACTTATATCAATTTGGTTTGTTGGGTAGCATGTATGCCAAATGTGTTCTTAAGGTGGAAAATCCAAAAGTGGGATTGTTGAACCTTGGAACTGAAGCAGGAAAAGGAAACTTGCTTACAACAGCTGCTTACCAATTGATGAATGGTACATCTGATTTCAACTTCGTTGGAAATGTAGAACCACGTACATTGTTCAATAGCAATTGCGATGTGTTTGTTTGCGATGGATTTGTTGGAAATATGATGTTGAAATTGTTAGAAACATTTTGGTATACTACCACAAAACGTGGTCATACCGACGAATATTTGGCCCGTTTCAACTACGAACTATATGGCGGAACACCTATTTTGGGTGTAAGTAAACCAGCTATCGTGGGTCATGGTATTTCTAGCCCTTTGGCTATACAAAATATGATTCTTCAATCGAGAGATATAGTTAATGCCAATTTGGCTGATAATTTGAAAGAAATGTTGAATAAATAACAAATCGATAATAAAAGAATTAAGAGGAGAACGAAACTATTATGATGGTTTCGTTCTTTTTTTATACGCAAATATTCACTATCAGTTCGTATATGCCTATACCCAAATAGTTGCCTACGGCATAGCCCATCAAACCTATCCCAATACCGGTAAGGATAATTTCTTTGTTGCCTAAAGTGGCAGCTACCAGCGGTACAAAAGGTGGGGAATTGATCAACGCTACCGAACTTACCAATACAGTATCGCCATCAAGTTTGACGATTTTGGCAAACA
>JAEIGA010013759.1_pt1 | contig 12303 bp, 23 predicted proteins | sample 9270691 | NCBI WGS metagenome assembly JAEIGA01 (sample SAMN17057246, study PRJNA624740) | gut metagenome | biome: biome; isolation source: fecal sample | host: Bos grunniens | place: China: Xizang | collected 2019
CTCCTTACTTCTTCTTATTAGCGATGGTCTTTGCGGGACCTTTTCTTGTTCTTGCATTAGTCTTGGTACGCTGACCTCTTACGGGCAAGCCCTTTCTGTGTCTGATACCGCGATAGCAATTAATTTCAACCAAGCTCTTGATGTTAAGAGCTACCTCACGGCGAAGGTCACCCTCCACGGTGTAGTTAGCTTCTATCTCGTCACGAAGAGCTGCAACTTCTGCCTCGGTAAGGTCCTTTGCACGAGTGTCGGGGTTAATGCCCGTCTTTGCAAGAATGTCCTGCGAACTCTTAAGACCGATACCGTAGATATAGGTAAGCGCGATTTCTACACGCTTGTTATTGGGAATATCAACACCAGCTATACGAGCCATTTCGATATATACTCCTTTTTTAATTTAATGTCGTCCGAATTGCGTTTGTACTGCGGATTAACCCTGACGCTGCTTGTGCTTGGGGTTCTCGCAGATGACCATTATTTTGCCGTGTCTTTTAATGATCTTGCACTTTTCGCAAATTCTTTTGACGGAAGGCTTAACTTTCATTTTTAATACCATTCCTTTCAGAAATTTGACTTTGGACAGGCATCAGCCCATCACGCAAAAATATTACTTTTTTCTCCAGGTGATACGTCCCTTGGAAATGTCGTAAGGCGACACTTCAACGGTTACGGTATCTCCTGCGAGTATTCTGATATAATTCATACGAAGCTTTCCCGAGATAGTTGCAGTCACAACGTGACCGTTGGGAAGCTTTACCTTGAAGACCGTATTCGGAAGCACTTCGACTACCGTACAATCCTCAAATTCAATCAAATCGTTCTTAGCCAAAAATCTATCCTCCTATTTGTCGGTTAAGGTCAGTCGCCTGCATCCGTCAGAATTATCGGATCGCTCTCCGTTATCGCTATGCTGTTTTCATAGTGTGCGGAAAGCTTACCGTCTGCGGTAACAACCGTCCAACCGTCTTTCAGTACTTTAACGTTAGGAACTCCGACGTTCACCATGGGTTCGATGGCAAGCGTCATTCCCGGATAAAGCCGAGCACCGCGTCCCTGACGTCCGAAATTCGGAACCTCGGGTTCTTCGTGAAGCTCTGCACCTACACCGTGACCTACGTAATCCCTTACTACGCTGAAGCCATTTGAAATGACGAACTGTTCAACCGCATAGCCTATGTCCCCGACGCGATTTGAGGCTCTTGCAGCCTTCATCGCCTCATAGAAGCTCATCTCAGTGACCTTGATAAGCCTCAGGGCTTCCTCGCTTACCTTGCCGACAGGAAACGTTCTTGCACTGTCGCCATTATAGCCGCGGTAGCGCGCCCCGACGTCAACCTTTACGATGTCCCCCTCGTTTATAATCTTACGCTCCGAGGGAATTCCGTGTATGACTTCATTGTTTAAGGATATGCAGGCGCTTCCGGTGAAGCCGCCGTATCCAAGGAAAGAGGGGACCGCACCGCACTTTTCGATAAAGCGGCGGATTTTGGTGTCAACCTCTTTTGTGGAGATGCCCGGCCGTATCACGTCCTTTGCAACAAGGAGCGCTTCGGCAGTAATACGACCTGCCTCTCTCATAAGCTTAAGCTGCTCGGAATTCTTTATTATTACCATATTAAATACCGAGTGCTTCTAAAGTACGTGCCGTGGTTTCCGCAAGCTCCTCTGCTCCTACAACCGTCTTAAGCTTACCGCTCTTGGCATAGTAATCTTTAAGAGGTTCTGTTGCAGTGTGATATACCTCAAGTCTTGAAAGAACCACTTCGGGAGCATCATCAGCGCGAATTGTAAGCTTTGATTTGCATTTTTCGCACGTTTCGCCATCCGCTGAAGGATTGTACTTAACGTGGTATGTTGCACCGCAAGTTGCACAAACGCGTCTGCCTGACATTCTTTCGATGATTTTTTCATCGGGAACCTCGAGCGAAACTACAGCGTCGAGCTCGACGCCCATTTCGTCAAGAGCCTCTGCCTGAGGCACTGTTCTTGGAAAACCGTCAAGGATAAATCCTTTTTCACAGTCCGATTCTGCAAGGCGCTCTCTGATAATGCCGATAACGACGTCATCAGAAACGAGCTCACCCTGCTCAATAAATTTTTTGGCTTTAAGTCCCATTTCGGTACCGTTTTTGATAGCCGAGCGAATGATAGCGCCGGTTGAAATAGTAGGAATACCAAGTCTTTCAGAAACTATCTCTGCCTGAGTACCTTTTCCCGCACCGGGAGCGCCAAGAAAAATTATTTTCATTTAATTCTTACCTCTTTGTAATCAGTTAAGGAAGCCCTTGTAGTTACGCATAGTAAGCTGTGCCTCGAGCTCTCTGTAGGTTTCGATTGCAACACCGACAACGATAAGGAGCGTAGTTCCACCGAAGGTGAAAGTTCCAACGAGTCCGGAAGCTGCCTGCTCAACATAGCCTGCAACGGTGGCGGCATCGCCATAAGATGCAACGTACGGAGGAGCTATAAGCCACTCGAGAAGATACTGAATTGCATGAGGTCCGAGTATTATAGGAAGTATTGCGACTATAGAAAGGAAGAGAGCACCTGCAAGAGTTATCTTGTTAAGTATTCTTCTTATATAGTCAGCGGTAGGTCTGCCCTGTCTGATACCGGGGATTGCACCGCCCTGCTTCTTAAGATTGTTTGCAACCTCAATGGGGTCGAAGGAAATCTGTGCATAGAAGTAAGCGAAAGCAATAATGAGTACGAAGAGCACGATTGGGTATACAAATCCCTGAGAGCCAAGAACTCTTGCAACACCGTTCCAGAAGCCCGTGCCCTGACCGGTCTTACCGCAAAGAGCAAGAATGGTAGGAACGAGAGAAACTATCGAGCTTGCGAATATAACGGGCATAACACCGGTCATATTAAGCTTGATGGGAAGGTGAGAGCTCTGACCGCCGTACATCTTACGACCGACAACCTTCTTTGCGTACTGCACGGGAATTCTTCTTTCCGAGCCGGTTACGAGAACAACGAACACGGTAAGCGCAAGGATAAGCGCGATAAAGATAACCGTAAATACGCACGCAACGACAGGATAGAGCCATGCCGGAGCGGTTACGCCTGCAGCATAAGTGCCACCGTAAGAGAAGGTATCAATTACGAGAGTACCAAGGCTGATTGCGAACGAGGGAGTTGCAGCAATGATGTTGGCGAAAAGGATAATCGAAATACCGTTTCCGATTCCTCTTTCGTTGATTCTTTCTGCAAGCCACGTTACAAGAGATGCTCCTGCGCAGTAGCAAGCAACGATTACAATACCGTAAAGCCAAGCGTTGTTTCCGATACCGGGAGTTGCCGAATTGGTAAGCATACCGGCAGACTTAAGAAGCCAGTAGTAACCGAAAGCGGTAACTATTGCAAGCGCGAGGGTAACGCATCTGGTAATAAAGCCCATCTTCTTCTTATCGTTCTTGGAGATTTCACCAAGCTTGGGGAAAACAACAGCAAGAAGCTGAAGAATAATTGATGCGTTGATATACGGCTGAACACCGAGAGCGAAGAGAGTAGCCTGAGCCATTGCTCCGCCCGAAAGGACGTTCAAATATTCGAGAATGTTTCCGCTAAAGGTATTAGCGAAACCGTTTGCTTCAACAAAAGGAACGGGGATTACCGCACCAACACGGTATATCAAAAGGATTATGAGCGTAAAAATTATTTTGCTTCTGATTTCTTTTGTTTTCCACGCATTCTTAAGTGTCTGAAGCATTTATACCACCTCAGTCTTTCCACCAGCGGCCTCTATCTTCTCCTTTGCCGAAGCGGAGAAAACAGCTGCTTTAACGGTAAGCTTCTTGGTAATATCACCCTCTGCAAGCACCTTAACACCGTCAAAAACGTTGTTGATGATGCCCATTGCAAGAAGAGCTGCACTATCTACTACCTCGCCATCATTAAACTTGTTCAAAGACTGTACGTTGATAATTGAGTACTTCTTTCCGAAGCGATAGTTGTTAAAGCCTCTTTTAGGAAGCTTTCTGTAAAGCGGGAGCTGACCTCCCTCAAATCCGGGTCTTACGCCACCGCCGGAACGTGCGTTCTGACCCTTGTGGCCCTTACCGGCAGTCTTTCCGTTTCCGGAACCTGCACCTCTGCCCTTGCGGAACTTCTCCTGTACGGAGCCTTCCTTAGGCGAAAGTTCATGGAGCTTCATTTTGTATCCTCCTTTCAATTCCGATTAAACGGTTTCAACCTTAACAAGGTGTGAAATAACTTTTATTTTGCCCTGAAGAACTGCATCGTTCGCCTGAACGGTTGCATCACCGGGTCTTTTAAGACCGAGGGAATTTGCCGTAGCGATCTGTGCCTTCTTGCAAGCTATGAGGCTCTTTACGAGAGTAACCTTAACGTTTTCCATTACCGTTACCTCCTTAAGCCTTTACGTCTTCTACGTTAAGTCCGCGAAGAGCAGCAATCTCTTCAGCAGTCTTAAGTGCGCGAAGTGCTTCAAACGTAGCCTTAACTACGTTAGTGGGGTTGGTCGAACGAAGGCACTTTGCACGGATATTCTTGATACCTGCGAGTGCGAGAATCGTACGAACAGTACCGCCTGCGATGATACCGGTACCGGGGCCGGCGGGCTTAAGAAGCACCTTTCCTGCACCGTACTCACCGATAACCTCGTGGGGGATAGTAGAACCGTTGAGAGAAACCTCGATAAGGTTCTTTTTTGCATCCTCAATTCCCTTGCGGATTGCATCGGGAACCTCAGCTGCCTTTCCGAGGCCGAAGCCTACGTGTCCATTTCCGTCACCTACTACCATGATGGCTGCGAAGCGAGCAATACGTCCGCCCTTTACGGTCTTGGAAACACGGTTTAATGCTATAGGCTGTTCCTGAAGGTCAAGCTCAGCCGCATTGATAATCTTAGCCATGTTAAACTCCTTTTTTGATGTTTCTTTGATTGAAACAGTGTATAAACCAGCGATTAGAACTTAAGGCCGCCTTCTCTTGCGCCTTCAGCCAATTCTGATACACGTCCGTGATAGATGTAGCCACCGCGGTCGAATACAACTGCGGAAATGCCCTTTTCAAGTGCTCTCTTTGCGAGAGTGTTACCAACCTTGCGAGCTGCTTCCTTGTTGGAGCCGATGCCCTCAAAGTCCTTTTCGTAAGTGTTAGCGCTTACGAGCGTTACGCCGTTAACATCATCGATAATCTGAGCGGAGATGTTAGCATTGGAACGGTAAACTGCAAGACGGGGTCTTTCAGGAGTACCCGAAATCTTTCCGCGAACTCTTGCGTGTCTTTTAAGACGCTGAAGATTACTGTCTGTTCTCTTAACCATTTTTCTGATCTCCTTTCATTATTTACCGGTCTTTCCGGCCTTGCGGCGGATCTTCTCACCGGAATACTTAACACCCTTACCAAGGTAGGGCTCGGGAGGTCTCTTGGATCTGATTACCGCAGCAATCTGACCTACTGCCTGCTTGTCAATGCCCTTAACGAGTATAGTAGTCGAATCGGGGCACTCGAACTTAACGCCGTTCTCCTCAAGGAAAACAACGGGGTGAGAGTAACCGAGACCGAGAACGATCTTGCCGTTCTGCTTCTCTACTCTGTAACCTACACCTACAATCTCAAGCTTCTTCTCAAAGCCCTTGGTTACACCAACGACCATATTGTTGAGAAGAGTTCTGGTAAGACCGTGAAGAGCACGGTTTTCCTTTTCATCGTTAGGACGGGTTACGATGAGCTTGTCACCCTCCTGGTTGATGGTAAGATTTGCGCTGAAGGTCTGCTTAAGCTCTCCGAGAGGACCTTTAACAGTAACAACGTTACCGTCAGCAATAGTTACGTTTACGCCTGCGGGAACCGCGATAGGCTCTCTTCCTATTCTTGACATTATTCTGCCTCTCCTTTCTTACCATACGAAGGCGAGAATCTCGCCGCCGACGTTAGCCTGTCTTGCCTTCTTGTCCGTCATAACACCCTTAGAGGTAGATACGATTGCAATGCCGAGGCCGTTCATAACCTTGGGCATATCCTCGCAGTTGGTGTATATACGAAGACCGGGCTTGGAAACTCTCTTAAGACCGTGAATAACCTTCTGCTTGCCGGGCGCATACTTGAGAGCTACTCTGATGATGCCCTGCTTGCCGTCTTCTACGATCTGGAAGTTCTTGATATATCCCTCGTCAAGAAGAATCTGAGCGATGCTCTTCTTGAGGTTGGATGCGGGAATGTCTACAGACTCATGCTTTGCGTCATTTGCATTTCTTATTCTTGTGAGCATGTCTGCGATTACGTCTGAAATTTGCATTATTTTATCCTCCTATATGCAAGCATTTCTTATTCTTGCTGCCGAAGAAGCTTCGGCGGCCTCTCGGCGGTTAAAACTCAAGGCACCGCCGAAGTTTAGCGGCCTTTTTGAGTTTTCCTGCCGGTAGTTTAGAGAATTTAACTCTTTGTGTTTGGTAAAATTACCAGGATGCCTTTCTTACGCCCGGAATCTCGCCCTTGTATGCGAGCTCACGGAAGCAGATACGGCAGATTCCGTATTTGCGGAGGTAAGCGTGAGGTCTACCGCAAATCTTGCATCTGTTGTAAGCTCGAGTGGAGAACTTGGGCTCCTTCTGCTGCTTAAGTATCATAGACTTCTTAGCCATGGTGCTACCTCCTTAGTTCTGTGCAAAGGGAGCGCCCATCTGAGTGAGGAGCTCTTTTGCCTCTGCGTCGGTGTTTGCGGTGGTTACGAAAACGATGTCCATACCGCGAATCTTATCTACCTTATCGTACTCGATTTCGGGGAAGATAAGCTGCTCCTTAAGACCGAGAGCGTAGTTGCCTCTGCCGTCGAAGCCGTTGGGGTTAATACCCTTGAAGTCACGAACTCTGGGAAGAGCGAAGCTGAAGAGCTTATCCATAAACTCATACATTCTTTCGCCGCGAAGAGTTACCTTAACGCCAATCTTCATGCCCTCACGGAGCTTGAAGTTAGCAACCGACTTCTTTGCGAAGGTGGGAACTGCCTTCTGACCGGAGATGAGAGTGATCTCATCGATTACACTGTCGATAACCTTGGAGTTATCCTTCGCATCGCCACAACCAACGTTGATAACGATTTTGTTCATCTTCGGAATCTGCATTACCGAAGAATAGCCGAACTTGCTCATGAGTGCGGGAGCAACTTCGTTCTTATACTTTTCAGCAAATCTTGACATTGTTACTTACCCTCCTCATTATATTTCCGCGCCGCACTTAGCGCAAACGCGAACCTTTTTGCCGTCTACAAACTGAACCTTGGTACGAACGCCCTTGTCGCACTTGGGGCAAACGAGCTGTACCTTGCAAGCGTACATAGCGCCCTCAGTCTTAACGATCTGAGAATTTTCGCCCTGACGTCTTGCCTTGGTGTGCTTGGAAACGATGTTAGCGCCCGCAACGATTACCTTGCCCTCTTCGGGAGCAGCAGCGATAACCTTGCCACGAGTACCCTTAGAGTCACCGGAGATAACAACAACGGTGTCGTCTTTTTTAATATGAAGCTTTTCCATTGATATATCCTCCTTCTGACTTAAAGTACTTCCGGTGCAAGCGACATAATCTTGGTGAACTCATGCTCACGAAGCTCTCTTGCTACCGGGCCAAAGATACGAGTACCTCTGGGGGTCTTGTCTTCCTTAATAATAACTGCAGCGTTCTCATCAAACTTGATGTACGAACCGTCTGCACGGCGAGTTTCCTTAACAGTTCTAACTACGACTGCCTTAACAACGTCGCCCTTCTTAACACCGCCGCCGGGTGCTGCCTTCTTGACAGCGCAAACAACGATATCTCCGATGCTTGCATAGCGACGTCCCGAGCCGCCGAGAACTCTGATGCACATAAGCTCTTTTGCACCGGTGTTATCTGCGACCTTCATTAACGATTGCTGCTGAATCACTGTTTTTTCCTCCTTTTTCGGTAAACCTTTAATCTACCTACTGGTTTAGTGACTGTTTGTTTTGTAATTATTACTTTGCCTTTTCAACAATTTCAACAAGTCTCCATCTCTTCGTCTTGGAGAGAGGTCTTGTTTCCATTACAGCGACCTTGTCGCCGATACCGCAGATATTACCTTCGTCATGAGCATGGATCTTAACGGTTCTCTTGATGATCTTGCCATACTTGGGGTGACGAACGTTGTCCTCGATTGCAACGACGATGGTCTTGTCCATCTTATCGCTTACAACCTTACCGACTCTTACTTTTCTGAGTTCACGAGTTTCAGTCATTTTCATTACCTCCATTATGCATTCTTCTCGCGAAGAACAGTCATTACGCGAGCAATGTCATGCTTAACATCTGTGATCTGGTGAGGATTGTCAAGCTGCTTAATTTCAAGCTTGAAACGGAGATTGAAAAGCTCTTCCTTAAGTTCGCCGAGCTTAGCGGTAAGCTGCTCGGAAGTCATTTCTCTGAGTTCTGTTGCCTTCATTACTTAAGCCTCCTCACTGTTTTCAAGGTCTTCCTTCTTCGCAAACTTACACTTGATAGGAAGTTTGTGAGATGCAAGACGCATAGCTTCTTTTGCCTGCTCCTCGGTGATGCCGTCCATTTCTAACATAACACGACCGGGCTTTACAACGGCTACCCAATACTCGGGAGAACCTTTACCGGAACCCATTCGAGTCTCGGCAGGCTTTTCGGTGATGGGCTTATCGGGGAAGATCTTGATCCAAACCTTACCGCCACGCTTTACGTATCTGGTCATTGCGATACGGGCAGCCTCGATCTGGTTAGAGGTGATCCATGCGGGTTCAAGAGCCACAAGGCCGAACGAACCGTTAGATATGGTATTACCGCGAAGAGCCTTACCCTTGAGACGGCCACGCTGCTGGCGTCTGAATTTTACTCTCTTAGGCATTAACATTATCTAGCGCCCTCCTCTCTCTTCTTTCCGAAGCCGCGACCGCCGTCACGACGCGCACCGTCTCTGTTCTGGGGGCGTCTGTTACCGTTGTCGTTTCTTCTCTGGCGTCTTTCGGGTCTTTCTCTTCTGCCGGCATCTGCATTCTCTGCAAAAACCTCACCCTTGTAGATCCAAACCTTTACGCCGATTTTACCGTAAGTGGTGTTTGCTTCATAGAAGCCGTAATCAATGTCGGCTCTGAGGGTCTGAAGCGGAATAGTTCCCTCGTGATAGTGCTCTGAACGAGCGATTTCTGCACCGCCAAGACGGCCGGAGCAAGAAACCTTGATACCCTTAACGCCAAGACGCATGGTTCTGCCGATAGCAAGCTTCATAGCACGGCGGAAGGAAACTCTCTTCTCGAGCTGTGCGGAAATGCTCTCTGCAACGAGCTGTGCATTTACGTCGGGGTTCTTGATTTCGATTACGTTAACTACTACGGGGCGGCCAACCATTGCCTCGAGCTCTGCTCTGAGCTTTTCGATCTCTGCGCCGTGGAATCCGATAACCACGCCGGGCTTAGCGCACTGAATAAATACTCTTACTCTTGCGCTGTCACGCTCGATCTCGATTTTGGGAACGCCTGCACCCTGAAGCTTGTTCTTAACGTACTCTCTGATCTTGTAGTCGGATACGATGTTGTCGCCGAAATTCTTATCGCCAACGAACCATCTCGAATCCCAATTCTTGATCACGCCTACTCTGAGTCCGTGGGGATTAACCTTCTGTCCCATTGTCAGCCTACCTCCTTCTCTTTTACTGTAAGTGTTACATGGCTGGTTCTCTTAAGAATCTGGAATGCTCTGCCCTGAGCTCTGGGCTGTACCCTTTTAAGTGTGGGTCCGGGGCATACGAAGCATTCGGAAACGTAGAGATTTCCGGCATCCATGTTAAAGTTGTGCTCTGCATTTGCTACCGCGCTCTTAAGGAGCTTTATAAGAGACTCGCTTGCAATTTTGTTGGTATTCTTAAGAATAGCCATAGCGGTCTCAGTGTCTTTGCCTCTGATAAGGTCGAGAACGATCTGCACCTTGCGCGGAGAAATTCTCACATATTTAAGATGTGCTTTTGCTTCCATATTTGGAATTGCCTCCTCTCGCTATTTGCGAATATCTGTTATTACTTTCCGTTGTTCGATGTTTTGGAACCCGCATGTCCCTTAAAGGTACGGGTAAGCGCGAATTCGCCGAGCTTGTGACCAACCATGTCCTCAGTAACGTATACCGGAACGTGCTTTCTGCCATCGTGAACTGCGATGGTGTGGCCAACGAATTCGGGGAATATCGTAGATGCACGAGACCAGGTCTTAAGAACCTTTTTCTCGTTCTTTTCATTCATTGCACATACGCGGTCAAAGAGCTTCTTTTCAACGTAAGGTGCCTTCTTTAAGCTTCTGCTCATCAGTTATTCTCCTCCTTCGATATTATTTAGCGTTTCTGCGCTTGATGATGAACTTGTCGGTTCTCGCCTTCTTGTTTCTCGTCTTATATCCGAGAGCAGGCTTGCCCCAAGGAGTTACAGGTCCGGGACGTCCAACAGGGGACTTACCTTCACCACCACCGTGAGGGTGGTCACAGGGGTTCATTACAGAACCGCGAACGGTGGGACGGATGCCGAGGTGACGAGTCTTACCGGCCTTACCGAGCTTAACGGTTTCGTGCTCAAGGTTACCTACCTGACCGATAGTTGCCTTGCAGTCAAGACGAACAATACGAACCTCGCCGGAGGGAAGTCTTACCTGTGCGGTGCCGTTTTCCTTAGCCATAAGCTGAGCGAACGCACCTGCGGAACGAACGAGCTGAGCGCCCTTGCCGGGGTAAAGCTCGACGTTGTGGATAACAGTACCTACGGGAATTGCGGAAAGGGGAAGCACGTTACCGGGCTTGATATCCGCATCAGCGCCTGCCGCTACTACGTCACCGTCGGTAAGTCCAACGGGAGCGATGATGTAGCTCTTCTTGCCTGCCTCGTTCTCGATGAGAGCGATGTAGGAGGTTCTGTTGGGGTCGTACTCAACGCCGATAACCTTTGCGGTTTCATCAACGTTTCTCTTGAAGTCGATTACTCTGTACTTCTGCTTGTTTCCGCCGCCGTGGTGACGAACGGTGATTTTGCCGTAGCTGTTTCTTCCGGCATTCTTCTTCTTCTTAGCGAGAAGGCTCTTCTCGGGAGTAAACTTGGTTACTTCGTCGAAGGAAGGGCTCATCATATTTCTGCGCGACGGTGTTGTCGGCTTATATTTCATTGTTGCCATTCTTACTTACCTCCTCTTAGTTCATGCTCTCGAAGAATTCGATAGGAGCGGAATCCTCAGAAAGGGTTACCACTGCCTTCTTCCACTCACCGGTATAACCGAAGTGAACGCCGACTCTCTTGGGCTTTTTCTTCATATTAATTACATTGACCTTTACAACCTTGGTCTTTTTGAACATAGCTTCAACAGCCGCAGCGATGTCCGCCTTGGTTGCATCCTTGCATACCTCGAAGCTGTAACGCTTGTCAGCAACGCCGTCCATGCTCTTTTCGGTGATAAGAGGTCTTACAATGATATCTGCATAAGATTTCATCTTGCATATACCTCCTCGATTTTAGCAACCGCATCCTTAGCAACTACGAAGCTATCGCAGTTAAGAATGTCGTATACGTTGATGGTGTTCCACTGAGTGGTCTTAACACCCTCGATGTTTGCACAGCTCTTGATTACGAACTCATTGACCTCGGGGAGAACGATGAGGGTTTTCTTCTGTGCGCCGATAGCGCCGAGCATTGCAACCATAGCCTTGGTCTTGTACTCGTTAGCAGCGATTGCATCAACAACAATCATCTCGCCGCCTGCTACCTTAGAGGAAAGTGCGCTGAACATAGCAGCCTTCTTTACGCTCTTGTTGAGGTTTACGCGATAGCTGCGAGGCTTAGGACCAAGCGCTACGCCGCCGTGAGTCCACTGAGGTGCGCGAGTCGAGCCCTGTCTTGCGTGACCGGTGCCCTTCTGCTTCCAGGGCTTCTTACCGCCGCCGGAAACTTCCGTACGGGTAAGGGTGGACTGAGTACCCTGTCTTTGATTCATAAGATATGCTCTTACTGCGGTGTGGAGGACTGTTTCGTTCACATCTGCGCCGAAAACCTTATCAGAGAGGGTGATCTCGCCGACTTCCTTGCCCGCCATCTCTACAACTTTCATATTAGGCATTGTGTGTTCCTCCTTCCGTTATGCTTTCACAGAATCACGAATGAATACGATGCCGCCCTTTGCGCCAGGAACCGCACCCTTGACCGCGATGATGTTCTTTTCCGCGTCGACCTTGACGACCGCAAGGTTCAGGATGGTGATCTGCTCGTTACCCCACTGACCTGCCATCTTCTTGTTCTTGAAGATGCGGGAGGGGTCGGAGTTCATACCCATC
>JAEIGA010013760.1_pt1 | contig 12302 bp, 8 predicted proteins | sample 9270691 | NCBI WGS metagenome assembly JAEIGA01 (sample SAMN17057246, study PRJNA624740) | gut metagenome | biome: biome; isolation source: fecal sample | host: Bos grunniens | place: China: Xizang | collected 2019
GAGTCTGAGGCCGCGAGGCCCGCTGGAAGCACATCCGCTGAGCATGCCCGTGCCGGCAAAAGCCGCACCTGCAGCCAGCAGTCCTGTTGTCTTTAAGAAGTCTCTGCGTTTCATGCAACAAATATAGAAATTTTCCGTTTGGATGGATGGATAATAATTCGTAAGTTTGTAACACCATATAATTAATAACCAGATTCATGCATCTATACCTAAGGCCATTACCCTATGTATTGGCTGCTTTTTTTACTTTATTGCTTACAGGTTGTAATAAGGTTGATGAAACAGTCATATGTCAGTTGTCCCTGTCTGAGACAAGTGCCGTCTTTGATATGAATGGCGGAGTCAGCACAATTTCCGTAAATCCTTTCCCGGAGAATGAAGTCTGGGATGCCGAATATGTTGACGTTCAGGATTGGTTCACCTTTACGAAATCAGGCTCGGACCTCAATGTCCATGCGTCTTCCAATCATTCCACAGACCCGCGCAGCGGCCACATCAGACTTTTCAGCCCCACTGACAGATTCGAACCGTATGAAGTCTCGGTGCTTCAGGAAGCGGCACAGCCATTGTCTTTCAGCACTACTGCTGCCGACCATGCCTTTGATTCAGAAGGAGGCGAATTCACCTTCACGGTAGTTTCAAATTATGACTGGAGTGTCACATCAGACTCTCAGTGGCTTTCTGTCAATGTGGACAAGGAGGCAGGGAAGGTAAAGGTTTCCGCTCGTGCAAATGCTTCGGAAGAGTCTCTTTCTGCCGTCCTGACCGTTTCAGCGGCCGAGGGGTCTCTCAAGAAGACCGTTCAATATACGGTTACCCAGGGCACAAGGGCGGAAAATCCATATTTCAGACTTCTCGGCCAATGGGAGATAACTGCAGCCAAGTGGTATTATTCTCCAAACGGCTCTCTCAACAATCTCGATTACAATCCTAATCAGACAGACTATTACCTTATCTTCGACCTGGAAGAAGGGGAGTATGGCAAGACATTCATAATGAAGGACTTCCTTTATCCTGGAACTTCTCTCGAAGTCCGTTATGACAAGGAAAGCGGAAATATCGTGATACCTTTCGGATGGACCGTCCTGTCGTATGACGTGTTCCTGTACATCACTCTGGTAGGTGACACAAGTTTTTCTTATGCGTCTTATGAGGTGGAGGCGGTTCCGTCTTCGGATTTCAGCCAGATGATGCTCGACCTTCCTTCGGTAAGCGGCTTCAATCATATCGGTTTCGGTCTCTGGACATACAACGACAGCGGAAAGAAGGTGGCCTTCGGTTCACGCTCAAGGCCGACAATGTTCCCTATGGGACCGATAGTGTTCAGAAAACAGTAATATTCAGGAGAATACTATGAAACGATATATACATTTAATATTGGCTTTTGCCCTTGCTGCCGTCTCATGCGTCAAGCCGCAGGAGCAGATCGAACTGCCTGTATCGCCGGGTCGGGTGACTCTCGAAGTGTCGTCCGACAGCCATTCGGTGGAGATCTCGCCGGATGCCGGAACAGGAACAGTGTCCTTCAAGACCAAAGGTGGAAGCGTGGTGCTTGATGTGCTTACCAATCAGGATGAATGGACATACGAGACCAGCGGAGAAAGTTGGCTGGAGGTGAGTTCGGATGACTATTTCCTCTACCTTGAGGCAGAGCCCAACACTTCCGACAAGTCGAATACTGCGACAGTGGTCGTAAAGGCCGCTGCCGGTGATGATGAGGCATCAGTGACTCTTACCGTGACCCAGAACCATTCCGGAGTTCCGGAAATCAGTCTCTCGCAGAACCAGATGCGTGTAAAGGCTTATACCGGACTCGTGCAGGAGATAACCGTGGATACGAACCAGGAAGAATGGGATTTCGACTGCACATGCAGCTGGGCATATGTCGAGAAGGTAGGTGACGTTCTCCGTCTGGAGTTTGACAACAATACGGATTTCGCTCAGAGGACTGTAGAGATCCAGGTAAAGGCCGGTGCAGGCGAAAAAGCCGATTCTGACTGGCTGACGGTAAGTCAGGATGGAACTGCCTATGTCCGTCTGAGTACACATAATGTGGCTTCGGATGACGAAGGTGACACAAGGACCGTGGTTGTAGAGTCCAATCCGGAACTGGAGTGGGATTACAGCGCAGACGGAGGTGAATGGTACAGCGTTTCTGCAGAAGGCAGGTCTCTCAGTGTTACCATAGATCCGAATGAAGGCGGAAACGAAAGAAAGGGAAAAGTGACCGTGACCGTAGGTGATGAAGACAACAGTGCGGAGACGGACATCAATGTCCATCAGATAGGTCCTGATACTGAAGAACTTATATATGAGGTACTTATCTCCGAACCGGGATTCATGCTCACAGGAGCCCCTGTGCTCACAAGTTCTTCTGAAGGCAGTGTCACCGTGGACTGGGGTGACGGAACTCCGCAGGAAACATTTGAAAACAGAAGACCGACCCATGTCTATGCACAGCCTGGAAGATATACCATCGTGATGTCCGGAACTGCCAAGTCTCTCGAGTTCGGAAACGGTGAGACCTATGCGCCGGAACTCCAGAGTGTCGTTTCATGGGGAAAGATGGGCTATACCACTGCCGCCGACATGTGTCTCGGATGCAGTTCCCTCAAATCCATCCCTAATGATGTGGCGGGCTCTTTCAGCGCAGTCAAGTCATTCCTCGGTGCATTCTCGTGCTGCCTGTCGTTGGAGGAAATTCCTTCGGGACTCTTCAGATATGCTTCAGTAGCAAAGAACTTCGAGGACTGCTTCAGCCATTGCGGCTCGATCTCGTCCATTCCTGAGGACCTGTTTGCAGAATGCAAGGCTGCGGAGGACTTCACATATACCTTCTACGGCACCGGCTCAGGAGTGATCGTGACCACCACTCTTCTTGCTAATTTCGATGAGGTCAGAAGTCTGGTTTCAGCAGGAAAACTCAAGGAGATTCCTGGCGGACTCTTCCGTAACTGTCCTTCTGTCAGACAGATGGACTATGTGTTCGGAGCAACGTCTATCACTGAGGTGCCAGCGGACATATTTGCATCACAGACCTCGGCAACCATCTTTACAGGAGCGTTCTCATCATGCGTGAACCTCACCTCTGTGGGTAAGGACTTCATGTCCAAGGCCGTTTCTGCTACCGACATAAAGTACATGTTCGCCGGCTGCGAGTCTCTCAAGACCTTCCCTTCGGGAGCATTCCTGAACAATGAGGCATTGACAAACCTCGAATACATGTTCTACAAGACAGGCTTCGAGACCCTTCCTGGCGGCATCTTCGAGGGCCTCGTCAACGTAAAGACCATCGGAGCGGTGTTCCAGGACTGTGTCAATCTGACATCCATATCGCCTGAACTCTTCAAGGGCCTTATCGGAGCAAAATCCTTCAAGTACTGCTTCTCGGGTTGTACCTCGCTCCGTCAGATTCCTTCAGGACTCTTTGCAGGTCTGACCAATGCTTATGATTTCAAATCCGCGTTCGAGAATTCTGCAATCGAGTCTGTGCCTGAAGACCTGTTCAAGGATTCAAGAGACTATTCTTCAGCGGATTTCTCTTATGCCTTCGCCGGCTGCATGAACCTCAAGACAGTACCTGCAGGACTCTTCAATACATTCACCAAGGTCACTTCTCCTGGCTTCAAGAATGCCTTCACGGGCTCCGGCATCGAAACCGTCCCGGCAGGACTCTTTGCAAAGAATGCATCGGTCAGCGCCGGTTTTGAGGAGACTTTCTATGATTGTACGGCTCTCAAGACCATCGAGGGACCGATCTTCGCTGAAACATCTTCAGTGACTTCAGTTACAAGAATGTTCAACGGCTGTACTTCGCTTACATCACTTCCTGAGGGTCTGTTCGACCCGCTTGCACAGTCCAAGGTAAAGTTTACTGCAGTGTTCAAGGGCTGTACTTCTCTGGAAACACTTCCGGATGGTCTTTTTGCAGCAAACACCCTCGCTACCCAGTTGACGGAGGCATTCAGCGGCTGCACCTCGCTCAAGTCCCTTCCTGCTGACCTGATCGGCGAGAAACCGAAGGTGACCATGCTCAGGTCTGTCTTCAAGGACTGCACCTCGCTGAAGTCCATTCCGGAGGGACTTTTCGCCGGCTGTCCGGCTGTCACCAGTTTCGAGGCGGCCTTCTCCAACTGTACAGGTCTTGAAGAAATCCCTGAGGATATATTCTCGGCTATAGGCACGACCACAAGTTCTGTATCCTTCATCGACTGTTTCAGCAACTGTTCTTCTCTCAGGAGTCTTCCATCTGGAATGTTCGATTCGGTAAGAAGAATCAACTATATCAACGGCTGCTTCTACGGCTGTGTATCCCTTAAGGGAGAGAGCCCGTACACCGTCATCGCTGGGGAAAAGGTCCATCTCTATGAGCGTCAGCGAGGCGATGACTTCCCTGTGGTGCCGTCATCGGCTTCCGCTTACAAGGAATGTTTCACAGGATGCGTCGGTCTGGATGACTACAATGCAATACCATCATCATGGAAATAACCGGAAAAATGAAAAGAATCATATACATAATATCTGCCCTTCTTCTGCTGGCCGCATGTTCGGAACCGGCAGAAACCGTTCTGCCAGAACCTGACTTCGCTTCTGTGAAACTGTCGTCAGTGTCTGCAGCCATTTCTGAAGAGGGCGGGGAAAAGACCGTTTTTGTGGCAACCAACCGTGAGTCGTGGGAGGTTGTCTGTCAGCAGGATTGGGTTGATATCAGCGTTGACGGCAACTCGGTGACATTCTCCTTCGATGCCAATCCGGATGCACAGAGCAGGCTCGCTGTGGTGGATGTAGTCGCCGGAGTAAAGCCGGATGTGGCGAAGGCGAGGGTCAAGATCCTTCAGAAGGGTGCATCTACGACCGACCTGTCGGCAGAAGGGAATGCGAACTGCTATATAGCACCTACAGGCGCATCATATAAGTTCGATGCCGGAGTAAAGGGTAATGGCAAGGGTGACGGAAATGCTGCCTACATAGCCATCCAGGGCCTTGAAATCGAGGGTGCATCATATGCCGAACTTCTTTGGGAGGCTACATTCGACGGCGACAAGACCCGCAGTACGAAGATCATCGACGGTTATCCGGTATATTCTCCTGATGAAAAGGCGGTCTATTTCTCGACCGGCGAATGTCAGGGAAATGCCGCCATAGCAGTGTGCAACGGCGAAGGAGAGATTCTGTGGAGCTGGCATATCTGGGTTAGTGACGAGCCTGTGGGAACATCGGAGGGCAACGGCCTGGAATGGATGGACCGTAATCTCGGAGCATTGAGCAACCGTCCAGACGACATCGCCAACAGGGGAATGCTCTATCAGTGGGGCCGAAAGGACCCGTTCCTGCCTTCTCCGGTGGCGTATGAGGAGGTTCCGACCCACACATACGATGATGACTACAACCTTCTGGAGACAGAAGAAGAGTACCTTGCCATCGAAGAGCAGATCATGGCCAAGCGTCAGGTACTGAATGTGAACAACAGCCAGACAGGAAACGGCATCCTGTCGTGGAACTGGATATCGGTCGCTCCGGTGGCCCTCAATAGTCCGGGCAACATAGGGTATTCGGTCCAGAATCCTACCACAGTCCTCGGATGCCGCACAGATATTCCTATCGGCGAATATGTCTTCGACTGGTATCTCCAGCAGGACCTTGCCGGCCCGGGCGGAATCATGATGCAGTCGCAGTCGGATCTTTGGGGCAATGCAGTGGCCGGAACGGATTACAAGACCATCTTCGACCCATGCCCTCCGGGCTATGCAGTACCTCCGCAGGGAGCCTTCGGTGACATTGTAGAGGAATATGCGTGCATATATCTCAGTCGTGAATGGGAGAAGAACCCGTACGGATGGACATGGAAGGGCGGAAACGGGGATTATTTCCCAAGCACCGGCAACCTGGATGTGTCCGGACTCATAGGAGACACAAGCGAGAAGATGCTCTACTGGACAGCAGAGACCTTCGACGGCTTCGGAAAGTCCGCAACCCTGTTTGTGGCTTTCAATGATGTATATTACGGCATATATCCTATACTTGACCCGGCCGAAGCGGGGGCATGGTATACCTACGGAGCAAGATGCTGGTCGGCACCGGTAAGATGTGTCAGACAATCGGAACAGAACAATAACCAATAATAAACAACATTAACAAAAACGAAAAAATTATGAAGAATCTGAATGCAGCTTATGAGTCTCCTAGCCTGGAGGTCCTTGAAATTCAGGTGGAGCAATGTATCTTATCGACATCTTACGGCGATCCCGGCAATCCTGGACAGGGTTCAGGCTACCTTGACTTCGGAGATGATTTTTAACCCTTAAACAGGATCTGACAATGAAAAACATAAAGACTTTGGCTCTTGTTGCAGCAGCTGCAATGGGATTTGCCTCATGCCAGAAGGATGTTCAGGAACAGGTTCAGCCGGAAACCGGCACTGTCCATATAGATTTTATCGCCCAGTCGGCAGACACAAAGACTTCCGTAGATACATCAGGTGATGTTCCTGTGTTCTCATGGAACGAGACCGAAACCTTTGCGGTCCTCGAGCAGACAGACGCGCTTGCTTCAGCCTCATCAGTGACTTTTGCTAAGGAAGAAGGAAAGGCTAAGATTACCGCAGAGTTTGATGCTAATGCGGGAAAGTCTGAATATCAATATGTTGCAGTATACCCTGCAAGCGGTTATGTAAATGCGGCAAGCATTTCTGAAGCGACCCTCGCTCTCCCTGCAGTACAGACAATGGCAGAAGGTTCATATGATCCTGCTGCCGATCTTATGGTCTCTGAGGTCGTCGTTACTGACGCACAGCCTACGGATGCCCAGATGGTAAGATTCACCCGTCTGGCCGCTGTGGTCAAGATGTCCCTCAAGAACTTCGGTGTGGAACTTGGCGACAAGGTGCAGAGCGTGACCTTCACAGCAGAGGGCAAGACCATCGCAGGAAACATCGTTGCCGACCTTTCTTCTCCTCACGGTTTCGTAGCCGGAGCAGAGACATCATCAAGCGTGACCGTAAACACCGCATCGGCATCTGATGTGTATTTCACAGTGCTTCCTGCAGTTCTCGAGGCCGGTGATGCATATGCAGTTACAGTCCTTACCGACAAGAAACTCTATGTAAAGCAGGGAGTTGTTGCAGAAGACAAGAACCTTGTGTTCGAGTCAGGCATGGTTACCCGTTTCGGGGTGGACATGTCAGGTGTCGCTCCAAGTGACAAGTGGGTGCTCGTGAAGGATGCGTCTGTTCTCAAGCAGGGTGATATCGTTACTTTTGCGGCTAAGGATTATGACAAGGCCATCAGCAGAAAACTCTACAGCAATGCATCCGAGACTTCGACTTCGGCCCGTCGTGATGCTGTGGATGTGTCAAAGTATCAGGACTATCTGATTGCGGGTGACGATGTACAGCCGTTCATCCTGGTGCCAGGCTCGGTTCAGGGTACCTTCGCTTTCTATGATGAGGCTCGTGAGAAGTTCCTTGTGTCGAACAACAGCAGTTCGCGTTATCTTGTAAATCAGGAATATGTGGATAAAGAGACTTCATTTAGCATCAGCGTTACAGATGGTGAAACAATAGTAAAGAATGTTGAGGGAGATTATCCGGATAATAAGATCCAATACTATAATACTTCAAAGTATTTCTTCAGCGGAACAAACAGCAACCAGGCAATCTGCGTCTATCGACTCGACGGTGCGACAGGCACAATCCCGGTAGTGGCTGCAAATGTGACAGTTCCGGATGCTGACGAACCGGTAGTGATTGCGGAGGAAGGAGCTTCCGCTGCGACCCCTATCGAGGAGGTTGTCTTCAATTATGTAGGCGACTGGGCTGTTTCAGCGACTGTAAGTCAGGACTGGATGGCGGTAAGTTATGCTGACGGAGTCCTTTCATATACTGCAGAGCCTAACACAGGTGCCGTACGTGAGGCTGTCGTTACAATCACTGCGACTCTCGAGGGTCAGGAAGACCTTACATGGACATTCAACGTCCTCCAGAAGGGTGTTCCTCAGGAGGTCTCGATCGAGGAGTTCATCACCAAGGAAAAGGATGAGAATGTAACATACAAGATCACCGGAAGGATTACCGAGATGACAACTTCAAGCAGCGGTACCTACAAGCTCAGTGATGAAAAAGGCAACATTGCGACTGTCACATATCTTTATACTGACGGCGGAGACAAGGTTTATGGTGACGAGACAATCGGTCTTGAGGTCGGTGATGTGATGACAGTTACAACTGTGGTCACTTCTTCTACAAAGGGTAAGGGCGGCAGCAGTTCATACCACTCTATCTATAAGGGCCATTACGGAATCAAGGCTTCTGCAGGCATCGCAGCTGATTATACCGGAGGAACCGTAACCATCGACGTCACAACAAAGAGCAACGGCAGCATAACCGCTCCTGAGGCAGTTGAGGCTGTCATGGAAGAAAACGACTTTGCTGAGTTCTCATACTCGGGCGGTGACGAGGCTACAGTAACCTTCCCTACAGAGAACACCACAAGCGATGCCCGTGAAGCAGTTGTAACATTCACTTATGGACAGACTTCAGTAACTGTAACAGCAGAGCAGGGTGTTAATCCGGCAAACAAACTCGGCTACGAGCTTGTAACTGACGCTTCAACTCTTGCCGTCGGTGATGAGGTGATTGTCGTTGCCAAGAATGCAGACAAGGCTTTGGCTTGCCCGACAAAGACCAGCGATACCAAATTCCCTTCAACAGATATCAAGAAGACAGGTAATGTGATTTATGATATCGAAGACGCCGGTGTTCAGACATTCATTCTTGAATCAGGCGTCTCTGACGGTACAATGGCATTCAAGTTCACTTATAAAGACGAGACATACTATCCATACTATTCAAGTGGACTTAAAATGAGGACAAGTGTCAATGACGCTGCTTCGTGGACAATATCGATAGGTGATGATGGAGATGCAACAGTTTCAACAGTATCTTCGTCGAAGGATTATCTGATGAAATTCAACAGTGCACCTGCTTCTTTAACCTTTACTGCGTACCTTTCGACTGCAGCAAACGCAACCAAGGCAGAAAACGCAATCTGCATCTACAAAAAGCAGGTGAAGAACTAGTTTTCCCCTCCAAGGTGCATTGCACAGACATAAAAAGAAGGCGACTAAGTGATATAGTCGCCTTCTTTTTTCATGTTTCCAGCCGATGCTAAGCCTTGAGCCACTCGTATTTTGCGACGCTGTAGATAGGCACGAAAGGCAGAAGAATAGGGGTTTTCTTGATGTAGGCCTGGAATTCAGGGTCATTTCCGTATGTCACTGCCTGACGGACCTCAAGTCTGCGTGCTCCGCTGAACATCACATATACGATTCCGATGTATCCGATAGCGGCTACGATCCACTGCCAGAGAGTGCAGCATGCACCGAAGCATACGATGAATGAGCCGGTCCAGATGACAAGTTCGCCGAGATAGTTAGGACAGCGGACGAGTCTGTAGACGCCTGTGTCGACGAATCTCTTCGGATTGACCTTCTTTGCAGCCTTCTTCTGTGCGTCAGCAACGCTTTCAAGCAGCACACCAACAGCCATCATGACTGCACCGATCCATGTCCATACCTCGTTTACAGGAGCTCCTTCAGCCGAATTTGCGAGATAGAACGCCACAGGACTTACCTGACCTACGTAAAGCAATGCACAGAATACCCACACAGTGATGACTACGAAGACAGGCTTCTTCTTTACGGAATCAGGTCCATAGAGAATCTTTCTGTATTCTGTAGAACGCTTCTCTCTGGTGAGAAGATAAAGTCCGAGTCTGCATCCGAAGATGAACATCACGACGCAGAGCAGGGCTGTAGGGACTGTGATCACATCGCGGAACAGAATTGCAAGAGTGACGGCAAGTGCAGAAATGCCGAATCCGTAACCGATGCTGAAAAAATAGATGAAGTAGATCCATCCCAATGCCGATACAGCAAGCGAGACGAGCAAAAGGGTCAGTAAGTAACTCATAACTGTATTTCTATGTTATTTTCTTCTTCTCTTCCTTGTGTATCTCTTCTTTCTGCGTGCCTTGTTGACATATTTTACGACCACTGCCGTAACGAGGCCTCCGAGGACGAGACAGATGAGGATGTAGGTCCATGCAGAGGCGCTGTCGCCCTTGACGCGTGACCACATCTTGAGAAGAGCCTCCGTGTCTGTATCATGCATCATGCCGCAACGCTCGATTGTGGTTCTATCCGGATACATGATAGGGTTTACGCACACGCTGTCGGCCTCAGGACCGAAGAAGTAACTTGCATCGATGGCCTCGAATTCCTCCTCGTCAGACATGCTGTCAAGAATCTCCTCACCGCCGATGGCGCTGACATAGCCGGTTACGTCCATGTTCCTGAGTGCATTCTCCGGCTTGCACATGAAGTTGATGAAGTATCTTGCTGCCTTGAGGTTCTTTGCGTACTTTGGAATGACCCATCCGTCGAACCATACCGCACTTCCTTCCTGCGGGATGTTGTATCTGAGTTCCATTCCGATCTCTGCTGCCTCGTCGATGGCCCACTGGGCGTCACCGCTCCATGACATGTTCATCCATGCCAGTTCCTTGGTCATCTGCTCCTTTCCGAAGTCAGCCTCCCAGCCGGAAACGGATTCCTTGAAAGAGTTGAGATAATCCTCGACAAGCCTGATTGATTCCTCGGAAGTGTCGAATGCCAATGTGCGCATATCCTTTTCTCCCGCATCCAGAGCCTCTCTGTTGAGCGCGATTATCAAAGCTGTATATACGTCCCTGAATGCATCCTTCATGAGCACCTTGCCCTTATAAGCAGGGTTTTTGAGCACATCCCAGCTGACGGTCTCCTCTTCTGCCACATATTTCGGGTTGTAGATGAGTCCGACTGTACCCCACATGTAGGCTACGCTGTAGTCGTTGGCGTTCTTTCCATAGCCCTCGATCTCGTTGAATCTCTCCCTGATGAACGGAGCGACATTGTCCAGATAGTCAGGAGTGCTGCCGAAATCCCTTTCAAGGGGCAGGAGAAGGTCGTTCTTGAGCATTCTCTCGATGATGTAGTCCGAAGGGCATACGACGTCGTAGTCTTCGTGGCCGAGTTCGATCTTCGAGAGCATGGTCTCGTTGATGTCGAAGGTCTGGTAGATTATCTCCACGGGCTCGCCGGTCTGCTCCTCATACCATACCTCGAATTCGTCGATGAGTTCCTCGTCGATGTAGTCGGCCCAGTTATAGACCTTCAGGATATGGTCCCTGTCCTCCGAGCAGCCCAGAACCATAAGAGCTGCAGCAATGATGTACAGTATCTTCTTCATCTTATTCAGCGGCGTTTTTTGAATTGCGGATCTTCCTCAGGTTGATGATGATCAGCAGGATGAGTATTCCCAGGAACATGATCGTGATCATCGGGCGGAGTTCCGGAGTGAGACCTCCCTTGCGGGCATCGGTGTAGATGTAGGTCGAGAGGGTATCCAGTCCGATCGTTCCTCTGGTGAAGAATGTCACGGCGAAATCGTCCAGAGACATGGTGAACGCAAGGATGAATCCCGAGATCATGCCCGGCTTGAGCAACGGTATGAGAATCTTTCTCAAGGCCTGGAACGGCGTTGCTCCCAGGTCGAGGGCCGCTTCGTATATGTTCGGATTCATCTGTGTCAGTTTAGGCAGCACGCTCAGCACCACATATGGGGTGCAGAATGTGATGTGGGCCAGAATGACTGTGGTATATCCCTGGCTGATGCGCAGGAAGACGAAGAGCAGGAAGAGCGATACACCGGTGATGATGTCCGGATTGAGCATCGGAATGTTGTTAAGCAGGTTGATGGCCTGCTTGCCCTTTCCTCTCATGTTGTGGATGCCGATGGCGGCGATGGTTCCGAGTACTGTCGATACCGTAGCGGCGATCAGGGCTATGATGATGGTGTTCTGGATGGCATGCATGAGCGAACCTGTGCCCTGCATGTTTCCTGTGAACAGGTTTGCATACAGTTTGGTCGAGAAGCCTGTCCAGTTGCCCAGAACCTTGCTCTCAGTGAACGAGAAGACTGCTATGAACACGATAGGCGCGTACAGGATGACGAGCAGCAGCCATATGTAGCATTGTGCGAAAAATCTCTTCATGACTATACGATCCCTCCGCTGACCTCTTTCTTATTGTCCTGCAAAAGACTTGTTATACCTATGATCACCAGCATCACGAGCGAAAGCGCGGCACCGTAGTTCCACATCGAAGAGTTGATGTTCTCCTGGATGATGGTACCGAAAAGCTTTATCTTGTTGTTGGTGAGGAATTCCGAGATGGCGAATGTGCTGACAGTCGGCATGAACACCATC
>JAEIGA010013761.1_pt1 | contig 12300 bp, 5 predicted proteins | sample 9270691 | NCBI WGS metagenome assembly JAEIGA01 (sample SAMN17057246, study PRJNA624740) | gut metagenome | biome: biome; isolation source: fecal sample | host: Bos grunniens | place: China: Xizang | collected 2019
ATGCCGGTCATGTATGACAAGGCGCGAAACAGGATTCTTCTCGACAGGAGAGTCTACCTATATCCGCAGTCGAAATTCTACATCGATGGCGCTTTGAGGAGTGTGGCACGCGACTTTGAGGAACGCCGCAGTTCGGTCGAACGTCAGGTAAACGAGTTCAACTCCGGTTTCAGGAAAAGGTACGACGATGCTGTGGCCTTTGCCGGCAAGATTGCCAAGATGCGTGAACTCATTCCCGGTTTCGATGAAAGCAATGGCATTGCCGAGGCTTACATGAATGAGTTTGGATTCATGCCCGATGAGTTCATGAGGCGTTTCCCCACAATGGACGACTACCTGCTTTACAGGGTGACCCGTGGCATGAACGGGCTCATGGATGAAAGCCTTACTCCTGAGCAGCGCATGGAGAAAGAGAAGATGCTTGAGAAGAAAATCACCAGGCACCGTAAGTTCTTCTGGGGGCCTATAGAGATAATTATGGATGCTGCAGGGAACGGCTCAGACGAAGGACCATTGCGAGTTGCAACTGCAAAGGATAGGGAGAACAGTGGACTGCCACGTAGCGGGCTCGACAGAAGTGAGAGTGAAGCTCTTTTCATGAAGTACTTTCCGGGGGTGTTCAGGTATTTCAATATTCCTGACCCTACAATCAGGCGCGACCCCACCGGCTGGGAGGAGTACAAGCGCATAAGGAATGCCCGCAAGAAAGCTGAGAAGGAGAAACTTATGCGCGAAGAGGAGAGGCGAAGGGCCGAGGAGGAGGAACGTGAACGTGAGAGACGAAGGCTTGAAATGAACTGATTAAATGAGTGTAAGAATGAATAAGTTTTTAGACAAGAGGGTGAAGGCAAAGAGCAATGCCTACACACCGCGTCCCGTGAGCAGCAACAGTGCAGCCACGGAGTTCCTCAGCGAGTGTGCCGCATGCTGGAATGCCCTTGATGAGGCACGGCGCAAATTGCGTCGTAGCCTCATGTACAGCTATGGCGACCAATGGGGCGACTATGTTACCGACCCTGACACCCTTGCACAGATAACCGAGGGTGAACTCATAAAAAAGAACGGCAAGGTGCCGCTGAAGAACAATATGATTGCGCCCATACTTGGCAACATCGACGGACAGTTGCGCCAGAACCTCATGCGCCCGGTGTGCGTCGCACGCGACCAGGGTGAGAACAAGGTGGGCGAGATGATGTCTGTTGCCATAGAGTATGTACACGACATCAATGAGATGGAGGAGGTTGATGCCGACTGCATGCGTATGCTGCTCAATGGCGGCATGACGGCGCAGAGGGTAGAGTATGGCGTGAACCCGTCGAACGGTCGTCGCGACGTGTGGATATATCCTGTAAACCCTTCGCGCCTCTTCTTCAATACCAATATTGAGGATGTGCGCATGTGGGGACTTACCTGCATTGGTGAACTGTTTGACCTTCCGCTTGACGATGTGCTTGCTCACTTCGGTACCACATCGCAGGAGAAACAGCGCATCAAGGATATATATGGTGGCGCATCTCAGTCGGTACTTTCCGGGAGCAGGGCAATGCAGGGCGACGAGTCGAGGAACCTCTCGTTCTACTCGCCGTCGCACAGTAACCTGTGTCGTGTGATACTTGGTTGGAGACTCGAGTCGCGTGACTCCTATCGCTGGAGTGACAGCAGCAACGGAACATGGGGATATCTGCCATACAATGACGCAAGCAAGGCGATGCTTGATGCCGAGAACCGGCGTCGCATTGACGAGGGCTCTGCCAAGGGGCTTGACGAGGATGCCTTGCTGCTCATTGAGTATGAGTATGCTACCGAGCGCTATTGGTACTACCGTTACATGACTCCTTATGGCGATGTGTTGCAGGAGGGGCGCAGCCCCTATTGGCATGGCGAGCACAATTACGTACTGCATCTTTTCCCTTTGATTCAAGGGCGCCTGGGCAACTTTGTGGAACAGTTCATAGACCAGCAACGCGCCATCAACCGCACTGCAACCCTCATTGATTTCATTCGCGGGACATCGTCAAAGGGCGTACTTGTTGTTGATGATGAGGCTTTTGAGAGCATGTCGCGCGAGGAGGTCATCGATGAGTATGTACGCTACAACGGAGTGCTGTTCGTGAAACTTAAACCGGGGCAGAGCATTGACGGGGTAGTGCGCCAGTACAACAGCGGTGCAGCCGTTGCCGGGGACTTTGAACTGCTGAATCTGCAGTTGAGGCTCATCAATGAGATTTCGGGTGTGAACTCCGCCATGCAGGGACAGGCACCCAAGGCTGGTACTCCGGCATCACTCTATGCGCAGCAGACACAGAATTCGTCGCTGAATCTCAAGGGACTGTTCGACGGTTTCAGGAACTTCCGCCGTCGCAGGGATGTCAAGGTTATGAAGACCATACAGCAGTACTACGGCGAGACGCATTATATAGACCTTGCCGGCAGCAATTACAGCGATGAGGCCAAGTGGTACAACCCCGACAAGGTGCAGAACTGTGAGTTCGACCTTACAATATCGGACGGATACAATACACCGGCCTATCAGTTCATTGCCAATGATTTTCTCATGGATCTTTTCCGTTCGAATGCTATAGATGTGAAGACTATGCTCGAGAACAGTTCCTATCCCTTTGCAACGAAGATTCTCGAGGCAATAAGGCGAAACGAACAGCAGGCCGCGCAGGGAGAATCCATGGAGGGTATTCCGCCCGAACTGCTGGCGCAACTGCCGACCGAAAACAGCGAGGCGCAACCCGTGGGTGGAATTCGGTAGACCGTGTTTGAGGGATGCTATATTTCTATTGAAAATTCCGGCTGCAAGCGCGCTTGCAGCCGGAATCATCTTATTTGGCTGGCTCCCATTTGCAGCGTACAGGCGAAATAATCGCGCCCTCGTCCTTCAGCTGTTTCATAGCCTTGTCAACCTCCTTGCGATCAATACCGCTGAGTTCGGCAACCTTGCCGGCGTTCAATGGCTCGCCGGCCTCTTTCATCACTTGCAATACTTTTTCTTTTGTTTCCATAACTGTTTTTTTGGTAGTTGTTCATTATTATCAATAATCCTGTACGTACAAATGTTCGCACATTCTTTTTTTATTTATGTCATATGGAAGCAGTGCCTTTTACGGTAATCTGTACCTCTCCCCGTCAAGTACAATTTTCCTGCTGTTGACAGCATATTCTATACCTCTTTTCATTGAGGTGAGTACATTGTCGCGTACGCTTGCATACCCCAGCAGATGCGCCGTTTCGGCAATGAGGCCCTCTTCATTGATGGCAAACTGTTCCTTAAGAACCTTTATGGCTGCCTGAGCCACCTCTTCGGGTGCTATGTCCAACGCCTCTCTTCCCGATGCTGTACGGAATCCCCTATAGTTGTCGAACTGTTCCCTGTCTTTCCAGAAGAAAATGTCATCTTTGCCGCTGGTTACAAGTTTCATCTTTGTGAACAGTTCGGCAAGGTATGCGTTTATACGGTTCCCGTTACGGCTTATGTTATAATTGCCAAGCAGTTTCTTTATCAGCAAACGACGGCTGATTGGCGCTTCTACATCGAGAATCGTCTCTATGTCCTTGATTACAGTCCGGGTATATTCTCCCTGTGAGAACAGTGCCGAGTCGCCTGAACGTTTTTTTAGTACAGCCGATACGTATTCCTGTGCATCCTCCTTCGTTTCCTGGACAATTTCTACCGGTTCCTCCGTTTCTTCCACAAGAGGCTTTTCTATAATCACGGGTTCTTCCTCCTGCATTGAGACTGTACGTTCAATCTCTCTTGTTATACAGTCGAGCACATGTCTAGGGGTATCCCACCATTCAATTGACCATATATTATACGTGCGCCACCCCAGTTGAGAGAGTACGGCCGGCGTCGTGACATTCCTGTCGTGGGCTGTGGTTGAAACGGTGTAGTTGTAGCCGTCGCACAAAAGACCCAGCAGATAACATTCCGGGTTCTTCGGGTCAATTATGCCAATGTCAATGCGGTACTCTGATGAACCTACATCGGTGTTTATCATATATCCTCTTTCGCGCAGGGCTGTTGCTACAGACTCAACTAGGGCATCCTTCTCCTTTCGCTTCTGCGCGTATTCAAGATTCATGAGTGCACTCTTGCCGCGTTCGGCATATTCAAGGAACGACCTTAGATATTGCACTCCCTTTGCATTGGAACGATAGAGGTCTATCTCATCGGGGCGCAACGAAGAGAATACTTTCATGCTGCACCTAGCACGTGAAACCGCCACATTCAGACGCCGTTCGCCGCCGTTGCGGTTCAGCGGGCCGAAATTCATGGCTACTTTACCCGATTTGTCGCGGCCGTAACCAACCGAGAAGAGAATGACGTCACGTTCATCACCCTGTACATTCTCAAGGTTCTTTATAAATATCGGTTCATGCAAGTTGGCTGCAGCAACCTCCAGTTTCGGGTTCTTGCGAAGCATGTCATTGAGCATGTCCTCAATGAGAGACTGCTGGTTGACATTGAATGTCACTACACCGATGCTCTTGCCCGAATCTGTCAATAGCAGATGTTCAATTTCCTTGAGTACGGCTTTGGCTTCCTCTTTGTTATGACGTCCGCTGCCTCGTTCGTAGACTCCGTTTACGAACTCCAACGACACCTTTGTTGCCATGTCGTCATTTGACGGGAATGTCAGCAGCGAGTTCTTGTAGAAGTGGCGGTTGCTGAACGTAATAAGACTCTCATGCCTGCTGCGGTAGTGCCACAGCAAGTGCTTCTGTGGCATTGACATTGCCAGGCAATCTTCGAGAATGCTCTCAAGGTCTTCGCTTTCGGAATGCTGTTCGCTGAAGTTGTCGGCTACAAAGAAACTTGTCGGCGGCAACTGGTGCTCGTCACCTACAATTATTGCACTCTTGCCTCGTGATATGGCTGCTATGGCTTCGCATGTAGGCATCTGTGAGGCCTCGTCAAAGACAACCAGGTCAAACTGCGGCCACTCCTGGCTGAGATACTGCGATACAGATAGTGGGCTCATGAGCATGGCCGGGCACATCCTTGATATCAGGTCGGGAATAGTGTCGAACAATTTGCGTATTGAAACTCCACGGCATCCGTTTCTAATACATTTCTGCAGATATCCCACATCAGAACTCTGTGCGGCCTCCTTGTGCAGTGCCGGCAGCATTGCGGCCATTCTTGTTCTCAGTTCCTTTTGTGTAAGCTCTTCAAACTTGTTGCACAGTTTCCTGAATCTCTGTATCTTCTCCTCGAATAGAATGGACTGGAAGAAACTGAGTCCGTCATCCAGCGATATGTAATAGTCGGCACAATGCTTGAAAAGACTCTTGTTGTATATGTCAGCAATGTGGTTGAATTCAATGTCGCCTTTCTCAAAACTTTCAACTACAGTGGCGAGTCCTGAATCGCACACTTGCGCACGTATATTATTATATGCTACTTTGCTGCGCAGATTCTCTATATTTGCACTCCAGAGTGAGAGGGTCTCGTTCAGTTTGGCGAGTGACAAGTAATCCAATGATGCACAGGTGAGTGCTTCCAACGCGGTAAGACTGTTGTTGAACCTGTCATATGCTGCAATGTATCTCTCCAGTGTCTTGCCATGCTTGGCCATGAAACTGTCGTAGCCTGCCATGTACATTCCCGAAACCGACTGTACCGTGAGTTCAAGAGATGTGAATGCCGTGAGCAGTCTTGACAGTCCTGCCTTATATGAATTAAGGCAGGATGCATTTGCCTTGGCCAGTTCCCTCCTAGTCTCGTATGAATTGAATGTAAGTTCAACAGTTTCATTATATCTCTTCTGTAGGTTGTGAATACAGTCAAGTGTTTCAAAAAGGGGCATAATCTCCGTTTTGTCTATCTGTCTCCCGCCTTTGGTGAGTGAAGAGAATTTTTTGATTACACTATTGCGGTCAATGTGGCGCATCAGGAACCATTTGTTCTCGGCATTCAACCACATCCGGCGCCAACCCTCATATTCTGTCTCAAAAATTTTATCCTGATACTTGTCTTGCAGACCGCATTTCGCTGTTTCCAGCTCTTCTCTAAGTGCAGCCAACTCTTCCAATGCGCTAAGCATGCTGCTTTCAAAGCCGACAATAAGGCTTGTTGGTATCTCATTGCCATGTAATGTCGTGGCAATGTCATACATGGCCTGGTGCTGTTTTCTGGTGAAACTGCACATCCCGTTACCAATCACTCCCGACAAAGGAGATATTGTGCCCGTAAAATCCCTGATATCCTGTACCGTGTTGTTTATGCAGCCGGTAATCTGGTTTCTCAGTTTTGGCGAGTACTCGGTAAGTCCTATCCCCTTTAAACTATTTCCTTGTCCTGTGATGATTTCGGCTACCGACATGAAACTTTCAATAGTCTCCTCATGCTCGCGATACTTTTGTGGAGTAAGAACTTTTATATAATTTTCGTCAATGTTGACAACTTTGCCAACTCCAATTGCCGAGTACATGGCAAGGCAGTCGTATATTGACCATCCGCAAGGATGCACTCTGTGAAGATGTTCCACGTGGCCGTCCAGTTCCCTTTTCAGTTCGTCGAGATGTTCAGCCTCGTCGGCAAAAGCATTGTCAGCAGCAGATTGCATTACTTCGGTGGTTTTGCGCAACTGTTCCATTACAAGACTTTTCTTAGTCTTGTTGGAATGCAACTCAAGGCAGAACGGTGCAAGTCCTATGGCTGCCAGACGTTTCTGTACAACCTCAAGTGCAGCCATCTTCTCAGCTACAAAAAGAACCCGTTTGCCATGGAACAGTGCATTGGCTATAATGTTGGTAATGGTCTGTGACTTTCCTGTTCCCGGGGGGCCATGCAGAACGAAACTCTTGTCTGCTGCCGAATCGATGATTGCTGCCAGCTGTGAAGAGTCGGCGCTGATTGGCAACGCCACATCCTTTGAACGTGTCTCTTCTTTGAGAGTATCCGCACCATCTGCTATTCCCTCGTGGAGTTTGCCGTCGACAAGGCTGGAGACAAGGGGGTGTGCCTGTATCCTCTGGCGATTGTATTTCAAGTCGTTCCATATGACAAAACGGTTGAATTCGAAGATGCTGATGGTGGCCTCTTCAATGACGTCCCAATTCTCCTGTTCCATTATTGCTTTGCGCACAGCAGCCAGGATATATCTGGTGTCGACTCCATTCTCGTTCTGTAGGGCCGAGGTTACATCGGGAATCTCTATGCTGTAGTTCTGCTTAAGAAACTCGAACAGTGTCTCGTTCAGGAAAGGGTCCTCCTCGCGGCTTGTCATGTAGTAACCCTTATTCGCCGATTTCCTTTCAAGGCGGATGGGGTAGAGGATAATGGGCGCAAAAAACGGCATGTTTCTGCCTGGTTCGAACCATTTGAGGAAACCGAGTGCTATGAACAGTGTGTTGGCTCCACTCTCTTCCAATGTCAGGCGTGAGGTACGGTACAGGTTTGTAAGTGTTTTTGTAAGTGTCTCGTTCTTCTGATATGACCTGAGGCGGTTACTCTCAACCTCCTTGCGCAGCAGGTCATGTATGGGGTCATCGTCACTAATCCTTTCTCCAAGATCCTTGCTCGCAGTTGCTGTACCCCAATCCTCGGGGCGTTCTATGATGTTTATCTCCTTGTTGGCATATAATGGTTTCACCAACTCTGTCAGTGAAGAGACCATTATGCGCAAAGTGTTCCTGGTAAAATGTATGTTCAGAAGGTTGTTGCGTGTGCTCAGGTCAAGCAGGCGTCGTTCCCAAAGGTCAAAGCGGTTCAGTTCGTTGCGGTCCTTCCTGAAAGTGTAAATTTCTCCCAAATCCTCGGGCGTGCCATGAGGCCCATTTACAGGGTCGGGATTTACAACTTCATATTCGTGTCCATTGTATATCCTTTGTGGAATTGGCTGTACTCCTGCAAGTCTTGCATGTGATACGTCAAGTACATATTCGAACTTGTTGATATTCTTTATTTTCTCATTTGCGGCAGAGACGGCCTGGTCAAAGGAAAGTCTGCAGCCCTCATTGGCTCCCGTTGTCTCAACAAGAATTACCTCGTTTATGCCCTCGGCAGTACGTTTGGTTATGACAGTAGGGTCATCATTCACACTGTCGGCAAACATGTCGTTTATCAGCCAGCATCCGGCAAAGGCGTGGTCGTCCTGCATTATAAGCAACGGGTGGAGGCCTACGGCCTCAAGGCACGAACACATGAGGAGTGCCATGTCAAGGCAACATCCCCTTTTACCGCGTTCTTCGCTGAGCAACTCCTCGCATGTCCTTATCTTCTGTCCGTGTTTGGCAAGAGTCATTGTGGGGTAACAGAATGTGATGTTCTGCTCCGATATAGCTTCGTACAATGCACCCACAATCTTCTTTGGACGATTGGGGACATCCTGGAGATATGCACTCAAAGAACAGTTTCCGGTCCATTTCTCCAGAATCTGTGAGGCGCGTGAAATAATGGGGTCAAGAGCTATGTGTCTTGGCGTTACAAATGCTGCAAGGTATTGTGACATGAAGGAGTTTCCCCAATATTGACAATAGTCGAGAATGTCCACTTCCTTTGTCACGTGGGCAAGGATTCCGTTCTCTCCCTCTACGTCAGTATTCTTACCGATGACCTGAACCGTTGTCTTGGCTGTGACCTTCTCGGTAATGTTGCATATGTAGGAACTGTTTATTGCAGGGTGCATGTCCGTTGCCTTCCAGTACTCTCCGGCAGGCAGGCTCACGATGTGCTCTACGAGAGTGTCGGCAAACTCCGGGTCAAAACTTACTTTAACAGTCAGGTTCTCATAGTTTGTGTCACTATCGTTCTTTACTGTTATGTTTCTGATGATTGCGACTTTGTTCTGAACCAAGGCGTAACTCACCATTGGAATCAGATCTATGTTGACTCTTATCATCTCCTTATTGATTTTGTCGGTTTATTCTTTGAATACTTATGTCGGCTCTGCTGCTTGTATGAGGCCTGTGAGGTCATAGATAACTTTAACCTCTCCGTTTTCACCTTTCACCTCGCTGATGCTGGGTGTTACTTTGTCCTTGCCAGTTTTAGAGTAGTGTCAACCACATTGCAGTCATATGACTGTATGTTCTCACTCAATTCTTCCCATGGACATATATATACGTTGTGTTTCTTGACAATATCATTCTCCTTGCCATATACATAGCCCATAAGTTTGTGCGATGCTATCCAGCGTTCATGTTCCACCATAGCTATGATGACAAGCAGTCTGGCATCGTTACTGTCGCATTCATATGTGGTGGTCTCGGCCTTTCTGCTTTCGGCATACTCAATGTATGCATCAAGTCTCTCCTTGGAACAGCCGTTGCCCAGTCCCATAAGAATCATTTTAGTACTGCGGTGCAGGGTGTTCGAGATGTTCTGTGCTATTCTGCGGTTTATGTCGCGTATTGCGTGGTAACGCGACATGTTCTTCTTTGTAATTAACCGTGTGATTTCTGTTTCGCCGAAACACTTCTGCCACAACTTCTCGGGGTCGATGTCCGATTTTTCATACACTTTGTTGAACTCCTGTGCTGCGGTGAGAATATTGTCGGACAGAATCGTGTTGCAACTGTATAAATCCTTTTCCTCTCCAAAAAGACAAATCTCAATATTGTATCCCGCAGTCGAACTGTTGAGGCTTTCTGCTGCTTCACGCATGCGTTTTGCATTGCCGGCATTGTAGCATCTTACCATTATCTTGAGTGGCGTTTGGCATGTGCCACGTGAGTTCAAAGCATATTTGAACATGTTTACGGCCAATGCAAGCCCGGTATCGTCGTTGTTGAGTGCAATGACAATATAATTCAGCCCGTTGATTGTAGACTTTACTTTGTCCCAGAATACTTCTGAGTCAACAGGTGCCTGAATCAGTTCCAGTTCGTCTTCTCCAATGGCCGGCATCCTTTGACGGACTAACCCGGCAATCCTGTTCATCTTCTCATCTATGGCATAGCATTTGAATGGACTTTTATTCATGTCGGGGCCAATGAATGCCGAAAACTCGTACAGGAATTTGAAAGCCTCAAGACCTGTATTGCCAAAGCCGATAATCATGGCTGTGAATGGTGAGGTTACTGTACCGGTCGTCTTATCTATCTTTACGCAGTTTACCGGCAAAGCGCTTTCCCTTTGTTTGAGTGTAGTTACTGAGAGATATGCCGAGTCTATTATCTTGATTCTTACACCCATGTTACCGTTGCCATACTGTGCGTAGTGGTCAAAAACCTCGTTGTTGGCATCCCTGCGTGCATGTACGTAAACGATATTCTCATTACTGTCTCTGTGGCAAAGCCTTTTGTCGTGCAACATGTTCAGTGCTCCGGCAATGTTCAGTGCTTCGTCATCTGAGAGAAAATAGAAACAAGCCTTCTTGCTCTTTTCTATTATTTCGCCGATGTTTCTCAGACGCAATGATGTGAATACATCTTTCTGCTCCTGTTCTTTTAGTCCGGCGGGTCCGTTGAGACAGTTGTCAACAAGTGCGTCAATGTTATCTAACCGTGTAATCTCGCTGCTTTTAATCTTTATTGCCCTTGTCATGTTGCTGAGGCTTGTCTTCTTTTGAGAGTCGGAATCACTCTCTTTCTCTATGTCCACAAAAATTATTGTGTCATCAGGGTGATGTTTTCTTATATCCTCGGCCATCAGGCACGACGCCTCGTTTACTCCCCAGAACAGGTGTACGGCTCTGTTTTTGGATTTGAACAGTTTGTATACGGCAATATTCAAGGCTGAACTGAGCTTGTAGCCAATCATCTTGAATATGAACAGTGATGTTGTCAACGCAGCGGCAAAATGTACAAGTGAGAACGCTGTCATGTATATGATGTCTTTATGAAATACACCTTGTACACGTCCAAGATCATTTGATACAGCAAACATTTTGAATGCAGATATTAAGGCTCTTGGGGCAATTGACAGAAAACCGAGACTGGCACTGTACATTCCAATCAGGTAGATGATGAAACCAGTAATCCAGATGCCTACAGATATCGGCAACAGGTTCTTTGAAACGGTTTTTATGACCTTTGCACTCTTCTTGCTATTTAAAAACAATACAAATGCTATTAGTACTATGGACGTGATGAGAGTCCACAATGCTATTGTGTAGAAATCAGCTTCGTAGGAATTCCTCCAGGACTCAAAAGAGTCCAGAATACAATTGCTGTCAAATATTGAATATATAAGTTCAGTTATTTTCTCTTTCATGTGCTTAGTATTGTCAGTTGTGTTTTTGTACAATTCTCTTTATACAATCTTATGATTCTGCCCTTAAAGAGGATTTATTGATGGCTTGTAAGTGATTTTTGTTATTCTGTATTCGTTGTCATTGTATGGCTTCCCATAGGTGTGGCTGATGAATGCATAATACTGATTTTTGTCAACCATTGTGTGAATGATTATTTATACTGTATGTCTAATGCCTGTAGTCAACATCTATTCTACCGGCCATTGCTTGTCAGTGTACTCCTTGAGATGCCTCGACGATAGCCTATGGGTGTAAAGATGTATACGCAAATATAATGAGAATATTTCTCTTCTACAATAAATGATGCTTCTGTTTTTGATGCAGGGTGCAATGGCGGAAAATGGCTGTTTTCAGATATCGAGTTTCCATCCATTGTCGCCATGATATATCATCTGGCGGGTCATCCCTCCGTCAATGCATATATTCTCTGCAGTAATGAAACCGGCCTTGTCGCTACAAAGGAACAGCACCATGTCGGCGATATCCTTTGGCGTGCCCACACGCCCGGCAGGATGTTGTATAGCATCGGCACCGTCATATTCCGTAAAAGCGGTGTCAATCCATCCTGGTGAGATTGAATTGACCCTCGCTTTTCCTGCAAGGCTTATGGCAAGTGCGTGCGTGAGTGCTGCAATGCCGCCTTTTGCAGCAGTGTAACTCTCGGTCTGCGGTTGGCTCATGCGGTCGCGCGAAGACGAGATATTTATAATCGAGGCCCCCTCTGTCAAGTGGGGCATGAAAAGCTTGGTCAGGTAGAATGGGGCGGTGATGCCTACATTGAGTGCGTATTGGAACTCCTCAAAGGAACACTCATCAATGCCTTTCATCAGTGGCAAGGCATTGTTTATTATGCAGTGTACCTTGTCGTGCCTGTGGAGTATATGTGCGCTAAAGGCCTCAAGCGTCTCTTTGCAGGCAATGTCACCGACATAATGCTCTCCCTCGGCTTTATCTATGACGTAAACTGTTGCGCCACACTTCTGGAACTCTTCGGTAATGCATCGGCCTATTCCCGAAGCACCGCCTGTCACAATGATTACTTTATCTTTAAATGTTGACATGTTGCTTCACTTTTGTTCATTATGCAAAT
>JAEIGA010013762.1_pt1 | contig 12300 bp, 19 predicted proteins | sample 9270691 | NCBI WGS metagenome assembly JAEIGA01 (sample SAMN17057246, study PRJNA624740) | gut metagenome | biome: biome; isolation source: fecal sample | host: Bos grunniens | place: China: Xizang | collected 2019
ATCTTAACTTTTAAAGGTTTTGCTTCTCTAATGCTCTTAGATAACTGACCAGTAGAGTGTTTAAAATAAACACAAGAGTACCAATATTCTTGATCACTCTTAATATCATCGATGTTTCTTATCATAATAGTATACAATGAATTAAATATCCTAAACCGAGTAAAATAGACAAATTTACTAATACATCAAGAATAAATACCCAAGTAGGCACATCATCTTTCTTTGTTTTCTTAAACTTAAGAAAATCAAGTACTAGTATTAGTCCTAAAGATTGAGCTAAATTAATTTCTGACATTCCTAATGGTTGTACAAACCATTCCCAGAAAAAATATAAAATTATTGTTTTAAGTAAAAGGAATAATGTTCCTCCAATCAGGGTCAACAAACATCCCTGATTGTTTTCTTTAAAAATCGTCATAATTATAACTTTTAATTATATCATGTATAAGAATTTTAAGGGAAGAGAAAAGAGAAGACACTTAAGTGTCTTCTCTTATTTAGTTAATTCTAAGTAAATTTCATAAACATCTTTCCATTTATCTGGAATCTGTTCTGGATCTAAAATAAGTTTTAATTCTTTAAGTAATAACGTAGGATTCCTATTTTCTCTTTTTGCATAAATCGCTTCTTTCAGATAACTATAGATTTTATAGGAATTTTCAGTCATTTTAGGATCTTCTGACAATAAATATTCCGTTCTTTCATCTTTTTTAAGATCAGAAATAAATATTTCTTCAAATTCAGAAGGACTTATCATAAATAAGTCAATAGGTTCACCGCCATCGATCCAAATCTTTATCGTATCCTCTAAGAAAGTATATTCAAAAGCTTTAATTACGTGGCAAGTTTTATTATTTAAACAATAATAAAAACAGAATTTAAAAGGTTCTTCTCTATTACGTGTACAATCGATTATATCACAAGTTTCCGAAAAAAAGTTATATTTCGTTAAAATTGGTTCATATAGTTTTTTAAATCTTTCTAATGCATCTAAATATCTCCTAAGTACTAAACATTGAATCTCCATTGTTGATTTATTGGAGAATAAATTCACTATATATGTGAAATATTCCAAATTTTCTTCCATTAAAGTAATAGAAGAACATCCTCCAACATCTGAAGGAATATGTGGATGTACAAATTCAATTCTTTCTATATTCCTATCATCATTTGAGAAAAATTCTACAAATATTTTTGAAAACTTTGATATCGATTTTTCAGCTGAAAAACCAATTTCATCTTTATCTCTTGGATCTATTTTCCAATTACCATCCTTATTTAGGTACCTTATTATATCTTTCTCTTTCATAGTATTTATAAGGTAATTAAAGGTTTCTTAATTTCCAGTAAATTCTTTATAGTTGTTATGGCAAATAAAAAGAAAAAAGAACATTGGAATAATAAGTGGATGCAGGTAAATGATGATACTATGCCACCTATTGGAGCCTTAGTAATAACAGTAGACACAGAAGAATGTCCTGCTGAAGATACAAAAGGAAATATTAATCAATTTGCAGATGGAGATTGGTATCATATTTCAAAAAATGGCAGACCAAGATGGTGGAAATTTTTAACACCAGAAGAATTTACTTATTATCAAGATTTGGCTATTGAAGTATTTTTAGATAATTTAAAATTAAAGTTATGGGAGAATTTTTAGACAAACATTTAAGAGGTTTTAAACTTAATGATTTTACTGATGAAGAAATTAAAGAAATTAAACAAGTTCTAGATAGAGCCAAAAAATTTTATCTGGAAGAAGAAGTAATCAAAAGTTTTGCCTTTTATCTCGAAGAAGGAGATACAATCAGTGATGCACTGAATATTGCTTGTAGAGAGTGGGATATTTAATAAAATTTAGACTTTATGGAAAATTTGACAGAACAAGAAATTCAAAGATTAAACTTTAATTATGGAAATGCTTGGAAATCTAATCCAAGTATCTATCTGGCTGCATTAAAAAATAATAAAATAGTTAGATATTGTGATAATTGTGGAAGAGGCATGACTGAAAGCGATGTAAATGACTATGGAAGCCTCTGTGAAAGTTGTTATAACGAAGAATATTACGGAAGATGAGAAGAGATGATTTTAAAGTAACTGAGAGTATCAAACCGGGAGATGATTTTTATTTATATTCTAATAAATATTGGATAGATAATAACCCACTCCCTTCAGACAAATCTAGATATGCCTCATTTGATAAACTCCATGAGGAAAATTTAGAAAGATTAATGGAATTAGTAGATAAACCTAGTGCAAGTTTGCCTATTCCGCTCCAGATGAATATTATTAATCTTCGTGATAAATATCTCGAAAGAGATTATTATGAAAATTATACATATTTTATTGAAAAGTTTTTAGACAAAATAGACAAAGCTGAAGATTTTAAAGAGATATGTAAACTTCATGCGAAACTTTCTGGAAAAGGTGTAAGATATCTCTTCGATATTTCTATTGATGCTGACCTAAAAGATTGTGATAATAATATTATTTATATCACACAAGATGGATTAAGTATTAATAAAGATCATTTCGATAATCCTGAAATTATCGAAAAATTTAAAACATATATCTTAAATACTTGTCAAGGAGTATTTCCGGCGAATGCTAACATTTATTCTAAGCATGTTTTTGAAATTGAGAAGGAATTGGCGAGCTTTTCAAGTACGGAAACACAAATGAGAGATGTTGAGATGAGTTATAATATTTATGATTTTACTCAACTTACTCAAAACTTCCCTGAAATTCCATGGATTGATGCATTTCGTGCAGTTAAAATTGATCCAAGAAGTACAGGAAAAATTTGTATAGGCCAACCAGAGTATATCAAAGGTCTGAATAGTTTTTTAGAAAATCTGAAAAAAGAAAAAACAGGATTATTAAAATACTACTCTTATCTTGTATATTGTGCAGCAGACTCTTTTGCATCTCACTTAGGTGAAGAATTTTATGAAAATTGTTTTAATTTTTATTGTAGAGAGCTCAAGGGACAAGAAGAACCTGAACCTCTAGAAAAGAGAGCATACTATTTTACAGCAGGAATATATTCTGAAGTAATCGGTAAAAAATATATCGAAAATTATTTTAATGGAAATAGTAAGAATAATATTCTTAAGATGATAAAAAATCTTAAGAAAGCTTTTGCAGAACGAATTCAGGCCCAGACTTGGATGTCTAAGAAAACAAAAAATAAAGCTTTAAAGAAACTTGAGACATTTAAAGCTAAAATAGGATATCCAGAAAAATTGAGGGAATATGAGTGGATTAATTTCGATATGCATGACTGTTTCTTGAAGATTAAATGTGAAATTACTGAACAAATTATTGCACATGAAGTTCAAGAGAAATTAGGTAAACCTGTAGACAAGGATGAATGGTATATGTCACCACAAACAGTAAATGCATACTACAATCCTACTACAAATGAAATTTGTTTTCCAGCAGGTATTCTCCAATTTCCATTCTATGATTCATCTGTTTCTGATGCATGGAATTATGGAGGTATTGGAGCAGTAATTGCACACGAAATGACTCATGGATTCGACGATCAAGGAAGACTTTTTGATGAAAAGGGTGACATGAAATCTTGGTGGACAGAAGAAGATTCTAGAGAATTCAAAAAACAGACGGATAAATTTGTTGAATATTGGAATAATATTGAAGTCTTACCTGGACTTAATGCAAATGGTGAATTATCTCTTGGAGAGAATTTAGCCGATTATGGTGGAGTTCGTATTGCTCTTGAAGCTTTAAAAGCAAGTGGAGAAAAAGATCTTCAAGAATTCTTCTTGGCGTATTCAGCTAATTGGGCTGGATCAATTAAAGAAGAAGAAATGAGAAGACGTGTAATCGAAGACGTTCACTCTCTTGGAAAAAATAGAACAAATAATTGTCTTTGTCACTTTGATGAATGGTATGAAGCATTTGATATCAGAGAAGGAGATAAAATGTATATCCCAAAAGATGAAAGATTAAATATGTGGTAAAAAATTAGGGGCCTTTGGTCCCTAATTTTTTATTCCCGTAATTTCTTTATAAATGAGAAATAAAAATTATAAAACTATGAAAGAAATTAAAATTCCAAATTCGAATTTATTTTTAAAAATAGTGAATATAGGTGGAACAAGTAAATACACCTTAGATTCAGATAAAGCAAAACTGAGATATCAATTTGTAGTATCTGAAGAAGGAACATTGATTCACTCTCATTTTACTTATGGAACTAATACTATACTCTTAGGATCAACTCCTGAACCAAGAAAATTATATTTTCTTGAAAAGAGTAAAGTAAAATTTGATAAAAATATAAAACTAGACATAGAAGATTCCATAACTATTCTTAAGTTTCTTAAAGAATTCGCTTATTACTATCCCGCTCAATCTGAGCCTCTTGTAATGGCACTTAGAAACAAGACTATCCTGAATGAATATAGAAAATCATTTGGACCTGGGATAAAACATAATTTTATCTCATTGATTTCTGATGTCATCAAGAACCCGACCCAACTTGGATTGATGGATAGTAATATCGAATTCGAATGGAAAGGCGACAGAAGAAAATATTCAGTTATAAATCTCTTGGAAGAACTTAAATCAACTGGATCTAAAATAAAAAGAGTAGATTATATTATTGGGTACAATAATGTATCTCAGAAAGTAATTGATAAAACAAAAAATAAAGTCGAATATTTAGATAAAGGTGGAGAAATTTTATCAATTTCAAAATCAAGAACGAAATTAAGTCTAAATATCACTTATAAATCTTTTGTTGATGTAACTACTCCTGACGGAAAAGAATACAAAGACTTTTCAATAATAAAAAATCTTTGTATTATTAAAAATGGATCTCTTAATACAAAGAAAATTTGTATAGAAAGTACTGATAAAAAATTTATTGGTAAATTAAAGAGATTAGGGGTAGTTTATACAGAATTAATATCAGGCACTTATATCCTTGATTTAGAAAAGTTGCCATTGATTACTAAGAATAACATTAAGTCTATTCAGTATTGGATGTTAACTGATTATGAATATTATTATCAATGTTATAAATTTCAAAAAGAATATATTAAATTTAAACTTGGTAATTCTCAAGAATCAGTGCCGGAATTTGATTTAGATAACAAAGTCTATAATCCAGTACAAGTATCAAGAAAATCAAATTCTTCATATACTACACAAGTGATTGAAACCGTAATAAAAGATTCTCAATTTCCATCAAAATCTTCTCAAAGACTTATCATTTTCAATAATACAGATACCTTACAAAAAGGTACCCTTGTATATAATTTAATTAATGAAATTGATAATTCAAGCATTACGCTAGAAGATCTTTTGAAAGAAAAAGAAAAGGAAACTAAGAAATACTTGAATCTCCTCAAAGAATGTATATTCAGCCTGATAGCATCAAAAGAATGTAAATTCCGTCATGGATTAGGTGCAGATGTATGTGGAGGAAACATAAAAACAGTACATGGCAAGTATGGTGAATTGAAATTGTACTGGAATACAAAAGTAATTAAGGAATATTCATATAATTAATTTTAAGAACTTAAGAAAATGAGAAAAGACGATTTAACTATTAAAGTAACTGCAAATTGCAAAGAAATTAAAGATGAAAAAGGCAATGTAATTGCAGAAAAGAAGGAAAGAACATTTAATTTCCGAAAAGGTAAGCCTATCGGTGAAGGTATGCCTTCTGAATTTTGTGAAAGAAATTGTTCTCTTTTCAAGATTTGTGAAAATGTAAAAAATCCAACTGAAGTTGATGATTCTGCAAAGGATACATTACAGGTATGGTGTGCAAGCCAAGAAATTGATAGTACATATCATCCGGTGGATGTTATTAATGTATTTCCAGAAATTTTTGGTGATATCATTAAGCAAGATCCAGCATTCCGTTTGTCAGAAATCAAGAAACGAATTTGTCCAGACTTCTGTATGGATTATGTTGAAGGACAAGACTGTCAGAGATGCAATGTACCTGGTGACATGCTTTGCATGGTATCACGTCTTCTTATCAATGTTCCAGAAGAAAACAAAGACTAAAAATAAAATAGAGAAAGACATTAAGTCTTTCTCTATTTTTCTATTATAAAATAAAAAAAAAATCCACGTCCTCACGACGTAGATTTTTAACATCAAACATTAATAATAAATCTATAAATTATGAATAAATTTTTCAACACATATATAAGGTTTTTGGGGATCACAAGAAGTGCTTTCTGTATTAAGAAAAAAAAGCTAGGGATTATCCCTAGCTTTTTTCTATTAAAATTCAAAAACTTTAATAGGATTCAGATCGAATGAACTTGGTGTAATTTGAACTTTATCTTTTGTCAAAATAATATTCTTTGAAAAAGATTCAGCTTCATAAATCCAAGTAGGAATTCTTGAATTTTTGAGAGTATCAATAAAATGTGCACCAAAAGCCACATTCTTGATGTCCAATTCTTCGATCTTATCTTCCAAGTATTCAAATGTTCCTGGTTGTACACCTTGTGTACTTCTACCTGCTGGCATCATAGGAAGAAGTACATGATACAAAATATCTGAACCATAAGTTTTCCATGCCTTTACAAATAAATCGACTGATCGATTATCTGAAATAATATGATGCAGATTTACATTTGTATTACCTTTATCTAACAACAAAGTAATAGCTCTTTGTGCATGCTTTTTAAGGGACGTATTTCCTAAACTTACAGCAACTCCTCCTACATATTTAGATGTATAGTCAAGAAGTTTTTCTGTATATTCATCTTCAATTGCAAGAGAAATACCATTTGTAGTATAGTTAGGAACTACACCTGTATTGTAAATTGTTTCCAAAAGTTCACAGAATTGTGGATGAATTGTTGGCTCACCTGTACTTCCAATTGCTACTTGCAAGCAACGATTAGTATAAGTAATGCCATCCTTTACTTCATCTTTATAGATATCCATTGCCATCCACTTTTTCCATGTCTCGCAAATATCTTCATAATCTTCTCCCTTATCTGTTGCATTCACATAACAAAAACTACAAGCTCGACCATGTTTCTGTTTTTTGCCCTTATCATTTAGGATAGGTTGATATTGACCTGTTGTTGGGTCTAGTCTAGTAACTAATGTACCAGCATTACATCTTGTGGTAATACCAATATCATAAAATTCACTATATTCAGGCGGTAATGCATCTGCTTTACCTATGCCTAATCTTACTGTTTTAAGATCTTTCCAAACTGCATTGTAATTCAATTCAGGAAAGACTCTTCTCTTGATTCCCCAATTGCTAAAATCTTTCATAATATCTATTCTTAATTTTCTTAATCCCAACTATTAAATGCTTTTCTTTCTTCTGGCAAATTTTGATATTCTTCATAACTTACCTTTCTTAATATTCTTCCAGTATCTGGATCCTTCTCTGAGAGAAGATATGACCAACAATCTTTCTCTGTAATATGAAAGTTTTTTAAGATATGATCAATTACAGTATAAAAATCTTCATCTACCGTAATCCATAAAGTCTTTTTAAGGACATCTAATTCTTCTTCCTCAGTAAGAGACCAAATTTCTGGAGTAAATCTATGTCTTTTCTTTTCCGGAATCCAGTCTTCTTTGTATTTTTTATACATGTCTGTCCAATCCTCTACTTTAATAGTACCTCCATCCCCTGAATAACTAATATACTTTTTTGCACGTTCAGTAGATGTAGTTTTATCCAGGAATTCACGAAAACTACTAAAATCAGCTTTCCAGAAAGTTGAATTATCTCGGATTGTTTCTAAATTACTTTGAATAATTTCTTTCGAAAAAGAATTACTATTTTTTATGACAAAAGTTTCAGAACTAGAATTTGTAATTATATCTGAAATACTCTGAATACGTATCTTAAACCTAGCCATAGTATACTTCGGTATCAAAAATATAAGCAATATTTTCTAATAATCTTGCGGCAGTACCCATACCTTTTCCTTCTTTAGGGGTAATGCTAATCCCTGTAACAGAAGGAGTATATCCATCATACAAACGATTCCAAGACTTATCTAAAATCTCCTCAAGATCTTCTTCATTTTCTGAAAGATATCTTCCTTCATCTGTATCATCACTATAATATACATACTTAACTTCAAAAAGGTCATCAAACTTTAATGAAGTAAAAGGTTCAATAATTGATTCTACCAATTTCTTTAATTTTTTTACTCCATCTATATCATATCTTACAACTACTTCACTACTTGAATTAGTAATAATATCATTATAGCTTTGGATATTAAGTATGAGCATACAAGATTTCTTCTCCATCCTTATCTTTATTTTCATTAATAAATGTTTTTAATAAGTCCCAATTATATGTATCTTCACAAGTAAATATAGCATATCCAAGAAGACATTTATAGCAAGGGAAGAAAAAATCAATCACTTCTTCTTTTGTTCTTCCTGCATCTTCTGCATAGTCCCATAATCCATTATCACCTAATGGATTATTTTCTAGAACATCCTCTAAGGTACTTTCAATTTCCCAACAATCTGATTCTAAAAGATAATTTTTAATATCTTGTTCAGTTAAAAATATTGCTGAAAATAAATTTTCAGATCCTTTAAAAGTTTCTTTAAAAGTCTCGGTTGCCTTAATACAATATACTTCACTACTTGAATTTGTAATTACATCAGATACACTTTGAATTTTTACCAATTGTCCCATGTTATATCTTTTACATTATCTTTTCCAAAAATATCACAAAGTTTGTCAAAAGCGCTATGATCTAGATTGCACATTATTGCATAATCTAGCACTAAATTTCCTTCTTCTCTATATATATTACCAGAAATTGTACTATCATTGGATATCTCTTCTTCCGGATATCCCCAATTTCTTAATATATTATCCCAGAGTTCTCTAAAAATTGACTGATCTAAGTCTGTTTTAATCTGATAGACTTCAGAACTAGAATTAGTTATAACTCCAGATACACTTTGAACTAAAATCAAAAATTTTTTTCTAGTCTTCTTCATATTCTATCGAATAATTTTCTTTACCAAATCTTTCATCTAATATAGCTTCTATTCCTGCACGATAAAATTTAGTATATCCGCAATAGTCTACATCAAGTGGTAAAAATACTTCAATCTCATTTTCATACATTTCTACGACTGGCTCCATTTCAGAGTCATCGCCGGGAATTAAGTCTTTTAATAATTGATAAATTTGATTCTTAATTTCTAAATCATTGCTATCTATTCTACAAAAAACTTCACTACTTGAATTCGTAATTACATCAGATACACTTTGAATAAATATTCTTATTTTCATAAAATAACATAATTTCTACAAATTAAAGGTTTCCATCGGATTTCTTGATCCTGTAATCACCTTATATAAAATATGAATTTTTATGAAAAGAAGACAAAAAGAAAAAATTGTTAAAAGAAAAATAAAAGAATTTATAGATACAGTAAATAAATATTTTACTGTAATAAACGTGAGAAGTAGTGCATATCACGATTTTGGGAGCTGTCTCTTTTCAATTAAAGAAGAACCTAGACTCGTGATAGGAATACAAAATATAAAAACAAAAGAAAGTAAAGGAGGGCATCCCTTAACTTTCTTTGTATTACCAAAAAGTTCTTACAAGAAAGTTGCATCTTATGCACACGAATATAATACCTCACATGATATAAAAGGGTTATTATATATCCTAACTGCAGCAGTAAACGATTTTCTTGGAAGAATGAAAGATGGGGATGACACAAAAGAAGAATTTCAAAAAGAATATGACGAATATATAGAAGAAAGAGAAAATAATATTCTTTGTGGAATGAATTCACAGGAACTATATGAATGTCGTACCTCACTAAAAAATATTATTAAAAACTTAGATTATGAAAAAATTCCAATACTTGTAATTCATGAAAGAAGAAAAAGTCATAGAATAGAGTTTGGCCCAATAGCACTTATTCGCTTTTATCCTGACTGGGATAAATGTACAGACGAATATTTGGATTGGTTCGAGAAAGCTCTAGATTCTTTGAACATAACTAATCTTCAATGGAGAACACTAGATGTAAGCAAAATATCGAAACGTTCAAGAAAACAAGATTGGAAAGTATACTCAAGTGGAGTAGAAATGAATTTACATAAATTTAATAAATTATGAAAGGTAAAATTACTTTAGTTATTGTAGACTTACAGTATGATTTTTATAGTCAATCAGGTACTTTATGCGTATCGGGAGGTAAAGATGCAGCAAATAAGATTAACGAGTTAATTCTGAAAAATTCAGATATTATAAGTGATGTTATTTTCACACTTGACTGGCATCCAAGCAATCATTGTTCTTTTAAAGAAAATAACGGACAATGGCCGATGCATTGTGTCCAATATTCTCAAGGTGCAGCAATTCATCCTGGCGTACTTAAGTCAGTTATCGGAATGGAACTTCCATATCATATCTATCTGAAAGGAGAAAATCCCGGAAAAGAAGAATATGGAGCTTTCTCAAAATATATGGATCAACTTGATATCGAAGATCAATATAAAAATCTTGTAGTATGCGGTATTGCAGGTGATTATTGTGTTCTCGAAACTATCAAGAATCTTAAAGATTTTACAGATGATATCAAAGTATTCTTGCCAGGAATTGCATCAATCGATGGAGGAGAGGCTTTGAAAAAATATATCACTGAGAATGATATTAAAGAATTCATACTATGACAATAGAAGAAATTAAAGAAGCTTTCTTGAATAAATTTCCTGAATATAAAAATTATCTAATTAAGATCGATAAAAACCAAAGATGGGGAGAAAAAGGAGGAGAAATTCTTATTTTTCCTGAAAATCCAGAACTTCCTTTCTATGATGATCATGAATATTGGTGGTGGGAAATAGATGATGAAGGAAATCTTATTTTTGAAGAACAGAAAGATTATAAAAATGTTCAGATAAAAATATCTATATCTTCTTCACTTTCTAAGGAAATTTATTATAAAGTTCAAGAAAGATCCTTTCAAATAACTAAGAATAAAGAAATAATAGATGTAATAAAAAAGTATAAAGAACTTTATGAAAAAGAGATTAGAGAAGAATTAGCAGAAAAAATCCTTTCTGGAGAACTAGAATTAATTTTTTCTGAAGAAAATTCAAATTATTATCCTTGTCCATTATCAAAAATTAAAAATAAATTGATCTCGATATGATTAAATTAACAGGAAATTTTGGAAGCGTTTATATTGACCCAACTAAAGTGATTGGAATAGAAACAACTAGATTTGGAGAAAGTAGAATATATCTTTCGCAATCTTGTGAATCTATAATTGCAAAAGAGACTCCAGACGAAATAGTGGAAATAATTAATAAGATAGAAAAATGATTATTAAAAGTATTCTTGATACAGACCTTTACAAATTCTCAACTAGTTTTGCATATATGCAAAATTTCCCTGATGCAGAGGGCACTTTTGAGTTTTGTGATAGAGGTAAAGAAAAATATACAGATGATTTTGTAGAAAAAGTGAGATTAGAAATTACTAATCTTAGTGCCTTGAAAATGACAAAAGAGGAATTTGATTTTGTAACTAAAACAATCAAATATATTCCTCTTCATTATTGGGAATGGTTGAGAGGCTTTCAATTTAATCCAGGAAAAGTATCAATCGAACTTGATAATGAAAATCATCTTCATATTTCAGTAACAGATAAATTGTATAAAGTAACTTTATATGAAACAGTTATCTTAGCTATTGTCTCTGAATTGAGAAGTCGAAAGCTTTATGGATATATCTCAAATCTCGACAATGTTTTAGATGGACTGAAACATAAAATTCATATGTCAAATTTCCATAAAATTCTTTTTTCGGAATTTGGCATGAGAAGACGCTATTCTTATACAGTTCAAGATATAGTAATAAAATATATCAAAGAAAATGCTAAATATTGCACAGGTACATCTAATGTACATTTTGCAATGAAATATGACATGAAACCAATTGGGACACATCCACATGAATGGTTTATGTTCCATGGAGCTATGTTTGGTTATAAAATGGCTAATTATATGGCTCTTGAAAATTGGGTAAATACATATGATGGCGATCTCGGTATTGCATTGACAGATACTTACACAACGAATGTATTCTTTAAGAACTATTAAAAGAAACATGCTAAGTTGTTTGATGGTATTCGTCAAGATTCAGGAGATGAATTTGAATTTATAGAAAAAGCTCTTATTCGCTATAATGAATTAGGCATTAATCCAATGACTAAGACAATCATTTTTAGTAATGCTCTTAATTTTGCAAAAGCAAAAGATATTAAGAT
>JAEIGA010013763.1_pt1 | contig 12300 bp, 8 predicted proteins | sample 9270691 | NCBI WGS metagenome assembly JAEIGA01 (sample SAMN17057246, study PRJNA624740) | gut metagenome | biome: biome; isolation source: fecal sample | host: Bos grunniens | place: China: Xizang | collected 2019
ACAAGCAGGCGAAATCTTGCACGAAATACAATACTCAGACGTGGATTATAACCGCCATTGCAACTCCTGCAAATACCTCGAGTGGATGGTGAATGCCGTGCGAGCATTTGATAATCAAAAGCCATTTAGATTGGATATCAACTATGTAAAAGAGTTATATCAAGGCGACAATATGTGGACACGCTTCGTGAAAACTTTGGATAGCGTGCAATACCAGCAAGTGGATGATAATGGGACAAGTTGCTGTAATGCTCGAATAATACAAATAGAAAATCTGAGCTGTTGATAACTTTTTTATTTTGGAAAACTTTTTAGTTTTTTAAAAATCGCAAGTGGCTAATTATAAGTTACTTGCGATTTTGTTTTGGAGAACTTTGTATAGTTGTTGATAACTTTTTTTGTTAAAATACTTGCAGGTGTCATAAATATATATTACCTTTGCAGTCGATTTTGCGCCTATTTTTAGGCCGATATAGTTGAGAAAAATTATAACTCATTATATATCATGGAAAAAAAGACTTATACCCAAAAAGAAGCTGAGTTGGCTTCTGTGGAGTATTTCAAAGGTGACGAGTTGGCTGCGCGTGTATGGAGTACGAAATATGCGCTCAAGGATTCGTATGGAAACCTTTATGAGCAGACCCCAGACGATATGCATCATCGTTTAGCGGCAGAGATTGCTCGCATTGAACAGAAGTATAGTAATCCAATGTCGGAGGCAGAGTTGTTTGAACTACTTAAGGACTTTAAGTATATCGTGCCTGCAGGTAGTCCTATGACTGGTATTGGTAATGATTACCAAGTGGCTAGTTTGAGCAACTGCTTTGTGATCGGTCAAGATGGCAGCGCGGATAGTTATGGAGCGATTATCCAAATCGACGAGGAGCAAGTACAATTGATGAAGCGTCGTGGTGGAGTAGGTCATGACCTGAGCCACATTCGTCCTCACGGTAGTCCTGTGAAGAACTCTGCTCTGACTTCTACTGGTTTGGTGCCATTTATGGAGCGTTATAGCAACTCTACTCGTGAGGTTGCGCAAGATGGCCGTCGTGGTGCTTTGATGCTTAGTGTGAGTGTAAAACACCCTGATAGCGAGGCGTTTATTGATGCTAAGATGGAGTCTGGTAAGGTGACCGGAGCCAATGTGTCTGTGAAGATGCATGATGACTTTATGCAAGCGGCTATTGAGGGTAGAATGTATACCCAACAATATCCTATTGATTCTAGCGCGCCTACATATACGAAAGAAGTAGATGCTGCAAGTTTGTGGAAGAAAGTGATTCATAATGCATGGAAGTCTGCTGAACCAGGTGTGCTCTTCTGGGATACTATCACTCGTGAATCAGTGCCAGATTGCTATGCAGATCTTGGTTATAAGACCGTAAGTACTAACCCATGTGGTGAGATTCCATTGTGTCCATACGATAGTTGCCGTCTATTGGCAATCAATCTTTATAGTTATGTAAAGAATCCTTTTACTCCTGAGGCTGAGTTTGATTTTGAGCTTTTCAAGAAGCATGTGGCTGTAGCTCAGCGCATGATGGACGACATCATTGATCTTGAGGTAGAGAAGATTGAGAAAATCTTGGCAAAGGTAGAGTCTGACCCAGAGTGTGAGTCTATCAAGCGTACTGAACGCGAACTTTGGGAAAAGATTATGGACAAGACCACTAAGGGTCGTCGTACAGGTGTAGGTACTACTGCTGAGGGCGATATGTTGGCGGCTCTAGGCTTGCGCTATGGTACTACTGAGGCAACAGCATTTTCGGTAGAGGTGCACAAAACTTTGGCTTTGGCTGCATACCGCAGTAGTGTACAAATGGCACAAGAGCGTGGCGCCTTCGATGTATATGATGCTAAGCGTGAGGAGAATAACCCATATATCCAACGATTGAAAGAGGCAGATGCAGAGCTCTATGAATTGATGGTAAAACATGGCCGTCGTAATATTGCTTGCTTGACGATTGCTCCTACCGGTACTACCAGTATCATGACCCAAACAACTAGTGGTATTGAGCCTGTGTTCCAACCTGTATATCGTCGTCGCCGCAAGGTGAATCCAAATGATAAGAATGTGCATGTAGATCTCGTGGACGAGGTAGGTGATAGCTTTGAGGAGTATGTAGTATTCCACCACAAGTTCATCACTTGGATGAATGCTAATGGTTATACTTATGATCCTACACACCGCTATACCACTACTGAAATCGACGAACTTGTAGCGAAATCTCCTTACTACAAAGCTACTGCTAATGATGTGGATTGGTTAGAGAAGGTGCACATGCAAGGTGCTATCCAAAAATGGGTTGATCACTCTATCTCTGTGACTATTAACCTTCCTAATGATGTAAGCGAGGAACTTGTGGGTCAACTCTACGAAGAAGCTTGGCGCTGTGGCTGTAAGGGATGTACCGTATATCGTGATGGTTCTCGTACCGGCGTGCTCGAGGGTATGAAGGATAAGAAGAAAAAAGAGGAGAGCAAGAAAGACGAGAAGAATTGCGTTTGCTTTGATAATAAGGTGCGAATCCGCCCTGCAGAATTGGAGTGCGATGTGGTTCGTTTCCAAAATAATAAAGATAAATGGATTGCCTTCGTTGGCTTGAAAGAAGGTGTTCCATATGAGATTTTTACTGGTCTTGCAGACGATGAGGAGGGAATTTTGTTGCCTAAGTCAGTGACCAAGGGTAAGATTATTCGCGTGGTTCAAGAGGATGGAACCAAACGCTATGACTTCCAATTTGTCAACTCTCGCGGCTTTAAGACTACTATGGAGGGATTGAGTTACAAGTTTGACAAGGAGTTCTGGAACTATGCAAAACTCATCTCTGGTGTCTTGCGTTATGGTATGCCTATTGACCAAGTAATCAAGATGATTAGTTCTTTGCAGATGGATTCTGAGTCTATCAACTCTTGGAAGGTAGGTGTTGAGCGTGCGCTCAAAAAGTATATTCAAGATGGCACCGTAGTACAAGGTCAAGTATGTCCTAACTGTGGTAACGCGTTGATCTTCGAAGAGGGATGTATGCACTGCCGCGAGTGTGGCTATAGCCGTTGTGGCGGATAATGTATATAGGTATAGGCCATAGTTTCCGGCTATGGTGATAGGATGGAGAAAATCGCTGTTGGGATAATCCAATGGCGATTTTTCGTAATGATACTTGTATATATAAAAAAAAAGTAGTATCTTTGCAGCGTAATAATGAGTAACCTTAATTATATAACGTTATGAAAATTTCTACTCGAGCACAAAATATGCCAGAATCGCCTATTCGTAAACTGGCAAAATATGCCGATGCAGCCAAACGCAATGGTGTGCATATATATCATTTGAATATTGGTCAGCCTGATATCAAGACGCCTGCTTGTGCTATGGAGTCATTACAGAAATTCCGCGAGGAGATACTTGAATATAGTCCATCCCAAGGTATCAAATCTCTTCGCACCAAAATGGTAGGGTATTATGCTGAATATGGTATTGACCTATCGCCAGACGAGATTATTATCACTACTGGTGGGTCGGAGGCTATTATGTTTGCCTACATGGCATGTCTTAATCCAGGTGATGAGATCATTGTGACTGATCCTAGCTATGCTAACTATATGGCATTTGCTATCTCCTGTGGAGCAGTAGTGAAGTCTGTGAAGACGGATATAGAGGATGGTTTTCGTTTGCCATCGGTAGAAGAATTTGAAAAACAAATTACTGATAAGACTCGTGCCATTCTTATCTGCAATCCAAATAACCCAACGGGCTATCTCTACTCCAAAAAAGAGATGATGCAGATACGAGATTTGGTTAAGAAATATAATCTATATCTCTTCTCCGATGAGGTGTATCGTGAGTTTATTTATACCAAACGCCCATATATTTCTGCCTTCCACTTGGAGGATATAGAGCAAAATGTGGTGTTGATTGACTCTGTGAGCAAACGCTATTCCGAATGTGGTATTCGTATAGGTGCGCTGATTAGCAAGAACAAAGAGGTGCACAATGCTGTGATGAAGTTCTGTCAAGCTCGTCTTTCGCCTCCTTTGATCGGCCAGATGATAGCAGAGGCATCTCTTTCCACTCCGCAAGAGTATATGGAAGAAGTGTATGACGAGTATTTAGCTCGTCGCAACTTCCTGATTGATCAGCTCAATCAAATTCCAGGTGTATTCGCACCAACCCCAATGGGAGCATTCTATGTGATGGTACAACTGCCAGTGGATGATACAGATAAGTTCTGCCAGTGGTGTTTGACAGACTTCCAATACGAAGGTCAAACGGTGATGATGGCGCCAGGAAGTGGTTTTTATACGAATCCAGAACAGGGTAAAAAACAAGTCCGCATGGCATATATTCTCAATAAGGAAGATTTGGGTAAGGCAATGGTTGTTTTGAGAAAAGCATTGGAAGCGTACAATAGTGAAAAATAAAAAAGATGATAAACAAAATATTAAATAATCTATTAAGACTGATCATATTAGTTGTTAGCTCGTTTTCTTTGATGTCCTTTACTGTGGTCATTGATGCAGGACATGGAGGAGATGATTTCGGAGCAATCGGACAACAAGGGGTCAAAGAGAAGGATCTAAACTTAACGGTGGCCACGCAGTTGGCTGCTCGTATTAATCAGAAATACCCTGAGGTAAAAGTTGTTTTGACTCGTGATGCTGATGTATTCTTGCCTTTGCAAAAGCGTGCGGATATAGCAAACAAAAACCAAGCGAACCTATTTATTAGTATCCATACTAATGCCGCAGAGAATCGTAAGGCATGTGGTGCCGAAACTTTTATATTAGGTACAGATCGTATGGAAGATAATCTAGATGTGGCGATGCGTGAGAATGCGGTTATGAAATTGGAGCAAGATCAAACTGTATATCAAGGGTTTGATCCAAATTCAATAGAGAGTTATATCATCTTTGAGCTGATGCAGAACCAATATATGGACAAGAGCTTACAGTTTGCAGAATTGGTTCAAGGTCAATTCGTGGGTACATTGAATCGAGCTAATCGTGGCGTTCGTCAAGCGGCATTTTGGGTGTTGCTAAAGACGGCTTGTCCTAGCGTGCTCGTTGAAATGGGGTTTGTGAGCAATGCAGAAGAGGAAAAATGGTTGGCTAGTACGGAAGGAAAAACAGGGATTGTAAACAGCATTTTTTATGCTTTTGAAAAATATTACAAAAAATGAAACATTCTAGAGAGATTAAGGTGGGTATATTGGCGATAGTATGCGCTAGTATATTGTATTTCGGATTTAATTTTCTGAAGGGAGTCAATATTTTTTCTCCTACTGATTGCTATTATGGTTACTTTGAACGCAGTAATGGTCTTACAGAACAGGCTCCTGTGTATATTTTAGGACATAAAGTAGGTTTGGTTGAGACAGTGAAATATGATTTCACGCGCACACCTGCGTTTATAGTAGGTGTGAATATCAATGATGACATAGTCTTGCCTATGGGGAGTAAGATGGTGTTGATTGCAGATGGACTATTGGGAGGTGCTGCGATAGAGTTGGTGTTGGAAGATGTTACTACTTTGGAAGTTCATGCAAAAGGGGATACCCTAACAAGTTTTATCATGCCAGGATTAGTTGATGACTTGCAAAATGGTCTTTTGGCCCAATTGGATAGTATCTTGACGCAAACGAATATGCTCATTAGCAATCTTAATACAGAAACTGGTGAGGGTAGTTTGCGCGCGATCTTACAAAATGTAGAGCAAATTACAACGGATTTGAAGGTAAGCGGTAAGGATATTCGCCTGTTGACACACCAACAATTGCCTAGTTTAGTAACTAAGCTAGATACCACATTAGCTAATGTGCAGAGTATTGTAGCGAATGTGAATGATGCAAATATTCAAAATACGATAAATAGTCTGAATCAAACTATCGTGGTGTTTAATGAATTGTTGCAGTCAGAAGAAGGTACATTAGGTTTATTGCTCAATAATCCTGAGTTGTACAATAATCTTAATTCTACGCTTCAAATTTTAGATAGAGCACTACTGAATGTAGATTCTGTGGTTGTATCAATTAAAGAGCGACCATTTATCAAAAAGAATTTGTCTACAAAGGATTAATTTTACAAAAGTCTAATTTATTGAAAATACTGAAAAAGTCCCTAATCTGTTGATTTAAAATTGATTAGGGACTTTTTTGTAAATAGATTTCGTGGAACAAATATAGTTGTTTCACATGATTATCAGTAACTTGCGGCTACTTTTGTGCTATAACTATAAGTAAATCAGTATATAATAAGTAAGTGCCTGAAATATAAACAAATATACAAGGTAAAAACTTTGAGGAAGTAGTGGCATTTTGTTAAAATAAAAAAAAGCAGTACCTTTGCACTCGATTTGAGATAATTGCTGTGTTTTTTCTACAGTCTGTTAGCAATACCGATCTCTATATAATCGCCTTATTTTTTATTCAATAAGTTGTTAAAGTACGCTAGTACTTAAATATAAACATGCAAGAAAATATTCACATATTGTGGGCTGAATGTCAGGAGATCCTAAGGGATAACCTTTCTCAAAGTGCATACCAAACATGGTTTGCATCAATTGAGCCTATCCAATGGGAAAACAATATGTTGGTCTTGCAAGTAAGGAGTCAGTTTATTGTTGATTACATCGAAGATAATTATTTGGATATTCTCTCACGTGTGCTTCGTCGAGTATTTGGAGCGCAAGTGCAATTGGAGTATCGTATATTAATGGCAGGTGATGTGATCGATATCCCTAGTGACTCTTCTAAGTTGTCTGCAACTATTAGTCATGGCAGTTCGTCGCCATGTGCAATGGATGTGGCTGATGATTGGGATTGTCATTTGAATCCTCAATATACTTTTGATAATTTCATCAAGGGCGAGCCTAACAAGCTGGCACGAGCTGTGGCTGTGGAGATTGCTAAGTGTCCTGGTAAGACAATATTCAATCCTTTATTCTTGTTTGGCGGAAGTGGAGTGGGTAAGACCCACTTGGCATACGCAATAGGTAATGAAGTGTGCAGATTAAATCCAGCAGCGCGTGTATTATATGTGGCTGCTAATACATTTAAGTTGCAATTCCAAGATGCAGTTAACCATAATCGTGTTCCAGATTTTCTGATGTTCTATCAGTCTGTGGATGTGCTGATTGTAGATGATATTCAGTATTTTGCAGAGTTGAAAGGCACACAAGATTCTTTCTTCCAAATCTTCAATCATTTGCAACAGAGCCATAAGCAACTTATTTTAACTTCGGATCGCAGTCCATCGGAGTTGCGTGGTGTGCAGGATCGTTTACTATCACGATTTAGATGGGGACTTGCAGCAGAGATCACTCGTCCAGATTATAAATTACGCCATGATATTTTATCATATCGAATTCGTAAGGATGGTATTAGACTCAGTGACGAGATTGTTGATTATATTGCTACGCATGTTACAGATAATGTTCGTGATCTAGAGGGTGTGTTGGCTAGTCTATTGGCATACTCTACCTTGACGGATAATCCAATTGATATGAATTTGACACAAACGGTAGTGGGGCGTTTGGTGACATTAGAACCACACTCGTTTGATACGAAGGATATTATTACGGCTGTTTGTCAGCACATGAATGTGGCGGAAAAGGTAATTACGGCCCGTACACGCCAACGCGAAGCAGTGCGTGCGCGTAATATTGTAATGTATCTGATCAAGAAATATACGGATTCGTCGTTGGCACAAATTGGCGCGTGTGTACATCGTGATCACGCTACTGTGGCACACTCTCTTAATACTATGGCAGACTTGATGAGTTATGACGCAGTTCTACGCCAAGAAGTGAATTCCATAGAAAGATTATTGGAAAGATAATTACACGATAAGAAAACACTATTTAATTGAAAATACTCTCGAAAATCAGTCGAGAGTATTTTTTTTTATAAAATATTTGTTTATTTCCAGAAAAAGCAGTAATTTTGTAGGCTATTTTATATGAAATATAAATTCACGAAAGATATGAAAAGAATCCTAACATTTATTGGTGTTTTCTTTTTTGCCGCATCATTGTTGGCAAAGTCCGTTACTCCAGCAGCTTCCCTGCCTACTTATTATCAAACCTTGCAGGGCAAGTCAGGCAAGAGCCTCTTTGATGCTGTACATGCGGTGACGAAAGTAGGTTATTCGTCATTGGGATACGATGGCCTTTGGTCTGCTTATCAATATACCGATCTTCATGATAATGGCTATGTTTGGGATATGTACAGCGATTGTACTTGGAAGAGTTTGAATAGCAATCGTTGTGGAAGTTATAATGACGAATGCGATTGCTTCAATCGTGAGCACTCTATTCCTAAATCATGGTATGGAGGTACTACGAGTGGTCCTGGTTGTGACATCTTCCATTTGGTTCCTACCGACGGCAAAGTAAATGGTATGCGTAGCAATTATCCATTTGGTGAGGTTTCTAGTGCAAGTTATAACAAGCAAGGAAATAAGTTAGGCTCTTCTAAGAGTATTACAATCATCAATGGTAATACAATAGCTGGTAATGAAGGGGCTACCATCTCTTGTTCTGCATCTAAGGTTTTTGAACCTCGTGATGAGTACAAAGGTGACTTTGCTCGTGGCTATATGGGAACTTTGCTCAGATGGGCAGGCGAAAAGAACTTTAATGACGGAGAGGGCAGCAAGACCTTTACAACGAATTTTTCTACAGGATCGTTCGGTCTTACCAAATATGGTGTAGCTCTTTTGATGAAGTGGCATCGTCAAGATCCTGTGTCTAAGAAAGAGATTGATCGTAACAATGGTATCCAACAGACTCAAGGTAACCGTAACCCATTTATTGACTATCCTTACCTTGCAGAGTATATATGGGGTGAGAAAGCAGGTGAGAGTCTTGATCTAACTAAACTGATAACAGCTTATGATTCACGCTTTGTGTTAGGACAAAGCGATGGTTCGCTAGAGGGTGGAAATTCTAGTGGTAATGATAATCCAGGTGGTAATGACGATCCAGAGCCAGAAGTGAAATATACAGTTACTTGGTATGTGAATGGCGCAAAATATACATCGGGCTCTCCTACAACATCTGTGACGAAGGGTGGAGTGGTGACCAAACTCCCTACCGCACCTAAATCTTGTGACGAGATTAGCACTCAGTTTGTAGGTTGGAGCGAAGAGGTGATCGAAGGAACTCAAGACAATGTTCCTGCTGACTTGTTCTCAACAGCCAATGACGCTCCAGATATCACTCAAAACACCACTTTCCATGCGGTGTTCGCACAATTGGAAGAGGTGGAGACCACAGTGTCCACACAAGCTACAATCGCTATGGATTTGAATAATACAAAAGGTTGGACGATTTCTGGTTTGGAAAAGCAATCTAAATATTGGAAGATGATTGAGGGTTCGTATATTGAATCTCCTTCTCTTGATGCTAGTCAAGTCACTAGCATTACGATCAATATGCGTACATGGGGTGGTGTTCAGTATAATACCATTGAGTTTTCCGTAGCAGGTAAAAAGATTGGAGAATTGAAGGCGGATAATAATAATCTTAAAGATTATAAATGGGAGCCAACTACAACTCCTTCTGGCGTTGGCCCTATGCATTTTTCAAGTCCAACAAGCACTCCTAATGAAGGTCCCGCTTTGAGTGCTATAACTATAGAGACTAAGGGTGGTTCTGGCACCTCTACCAGTTATGTTTACTCACGCTATATGACTTCATGCGGTAATAATGAATCTGCCGATTTGGAGGAGACCGTTGTTGTCGCTACACCCAATACTAAGATTATCCGCAATGGTCAACTCTTGATAGAGTGTAATGGCGTATATTACAATACTTTAGGTCAACAAGTACAATAATGAATATTGTTGAAGAGATACGACAACTATGTCGTGACAAGAACGCCATTATCATGGCGCACTATTATCAACGCCCTGAGATTCAGGATGTGGCTGATGTGATAGGTGATTCTTTGGCATTGGCACAGCAAGCCGCCAAGACCGAAGCAAATATCATCATTATGTGTGGTGTGCATTTTATGGCAGAAACTGCTAAGATTCTCTGCCCTAACAAGCGAGTGCTTATTCCAGAACCAAAGGCTGGTTGCTCACTAGCCGATAGTTGTCTTGCTACCGACCTTAAGGCTTGGAAACAGGCTCATCCTGAGCATATGGTCGTATCTTATGTGAATACCAGTGCGGCTGTCAAGGCTTTGACGGATGTGGTAGTTACTAGTAGCAATGCATTGAAGATTGTAGAGCAGCTACCTGAAGATAAACCACTTCTCTTTGGACCAGATCAAAATCTAGGAAGATATATCAACCAAATGACAGGTCGTAAGATGGATCTTTGGAATGGTGGATGCCATGTACATGCGCGCTTTTCAGAGGAGGGATTACTACAACTCAAAGAGCAATATCCAGGAGCTAAGGTCCTAGCTCACCCAGAGTGCAAACAATCCATCTTACAATATGCTGAGGTTATTGGCTCTACACAGGCTTTGCTCAATTATGCTATCGCCCATCCAGAAGAAAAACGCTTTATAATTGCTACGGAAAGTGGTATTCTACATGAGATGCAGAAGGCGTGTCCAGGCATTGAATTCATTCCAGTTCCAGCCATGATGGATGATGGCCATCTGACCCAGTGTAATGAGTGTGAATTTATGCGAATGATTACTCTTGAAAAGTTGCATGAGTGTATTCGCGATGAGAAAAACGAGATATTCGTTGATGATAATATAGCAACAAATGCTATTAAACCTATTCAGCGAATGCTTGAAATGAGTTGATAATCAGGTATTTATTTTGATCGGCGTGCGAGGGAGAATTGAAATTCCAAACCGCCATTAGATAGATTATGTGCAGTGATATTTCCTCCATGGAATATTACTGCATGTTTTACGATAGAAAGGCCTAAACCTGTGCCTCCAATCTTGCGACTTCTACCTTTATCTACACGATAGAAGCGTTCGAAAATATGTGCTAGCGCTTCATCAGGTATACCAGAACCATTGTCGGAAATACTGAAATACAAATTGGCTGGATCTTGATTGGTGAGTGCGATATGGATTTGCGCTTTCTCTACGTAGTTAATTGCGTTATCAACGATATTGTGGAAGATGGAGTAGAGCAGAGTATAGTTGCCTGTAATAATCAAGTGCTTAGGTATATTATGCGTAATGGTTGCGCCAGCTTGTGACGCACGCAACGATAAATCTTGTACCACATTCTCCACTACTGTATGCAGATCTAATTGCAATCTCGTATAGAAATCATTTTGGGTGTCTAGCTTGTTGATCGTAGAGATATCTTCCACAAGGTTCGCTAGGCGTCCTGACTGTTGGTAGGCACGCTCGATAAACTGACGGCGTTGTTCCTCGTCCATATCAGGGTGCATAAGGATGGTCTCCAATGCCCCACGAATACTTGCCACAGGGGTTTTCAATTCGTGACTGATGTTCTGTGTGAGCGTCAATCGTTGCTGCTCACGCGCATGATTGATTTTGCGTTTGTAGATAGCATAGCACACACCTACAATCGCCACAACCCCTATTCCTATAATAATCCAAATATTCATAATTCTCGCCTTTCGCCTCTAACCTTTCACCTTTAACCTTCAAAGAGATATCCGTACCCAGACTTTGTCTTAATATATTTGCCGTACTGCCCAAGTTTGCGACGGAGATGGGTGATATGTACATCCACGGTGCGCTCCATTACAAAGCCATTGCTATCCCACACATTCTTCAATAGATGTTCGCGTGAGAGTATCTGTCCACGATGAGTGAGCAAATAGCAGAGCAGTTCAATCTCTTTGCGAGTCATCACAACAGCCTCACCATCCACCTTAAGCGACATATCCGCTTTGTTCACCACAATCCCCTCGAAAACGATGCAATTCTCGCCTTCTTGCCTTATAGCCTCATCGCCTTCTCGCCTTGACGCCTCTGTCCGGCGCAGCACCGCCGCCACTCGTGCCAACACTTCTGCTATGCGGAAAGGTTTGCTGATGTAGTCATCCGCCCCCAATTGAAATCCCTGTAGCACAGTATCTTCATCGCTCAACGCAGTAAGGAAAATGATTGGTGGAATCCCGATACCCGATTCCCGCTTCCCGATATCCGAGCGCAGCTTTTCCGCCATCTCCAATCCCGACATCTCGCCCATCATAATATCCAACAGAATTAGATCAATTGGCGATGAGGCGATATGGCTATTAGGCGATTGGAACAGTTCTAACGCTTCTTCTGCGCTATGTGCCACAAGCACTTCGTAGCCTGCTTTTTGCAACGAATAGGAGAGGATCATGCAAATATCCTCTTC
>JAEIGA010013764.1_pt1 | contig 12300 bp, 12 predicted proteins | sample 9270691 | NCBI WGS metagenome assembly JAEIGA01 (sample SAMN17057246, study PRJNA624740) | gut metagenome | biome: biome; isolation source: fecal sample | host: Bos grunniens | place: China: Xizang | collected 2019
GTGATAGATTAATCCCTATGTATAATACTAGATATATCTATTACTACCGTTAGTTATATAATACCTAGATTAATATATCTCTCTTAGATAAATATACTAATACCTTTTTAGTATTAATATCTTACGGTTAAGTAATACCTATATCTTATAGATACCTATATTACTAATCTTAATATTATATATACCGTAATACTACTACTAACGGTATTAATATATATATCTAATAATGATCTCTAATGGTATTAATTAAGTTAATATATGTTAGTATAAACATTTACCTACATAAAATATGTGTATAGATTTTTCAAATGTTATCTACTCCCCTAAATAATTTTATTTTTACTAAACTATTGACATAAGGTGTAACATAAAAATAACTAGAGGTAATATTGCACAAACACTATACTGCCATTGACTTACAACACCATATCTCAGATAGTATTACTCCACTCTAGGGGAGTGGAGTATATTAAGTTATTATAGGTTTATATATTAAGTTAATATATGTTAGTATGTATATCTGCCTACATAAAATATGTGTGTAATATTTAACCTAGTTCATTATGCTATCCCTAAAATATGTAGGTAGAATGAAACCACTTGTAAATACTGGCTTTATGAAAGGATGTGATTTTTATGTACAAATTGTACAAATATGACAACTTGTCAGTTAAGGATATGACACCAATGGAGGTGATATTAATCTACTATCTGTTAAAGCATAATGTGTTTGGCAGATATAAATCATACTCTTCTATGCCATTAATATACCAAGATATATTTGGTGAGGAATATAACGAGAATAGTATGAGAAATATTAGACAAGCATATACTGACGCTATTAATCACTTAGAGGAACTAGGTCTAATAACTGTTACTAGAGTTAAGAATAAAATTAAAGAGATAGACTTCTCTCTGCTTGTTAGTGACAAATATATACTTCTGGCAGATGATGCCTATAAGATATTTAATATACGAGGTGAGAATAAGACTTCGTTGCTAAAGATATTTAAACTCTATGTGTATATGATAGACTCACTATATCGTAGTCCTACACTTGACGGTAAGACATATAATAACTATTATTTAGGTTTTTTACCAGCTAAACAAATTTGTGATGATATGGATATAGCTCATAATACGTATACCAAATATATTAAGTATTTAGAAGATTTAAAGTTATTGTACGTAAAAAGAGATAATACCTATAGATGCTCTTTAGACACTGGTAGTAATACATTTAATTCTTATAGAGTACCATATATATACTGTCACTATAAAGACAAAGATAAAGCTGATGAGTTTGTAGCTAAACGAAATGAGTTAAACTCTTATCATAGTTCTAATACAACTACTGCTGAGTCTAAACTACATAAGCGTTATGCGGCTTTGTATAATCAGATATGTAATGGCAGGACTGATTATGAGCTTAACGAACTTAAAGAAATATATGAGTATCTTAAGTCAGAGAATGAGAAGAACACCTTAGAGAAAAAGAAACATAGTAACACTCTCTACGCTGAAAATCTGAGGATTAGAGATCTAAGCATACTTGAAGACTTAATTAATGCTAAACAAGATTATGATATGCCATTTTAGAACGCACAAAATATTGACATTAAGAATTTATCGTGTTATACTACAAAAGGTGATATTATTATTGTGTATATCCAGCCCCATCGAGTATAAAAGTGTGGCTCGTGGCTGATTATACACAACGGATTGAAAGGAGAAGATGTATGTGTGAAGTAGGTTATGGTGTAGATAAGACTATTAAAACCCTTATTAACGCTATGGAAGACACCAGAGACATTGTTAAAGAGCAAGAAGAGTGGTTTAAATCGCATAGTACAACTAATGATTACGGCTGTGATAATAGTGAGTACCATTGGTTAAAGAAGGAGGAATGTGAGTAATGGATAGAGATGATTTTAAAAGAGCAGTTGAGAGAACTGAGAGTCAGTCTATTGATATTATTGAGGCTTCTGACGCTGATAGAGATAGCCGTATAGAAGAACTAGAGAAAAAGGTTGTATCACTAGATAACAGACTTAGAATGTTAGAGTCAAGGGTTGCTCTTGGTTTTCTAATTACTAATGATTACAGAGGTGGTGATATATTATGTTAGAACCAGCAGTAAGATACAAAGATGAATTATTGAAGCACTTTACTACAGAGTTATATACTAAGGATTACTACTACTATTGTGGTTGTGCTAAAAATGGTTCGCTACCAACTATTGAGAGTGATGATTGTGCAAGACAGTACGCTATTACAGATTATGATTATGACGGTAGAAGAAAGGTTGTAGGTTATCTGGCTTATCGTATTGACTATGATGCTAGGTGTGCTTATAACTTTGGACTATACTCTTTTGAGAAAGGCAACAAGATGGTAGGGCGTGATGTTCTTAGTGAACTGGATCGCTTAGTTAATACATATCATAGGGTTGAGTGGAAAGTAGTGGGGGATAACCCAGTTAAGTCAAAGTATGATTGGTACTGTAAGAAGCGTAATGGTAATTGCGTATGCCTACACGATTATACTATTGACGAGGAATGTAACTATCAAGACATTTATATCTATGAGATAATCAATTACAACAAGTAAATAAAGGAGTGTGTAATATGAGCAAGAATTTAGACATTAAGATTGAGGCGGTGTCACTAGAGTCTCTATCTCTAATTACAGTAGCACTGGCAATACTGCAAGGTACTGGTGTTATATCCGTATCACTATGGTTAATCTTCTTACCAGTTATTATAGGGCTGGGGGTACAATTAGGGGTTATTATCGTGTTAGGTATTGTTATATTAACTAAACGTATAATAACAAAGGTGAGAAATCGTAAGACTAAATATAGGGAGTGATTATGTGAACGGAGAATTTGGACTTAAGATTAATTCTATAAAGGCTGGTAGTCTTTATGGGTACAACAAAGGAATTAGAAGTTATTATGATTATAATGGGGCTATGTTTCATAATAGCCTCTTTAGTGATTTTATTAAGGAGAATGGATTAACCTCTAGGCGTAATAAGACTTTAGATATTATATGTCTTGACTTTGATTATGGTACATCAAGCTATAAAGACGAGTTAAAGAAACTAGAGAACCTTAAGAAGAAAGCTACTGATGAAGAACAGATAGCTTATTATGACAAACTGATCCAGTCGGTTATTGATAACGAGGAACTATATGAGAAAGTTACTAAGGATGAGATAAGGGATGAATTTTATAACAATGGTGTTAAAGTAAGTTATAAGACTTATAACCCAGATGGTAGTTTGAAGAAAGAAAAGATAATTAATTACAAGATGATTTATCGTAACGCTAGTAAAGCTAAGATGGGTCAAGTAATGTTTATTAACAAGAAGCTGTATAAAAAGGCTTATGATTGGTTGACAATGGGGTTAGGTAAGAAGTTACCTAAGCATAATGCTAAGATAGTTGAGATGTCAGCTTATGCTCCACTAACTACTTCTACTATCGTTGATAAGATACATATACCTGTAGAAGATATATTAATACTTAAAGACCAAGATAGCTTCTTCACTACTATAGCCAAGATAGTTAAGACTGAGGATTATGGAGACGGTAAGAAGAAGTGTGTTGTTGAAGATAGAGAATGTGAAGTTAAGAATACCTTATGGGATGGTATGGGATTAGTTGATAGTTCTGTGTATCCTAGTGATATGAATTGTATGATGTTGTTGAGAAATCACTTCTTCAAGATGTGTGGCTTTAAGACTAAGATACAAGAGTTCTTTAAAGACTGGTGTGATAGTAAGGGGTATGATTATGATACCTATGAAGTTGAGGATATGTTTGGAGTTAAGCATAGACTTAAAGATATAAAGATTGTCACTACTAATAACGCTATTAAGTGGGTTAAGTTTAAAGACTTAATGGGTAACACTGATAGAGAAGCTTACGAATACTGGAAAGGGCGAATAAATAACGACGGTTCATATTTTGGTGTTGTTAAGACAGACCACGAAAGTAAGTTAGGCGACTTCCAGCAGATGTCTTATCAGATGATTAATACTCTTCCGTGTACTAAGGATGACATAGTGGATATTATGAAACCATCTATTGATTATATTAATAAGCTTAAAGATAGTGATGAAGAGTTCTGTAGGTATCTTGAAGAACACGCTAATGTGTCTAATCACTACGATATGATGGTGGCGTTATATAAGCGTAATCCTAAGATTGCATCTACTAGATGGTTTCGTAAAGAGAAAAGTAATATCATCTTCTCTCACGTTAAGTATCTGAGAAAAGGTAAGGTAATGGTTAGAGGGGATAATATGACTACTTGTGGTAATCCTTATGAACTGTTGTTATATGCGGTTGGTGAAGATTATATAGAACAGTCACCGTTTAAAGAACACCATCAAAATAATGGTTATATAGGGTGTTATTGCCCTCATTTTGATGACAACGAATATCTTGCAGGATTTAGGTCTCCACATAATAGTCCAAACAATGTTATGTATTTTAGGAATGTGTATAATGAGTGCTATGATAAATACTTTGAGTTTAGTCAGAATGTTGTAGCGGTAGATAATATACACACTGATTTACAAAGTCGTTCAAACGGCAGTGACCATGACTTAACGAAGAAATACTGGGTCGGTTAAGCAGAAATGCTTTTCAAAAACTAATCGGTGAACTGCTGGGAAGCTAAGTATGTGTTTGCATATATCATTACTGAGAGGTGATGAGATATGGAAGAGGTATGGAAGGATATTAAAGGATATGAAGGTATATATCAAGTAAGTAATTTAGGTAGAGTAAAAAGTTTAGACAGAGATGTTTATGACTCAAATGGAATTAAGAGAAGTCATAGATATGAGAAGTTAAAACATATTAGTCTTGATGGTTTTGGATATAGTATAGTATCTCTGAGTAAAGATGGGGGAGTTAAGAAGAGGAGGGTTCATAGGCTAGTTGCGGAGGCATTTATACCTAACCCTAACAATTTACCAGAGGTAAATCATATAGATACCATCAGAACTAATAGTAGAGTTGATAATTTAGAATGGTGTACAAGAAGAGAAAATATAGACCATAGTATTAAACTAGGACATTATAAAAGGTTTGGTGAAAGAAATTCAAACTATGGTGGTACTAAGCTAAAAGAATATTACAAAACTCATCCAGAAGAAAAGGTTAAGTTAGCTAGAAAAGGCAAGCAAAACGGTATGTGTAAGCCAATAGTTATGTACGATAGTGATAATAATCTGGTTCGTGAATTTGATTATATTCGAGAGTGTGCTAAATGGCTTAAAGATAATTATAGTATTAAATATACCATTCCAACTATACATCAACAAATATTACGCTCTATAGATAGAAATGAAGAATACTATGGCTATAAATTTAAAATATGATATATACAAACACATATATGCTAATCAGCATCCAAGCCTACGAAAGCCGTAAAAGTAGTAGGAAGGTTCAGAGACTAGATAGATGAATAGGCAAATGATAATTCTATCCAAGAGTGCCGATTACTATTACCTAGAGGGTAATATGAGTGGGATGGTCTCCACAAACCTAACGTAAAACGAGGGTAAAGATATAGTCCACTCTTGCGGAAACGCAAGGTGTTAAGGATAAAGAGCCTTAACGAATTAAAGAAATGCAGATTTCTTTTTTGTTACGAATCAACCTAATATTGTTGCCTGCGCTAAGAAGTGTTATGAAGAATATCCAACCATAGTTAACGAAGTCGAGGAAAGCGGAGTAACCTATGATAACACAATGTCTGAGTATGCTAAGATGGATTCGCATATGGCTAGAGCGCAGATGGCTATAGGTATGTCTAGTAATCTTGCACAGTTGGCTATGACATATTACTGGAGTGAGTTAGCTAGTGGCGAGGGAGATGAAGAAACTTTAAAACAGTTGTCAGATAATTTTGTTATCCTAAGCGTAATTGCTCAGATTGCTATTGACGGTATTAAGCGTGAGTATTCAGTAGACGCTCAGACCGAGACGGATAGAATTGCTAAGCTGAGATGTATGACATTACTTAAGTACGACCGAGATGGCAATACTTATAAGTGTGACTTTCCAGCATTTATGAAACATACTAGAACTGTTAAGATAACTAAGGGTGGTAAGTTTAGAGATGCTGAGGATATAACTAGTGATATTAAGAAACTTAATAAGCGCATCAATTATACTCTTGAATGTCCTATGAACTGGGTAGAGGAAGAGCTTAATGATATTAATAGGTCATCTGGTTATAGAGCGGTTGATGAATTAGAGTTTTTGTTACCTAGTGATACCCCTAAAGACCAAGTTGATTATAGACAGTTGAATAAAGTTGGCGAGATATATGACGATTATATCTGTGAGGTTAAGAGATTGTTTCCTTGGGAGTATGAGGATTTAAAAGAGTATATGAGTGATAAAGAGGATATTATACAACACGCTGTCACTAAGATGGGTAAGATAAAGATTAGTTCTCAAAAGACAATGCTGGCGTTAATAAGAATTGGTATGGGTAGATATACAGAAGAATGGAATAAGAGATTTCAGAAGAATTATATATCATTGCTGAACCTGTTGTACCGTTCTCAAAAAAGAATGTTTATGTCTTGTTTTCAAAAAAATGTAAAAAATGCTTAAAATCTACAGTATCACTGAGTTTATAACTCTATATTTTTTATCGTAAAAACAAACAAATAATGTATACATTAATTATATTATTATCATGAAGGGGAGAGGGAAATAGTGATATAAGCCCTCACTTTAAGACGGTTAAGATACTGCGTCTTCGTGGGATGCGAAGTGGGTAGCTCCCATAGCATTGAGTTTAAAGACTTCAACCGAGCGAAGCTCCGTGAAACGAAGAGTATGAAAACCCTCCTTAACGCTGGAGTGCGATGCGTTAAATAAATATGCGAATCTGGATTGTTTTCAGATGTAATTACATTTGACACCACCGCTTGCGCAATTGCGGTGGTTGTGAAGATGACATACGCTACCGTTTAGTAGCGAGTATATATAGGGTAGCTAGGATGAGTAGCTACGGTGAAAGCCTTTAGGTGTGCTACCCTCTTTTTCTTAGTCTATACAGTTAAGAGCCAGTTACGTGTTTAATTCATAGAATGGAAAATAGTTATAACAAGTGTAGACTTTATATTAAAGACAATAGATTGATTGAAAGGATGATAAGAATGATTAAAGTAAGTAAAGCAAATTCTACAACTGCTAAAGTAGTATTTGAGATTTCAGATGGTGGTTTAGTTGATGAAGATTCAAAGGTAATTCAGCTCAACAATATTGTTAAGAGTTTGTTTGATGAGGGAGACATAATCACAGGTACTTTCAAGATTTCTAGTAAGATAGACGAAGATGTTGATATTGAGTAGGCGGTGATTATCATAGACGTTTTAACAGAGCTTAGAAAATATGGACTTGACGAAGAGAGTTATCAGAGATGTCTTAATGATATTGATGATAAATTAAATGGCTACAATGATATGGACTGGTCAGAGATTGTCGACAAGTATGGTATTACTTGTCATCCAGACACGATTAGAAAAGGTAGTCAGTCTATATTTGGTGGAAAGTTTAGAAGTGAATTTGAGAATAGTAAAGTTGATAATACAGATATTGACGAGAAGTTGCGTGAGCTTAAGAAAGAGCGTGTTAAATTACAGACCGCTAATATGGAGAGAAATAGGATTGATAGAGTTGACGCTAAGAAAGAAATGTACTATGAGGCTATTGGTAATGCCATTACTACTCTTCCACTTCCAGAATTCAAACATATATCTAGTGATAAGAAAGATATGGAGTATGTGTTAACTATAGCAGATGTTCATTATGGTGCAACATTTAAGAGTGAGAACAATGAATACTCTAGGGCTATTGCTAAAGATAGATTTGAGAAATTATTGTCTGATACTATGGACTTCATTGCAGATAAAAAGTTAGGCAAGATTAGTGTCTTAGCATTAGGCGACTTAATTCAAGGTATTCTAAGAGTTAGTGATTTAAAGCTTAACGACACATCTGTTGTAAAGTGTGTAGTTGAAGTATCAAACATTATTGCTACATTCCTCAATGATTTATCAACTATGGTTGAAATAGACTACTATCACGTTCCTAGTGCTAATCATACACAGATGAGAAATCTGGGCACTAAAGCTAGTGAATTAGCTGATGAGGATTTGGAGTACATAATGTCACATTATATCAAAGATATGTTACGAAACAACGACAGAGTTAATGTGCATATCGCTGATGAGGGTAAAGAGTATATTAAAATAAATGTACACGACTTTGAGGTTCTTGCTATGCATGGACATCAAATCAAAAATATAGAAGACGCTATTAAAGACTTAAGTACGGCTAGGAGAATATTCTTAGATTATTTGCTACTAGGTCATTATCATAGCGGTAAACAAGTTCCAGTAGGTGAAGCTGGTTATCACGAAACGAGCGTGTTAATTAGTAATTCGTTTATTGGTAGTGATCCTTATGCTGACTCTTTATTTAAGGGTTGCAAGGGAGCTTGTAACATTTACGGTTTCGACAAGGTTAAAGGTCATACCGAAAGTTATAAGTTGATATTAAACTAAGATAAATGTAGTTCAAACACAAACCAGTTAGTATAACTAAAATAACTCAGTGAAGAATAGTTGGTCACTATGCTGAGACTATGCGTATGTCGCTTAAGAAGGTAATGCGATAGTGTTACTGTATGATGAGTCCAAGACACCGTGAGGTGTGATAGGATACAAACGTAAAGGCGTTAAAGGCAAGCATAGGTACTAATAATATTGGTGATACAAAGGTACGATTCTCTTCCGCTCTACAATAGACGAGTGCGGTGCGCTAGTAACGGTGATGCCTATAGTGTGGAAAGCTATAGGAGGATAAGTAGCCGAAATCCAAAGTACGAGTGTGGTCGTGAAGTTACAGAAATGTAACTATAAGAAGAGTTTGCGGTGCGAGTAGCCTAAGACTGTAATCAAGAGATTAATTTATAATTGGATGAAAAATTTTAATAAAATCTGAATGACCAAGGGTGAAAGTTAGTAGTAATCAATCTGCTAGGTGTTTAAGGGTGTGATGTCCTATGGTAAGAAGATATAGAACGACGGTTTTATGTCTCAGACTTATCATCATCTTGACCGAATATGTGGGCTGGTATTGTTAGCAAGGCGAAGGTCTATTGTTGGTTGTATTAACTGTTTTGTGTTTGAACGATTGATTGAAAGGATATGAAAGATATGAATAAGCATGATTTTACTATGGCAGTGAAGAAAGCACTTGCTAAGAAAGAAATTAAAGTTACTAAAGATATAACAGAGGATATTTTAGATGCAGTATTTCAGACCGTATTTGATTCCGCTATGGCTGGAGAGACAGTTAACCTAACTGGTATTGGTAAGATTATTATTGAGGATAAGCCAGAGCGTGTAAGAAGAAACCCTATGACACAGGAAAAGGTTACAGTGCCAGCTTGTAAGGGTGCTAAGTTTAGATTCTGTACTAAATTTAAAGACGAGTTAAAAAAGATTGTTTAATTTCTTTGTGTAACATAATCTTATTTTTTTTGTTACATTTTCTCCTATATATGGTGTGGGGATATTCCTCACACATTAACGCAGATTGTTGTAAAGGAAGCATACTAGGCTCATTACCTAGTGGTCAAGGTTCAAGTCCTTGGTCTGCTAGTGTTGGTGTTCGCACCGTGTTGAGATTCACATTGCGGAAGTTGGCGTTGCTATTAGGCGACTAACAACAAGGTGAGGCGTCAGAAGCGTAGATTTATTCTACGCTTCATTTTTTATGATTAAAAGGAAATGAAGGTGGTTAAAATAGCTACTACTATTACGAAGACAAAGCCTAAAGAAGATCCTAAAGTTACTTCTGTTAGAGCTGTTAAAAAGACAACAGATGACATAGTGAAGTTATTTAACTCACTTGAAGCAAAGGATAAGTTAAAAGTATTGGAACAACTTGGTTGTGGTTCGGAATACTATACTTGTCAATGTTGTAACAAGATTAAAAAGAAGTCTGACTTCTATTTGTCTACTGAGGGTAATTGGGCTAGTGGTATTTCAAGAATATGTAAATCCTGTGCTACTGATATAGCTTGTCCTACAGTTGATGGTGTGCAACAATTGCCTAATAAGGAAACCGTTGATAACGCACTATTCCAACTTAATAAGCCATTCTTAGATTCGGTATGGGAGGCGTCTATGCTTGAAGCGGCTAATCAAAATACTGGTAGAGCAAATAAGAGTAATGTATGGGCTAGTTATATTAAGAACATACAGATGACTAATTACTATAGTCTGACTTATAGAGAGTCGGATAACTATAATGGTGGTATTTATAGCTTGGCTGATATGGAAGATAATGCTCTTCCTAAAGACCAAGAGGTTGTAGAGCAATTTGAAAAGAATAAATCTGATACATTGAGATTGTTAGGTTATCTCCCATTTGAAAATGAGAAACTGTCTGACCAACCATTTTTGTATGCACAGTTGATTGGTTTCTTGGATTCATCCGAGGAAGGTAATGATGATATGATGCGTATATCTTCGATTATCAGTATAGTTCGTGGGTTCTTACAAGTAACACAGTTTGATGATATGATTGCTAGTTTGACTAGAGATGTTGTTAATGCTGAGAAGAATCTTGCTTCTATCCGCTCTTTGCAATCTATGAAGAAAGATATAACTATTGGTATTACTAAACTTGCCGAACAGAGTTGTATTTCTTTGAAGAATAGTAAGAACTCTATTAAGGGCGAGAATACTTGGACTGGTAAGATTAAGAAGATTAAAGACTTAAATCTTAGAGATTGGCAAGTTAATGGATTTGACATTGCAACTTGTCGAGGTATGCAACAAGTACAAGAAGCATCTGACTCTTCGATTATGAAGCAGTTACAGTTAGATGAATCTGAATGGTCAGATATGGTTGCCGAAATGCGACAAGTAAACTCTTCTCTTAGACAAGAGAGAGATAATTATAAAGAGATTAATAGAATTTTGTTACAAGAGAATCTGGATTTAAAAGATTATCTTGAAGAAAATGATTTAGATAGCGGTATTGAATACAAGAATCTTAAAGATATGTATTCAATATTTGCCGTCCACGAAAAGTTGGACGAGGTTGAGGATGGTGATGATGATGAGCCGACTGATACCTAATAATATGGAATTGCCGTATGATAAAGATTTTTATCAAGACTACGGTATATTCGTTAAACCTATAGACTATCCCATGTCGAGTAATAAACTTGACGCACTTATAGAGATAGCAAAAATGCAAAAGTTTTTTCAATGTAATCCTGTTAAATGGATAGATATTATGTACAACATCGAACTATTAGACTCGCAAGCGTTGGCTATACAACGCACTTGGTTCGTGCCTAATTGCCTAATTTTAGCGACAAGAGGCTGGGGGAAGTCAACAGTTATAGATTTGGAACTTATGGCTAAAGATAGTTTGTTTTGCAACTACTGGTCTTATATTGCTAGTGGTACTGGTTCACAGGCAGAACAAACCTTTGGTGTATTAGAGAAGTTGGCTAATGATAATATTGATACATTTTCTGGATCTACTGGAAAGATATTTAAGGACGAGGTTGTTATTAATAATGCGAGTGGTGACGGTTTCAGTCATAATCCTAATGGATTTAATTTTAAGACTTATAACGGAAGTTCGGTTCTCACATTAAATTCAAATATCGACAGCCGTAGAGGTTTACGTGGTTCTGTAATATTCGATGAATGTGGATTCCTTTCGGATGAAATGATAAATGTCTTTGGTGCATTTGCTATTGTAAACAAATCATTAAAGACTGGTAAAGATGCAAGTGGAAAGTCTATTGATCCAATAAGACAACGAACATTTGCTACAGATATACCAAACCAAAAATTTTATATCAGTAGTGCAAGTTCTACTGATACTAAGTTTTATAGATTATATAGGGATTTTGCAAAGAAACAAATTATGGGCGATCCAGACTTCGTAGTGTTGCATATAGATTGCGAGTTAAACTTTGCCCCTACTATGCGTGGAGAATTAGTTGCACCTTTAACAACAAGGGCTACTGTAGATGCCGAAATGAGAACTAATCCAGAAAAAGCTCGTAGAGAGTATTATTGTCAGTTTACTACTGAGGCTGGAGCAGATGCTATTATTCGTAGAGGCGTTATTACACGAAACGAAGTCACAAGAAAACCAATCTTATGTAATGAGACTGGTGACCAAAAATTCATTATCGCATATGACCCAGCTAGACAGAAAGATAA
>JAEIGA010013765.1_pt1 | contig 12299 bp, 7 predicted proteins | sample 9270691 | NCBI WGS metagenome assembly JAEIGA01 (sample SAMN17057246, study PRJNA624740) | gut metagenome | biome: biome; isolation source: fecal sample | host: Bos grunniens | place: China: Xizang | collected 2019
AGAACAACAACGGCACCATAGCCATAATAGTAGTCAATGATGTCATGATGATAGGACGCAAACGACGTCTGCCCGCCGTATGTATAGCTTCCATCAATGGAGTACCCGCCTTGCGCAATTCGTTGATGGAATCCAACTTCAGGATAGAGTCGTTCACCACAATACCGCAAGTCACAATGATACCGATGGCAGACATCAAGTTCAAGGTATGACCGAATATCCACAATGTTGCCAATGCAAAAGCAATGTCAATCGGGATTTCCACCAAGACTATAAGGGGTTGCAAAAAGCTTTCGAACTGCGAACACAGAATGAAGTACATCAACAGAATGGAAATGAAGAGAATAACCGTCAATTCGCCTACCATTTTTTCATTCGAGAAGAAACTGCCAGAGAAATCAACCTCCCATCCTTCATTTTCATCAATCGTACGGTCAATGTCCTCCATCAATTTCGAGGCATCTTCCACATGATAGAAACTGATTGGAATATACTCACCATTCTTACCGGCCGTAATACTCTTCAAGTCTTCCGATGGTACAATCTTTAGCAAACTGTTCAAAGGTACATAATCAGTTTCTCCCTTTTCATTGGGTTGAGTCTGCACCAAGGTAGTAGCCAAAATATGGTTAATACTGCGTTCTTCGCCTGCAATACTCACCGGTAAATACTGTTGATAGGAACGGAGGGTAGATACCTTATTTTCTTTAAATGCAGTACGAAGGACACGAGTCAGTTCATCATATGCCACATTGTAAAGCAACAATCTTTCACGGTCGATAACCAAATTCATCTGATTTCGGAAAGCGATGCCTTCCGATGATAATCCTGTACGACTCATCACTTGTTCCTCCAATTGTTGAAGTACGATAGGGTCAGGAGCTTGTGTACGATTTTCAGGATGTAACTGCGCCACAATATCCGCTTCACCTGTCACAAACAACTTTTCGAATATCGTTTCGGGTGGTGAGAAAGTAACTACAGCTTTCGGATAGTTTTCCTTCAGTGCCTTTGTCAAAGCTTCCTGCAAAGGGGAAATCTCATTGGGGTATTCTGTTTTGAAATACAGTTCCGCTTCAGTAGTAGCCAATTCACTTCCGTCATTCAAGATATAATCCTGCATACCTACATATGCCGTATGTTCCTTTACCTGAGCATCTACCAAACGAGTTAAATCCACCACTCTACGACGGTTTTCATCCACATGAATATTCTCATTCCATTCCACACGCATCACCAACTCGTTCTGTTCAATCTCGGGCATACGTTCCTTCTCCAGATAAAAGAAAAAGAATACACACAATGGCAAAGTAGCCAAAGTCATACATACACTCAGTTTCTTGTGAGCAAACACCCAATCCATTCCTTTATCGTAAAAACGTTCCAACCAATCGTTCTTCAACCTGTTGTCAAAACGTTTGGACAAGATACTATTACCACGTATTCCTATCCGATAAAACAACAGATACAGGACAGGAAGCAACATGATACCCGTAATATACGAAACCAACAGACCCGCCGTAATGGAAAAAGCCTGATCCATAAAGATGGCACCGGCAATACCACTCATGAAAATCAACGGAACAAACACGGCAATCGTAGTCAACGAAGAACTGAGCATCGGTGTGATAACCTCCGTCGTACCCACTGCACATGCGCGTTTCAACGAATATCCTTTTTCCCGATACTGTGAAATGTTTTCCGTCACAATAATGGAGTTGTCAATCATCATCCCCACCGCCAAGATCAATCCCGACAGAGAAATGACATTAAACGAAACCTTAAAGAAATAAAACAAGAAAAACGTGACAACCACCGATACGCTCATAGCTAAACCAATCACAATAGGCGAACGGACATCTCCCAAGAAAAATATAGCCACGATAAAAATCAACAAGAAACCCAATGTGAAGTTATCCTGTAAATTGGAGATGGTATAGTCCAATAACTCAGTCTGATTACGGCATACCTGGAAATCAATATCCGGATAAAGTGCCATGAAATAATCTGTCGTTTCCTTCAGCTTAGCCTTCATTTCATCCATATTCTCGTCACTCTGCTTGATGATGGCCAATGTTACGGCACGCTTTCCACCTGCCATCGAAAGCCCCTGCTCCTTTTCCGAGACCACAGCAACCTTACAGAAATCCTTCAATTGCATCAAGCGTTCACCTTTACGGATATGAATATTCTCTACATCTTCAGGCGTACGCAGCAAAGTAGCAATACGGATGTTGTATTCATAATAACCATCGCGCACCAACATGCCTCCCGGTTCTACGTTATTGACAGCTAGCGCATTCTCTATATCCGCTATCGTAATACCCATCACGGAAAGTTTTTCCTGATCAGGAACAATCTGAAGCATACGTCCCGGAACTCCCGTAATGTCTGCCATAGCCACTTCCGGCAACTGTTCAATACGACGCTTCACCACATTCTCGGCCAATTCACACAAGTTCAAGAATCGTTGTTCGTCCGAATCTTCAAACGGACGGTCATTCTTCAACGTCATATTCAGATATAGAACCGGAATATCCGTAGCACTAGCCTTGATTGCTTTCGGTCGTTCAACTTCCTTAGGCAAGCTGTTCATGGCCGCATCAATCTTCTCATTGACTTCAATAAATGCCAAATCGGTATTCACACCGAAGTCAAACTCCATACGGATGATACCCGCTCCATCGCGTGTTTCACTTTTAATTTCACGCAAACCACCCACCTGCAACAATTGCCGGCGAACCGGTGCTACCACCGTATTCTCCAATTCACGGGCCGATGAGTTTTCACCGGACACTTGTACCGTAATTTGCGGAATAGCAATATCAGGCAGCAACGAAACAGGCAGCGTGAAATAAGTCACCAACCCGACAATAAAGCATGCCGTAAATGCCATTAATACCGCAATAGGTCGTTGTAATAGGAATTTTACCATAACATTCCGTTTTATTCAATAATCTTCACAGGTGATTCATGCGCCAAATCTACATTACCCGTAGTGATGATAGTCATTCCTTCCTGCAATCCACTTGCTTCCCAGTCCACCAATGTATATTCTGTCATGTTTTCCAACCCTGTTTGGACATAATTCCACATGGCGATGCTGTCTTTCAATGTAAAAAGTACCTGTTTTCCCGCACGAAGTACAATGGATGTCTTGGGTACTACCATCTGTTCACCCAACAAACGCTTGACATTCACACGTACCTTCATACCATCAAACAATTTTTCGCCACCACTCACCTGTGCCTTGACCCTTACCATACCATTTTCATCGACCAACGGATTAATTTCACTAATACTGCCTGTACGCATACCTACAGCCGAAGCATACGGAGTAACTTCTACCTTATCGCCAATTTTAATCAATGGTAATTCACTTTCCAACACTGTGAAATCGACTTCCATCGCCGTATTGCGGATAATACGACAAAATGGTTCACTGCTTTTCGGTACATTATATTGTTTATCGAAAAGATTAGCCACTATTCCATCAAAAGGAGCAACCAATGTAGCTTGTTCCAAATCATGCTTGGCCGATTCATATTGCGCCTTTGCCTGTTCGTACCCGCTCTTTACTTTGGCAAGTTCCATCATATTAGCAGGAATATTTTCGGGTTGATCCGGATCGTACCCCTGTCCAATCAGCACATCCTGCATCTCCAAAGTTGCTTGCGCCAACGAATTTTTGGCTTGATTCAAGGCATTATTTAACTTGAACATATCCAATTCTGCCAACTTCTGCCCCTTACGTACATGAGTACCATTCTTGACCCATACTTGAGCCACAACTTCCGACGTACGGAAATAAAGGTCAGCATACTCCTTGGCCACGACTTTACCATTACTTACCAGTTCATGATTGAAATCCTTCTTGACCAATTTCATGACAGTCACTTCACTCACTTGCGAAGGGAGGATGGTTTCCACCCCTTCCTTTTCCTTTTTGTTCGAATCTGTTCCCGAACAGGCAGCCAGCATCAATAATGCCAGACAACCCAACATGTGTCTTTTCATGCGTTATTGTTTTGTTTTATTTTTCCGAACCTTTTTTTATTTCTTCCAGCAATTCATCCAGTTCTTTCATCGAGAGATTGTTCTCGCGGACAAAGAAACATGCCAACGACGAGAACGAATTGTCGAAATGCCGTTTGATAAAATCCTTCAATTGATTATGCGAATATTCTTTTTTCTGCAGAATCGGATAATAGATATACCCACGACTTTCTGCAGCCTTGTGTCCCACTGCTCCCTTTTCTTCCAACATACGGATAATGGTGGAGACTGTTGTACGCGAAGGACGCTTATCTTCTTTTATCGAAGCCATCACGTCTTGCACGGTTCCTTCTCCCAATTTCCACAAAAGGTGCATCATCTGTTCTTCAGCTTTCGTCAATTCTATCATAATCATATCGTTTTTTCTTTCATCCGCTAATGTATGACTATTTTTTTAGTCACACAAGCCAATTAACGTTTTTAAACGACAAATTCATTTATTTTATTCTTTTCGATGCAAAGTTATAGCACCTCAATCAACCATCCAAATATTTAAAATGGACATTTTTAGCCCTCACAAATCGCACAAACCCATCATTTTAAGACATTTACAACAAACACCATATGGACATTCTTGAATTTGCATCATAAAAATATCCCCTTGGCAGTCCATTGGGATAGCCAAGGGGATATGATTTCGATTCTTCTACCAATTACTCAAAGTTCAGTTCACCAAAGAATTCCGGACAATGGAATTTCGGTTGTGGGAGGTCTATGGGGGCCCACGACAAGAAGTGCGGTGTCTGCAACAAGTCACCACATTTATAGAAGTTAGCACGCATAGTCTGACCATTCAAATCTGCTATTTCATGACAGAAAATAGCAGAAACAGGAATAATCAACGCCACTTCCCAAGAACATTCACCGATTCTTTCTTCGAATGGTTCTGTACCTAAGGACGCCCAACGCTTCACACTTTTCAAGACCTCTTCCGATGCTGTCGGACGTTCGCTTCCGGCAGGACCACCATGCAACAAAAGCTTGGTAGCACAGTTGCACTCAAAGTTATAATAAAAGTCATTACCTTCCGGCGAGAGGAAGAATTCTACACAAGCATCTTCCCATACACGGCCGTCATCAGCAACAGCCACTGCACGTACGCTGGCTTCGGTCACTTGATAGTGAAGCAAGATAGCACTACCCGTATGAGCCACACGGAACTTTACTTCCGGTTGGTAGGGATATTCTTGCCAATTTACACAGGCAATGGCATTCCATTCAATATTGCCAGCATCCATCAACGAAGGAACCTGCGATGCATCAGCCATTTCCCTTCCTTCTATTCTCTTTACATTTAACTTTTTCATGTCTTCTATTTTCGATTTGTATATGAATATGGTAAATCTTCTTTTTCTGTACCACGATGCATATTGGGTACTGCACTCATCTTCACTTCGATGTTTGCCCCCTTCATCAAGTCACCATGACTTAAATAATTCTTAGTATATTTACGGCCATTGACTTTCATCGCATCAATATAAATGTTCATAGCACTATTTTCTGGAGCGTGAATACGCACTTCCTCTCCATTTTCCAGACAGAGCGTTGCCTTCTTGAACAAAGGAGCTCCCATTATATATTGGTCTGATCCTGGACATACGGGATAAAAACCTAAAGCCGAAAACACATACCAAGCAGAAGTCTGACCATTGTCTTCGTCACCACAATAAGCATCCGGAGTAGGCGTGTACATACGGTTCATCACTTCACGCAACCAATATTGCGCCTTCCAAGGCTGGCCAGCATAATTATACAGATAAATCATATGCTGGATAGGCTGATTTCCATGCGCATAATTACCCATGTTCATCACAGTCATTTCAATGATTTCATGAATAGGGAAACCATAGTAACTATCGTCATAAACAGGAGGAACGGTAAATACAGAGTCAAGCATCTGAACGAAAGTTTCTTTACCCCCCATCAAATTCATCAATCCTTGCGGATCGTGGAAAACCGACCAAGTGTAGTGCCAACTATTACCTTCGGTAAAATCGCCTCCCCACTTCAATGGCGAGAACTTTTCCGGGAAAGTGCCATCCTTTTTCTTGCCGGCCATCAATTTATATTCCGGACGGAACAAGTTCTGATAGTTCATGGAACGCTTTTCAAATAGCTTTATCTCATCTTCAGGACGTTCCAATGCTTTTGCCAATTGAAGGATGCACCAATCGTTGTAAGCATATTCCAATGTACGGGCCGCATTTTCATGAATGCCCACATCGCAAGGCACGTAGCCCAATTCGTTATAATATTCATGCCCCAACCTACCGGTAGAAGATACTTCCGGATGTACATTCTTCGTTCCATGAATTAAGCCTTCATAGAGTGTTTCTATATCCTGCACACGGACACCTTTCATATAAGCATCGACCAACACAGAAGCCGAATTATTGCCTACCATACATCCACGATGCCCGGGACTTGCCCATTCCGGGAAGAAACCACTTTCTTTATAAGTATTGACGAGCCCTTCCTGCATCTTTAAGTTTTCAGACGGATACATCAAATTCAACAAAGGGAACAAACTACGGAAAGTATCCCAAAAACCAGTATCGGTGTACATATAACCAGGTAACACTTCACCATTGTATGGACTATAATGAACAGGCTGTCCTTCCGCATTTACTTCCCAAAGCATACGGGGGAATAACAAAGAGCGATACAGACAAGAATAGAACATACGATATTGATCGAGTGTACCACCCTCTACGTTAATCTTACCCAACACCTCATTCCATCTATTCTTACCCTTTTCAACAATGGTATCAAAATCATCGTTCCCCAATTCCTTCAAATTTAACTCAGCCTGTTCAGGACTGATAAACGAGGAAGATACACGAGCATGAACCACTTCCCCCTTCCGGGTCTTGAAACCAATGACAGCTCCCGTATGAAAATCCGTTTGTTCCAATTTTCCTTCTTTCAAGGTAACAGGAACCACTGCATTCGATTTATCAGGTTGCTCATCGTTCGAGAAAGTTGCAGAATAAGCGAACGGTTTATCGAATATTACCACAAAATAATTCTTGAAGTTTGCAGGAACACCACCGCTATTGCGAGTCGTATAACCTACAATCTTGTTTTCTTCCGGAATTATTCGAATATGCGAATTATAATCATAAGCATCCAACACGACATACGAATCAGCTTCAGGAAACGTAAAGCGGAACATGGAAGCCCGTTCAGTCGGTGCCATTTCTGTTACCACATCATAGTCAGCCAAATATACCTTATAATAATGCGGCTTTGCCACTTCGCCCTTATGCGAAAACCAGCTGGCTCGTTTGGTTTCATCCATTTCCACTTTTCCCGTAACAGGCATCAACGAGAACTGTCCATAATCATTAATCCAAGGACTAGGTTGGTGAGTCTGTTCGAAGCCATAAATCTTATGTGCCGTATAAGTATATTGCCAACCATCTCCTATCCTGTTGGTTCGGGGAGTCCAGAAATTCATTCCCCAAGGCATAGCAATAGCCGGATAAGTATTACCCGTAGAAAGTTCGAAACTGGACTGTGTACCCATCAACGGATTCACATATTGCGTATAGTCCGAATGTACTTCACCTTGCAAAGCATCAGTTTGGGTTCCACATCCGGTGAGTACACTTACAAACGCTATAAGCAAAAAGAATTTCTTCATATGATTGTCCTTTTAAATGTCATCAATACCATATTTTACCCGATTCATTACCCATTACAAACTCAACGGTAGCTCCCTCCATGATTTGTTGATGAGTGATGAAGCTCTTGTCGTACGGTTGGCCGTTCACCTTCACACTTTGAATATAAATATTCTCACGACTGAGGTTCGGAGCCAATACCGTAAAGGTCTTTCCATTATTCAGATGCAAACGCATTTCGGGGAACAAAGGTGTACCGATTTCATATTCCCCACTCACAGGATTCACCGGATAGAAGCCCATCGCACTGAATACATACCAAGCCGACATCTGACCACAATCCTCATTTCCACAAAGACCGGCCGGTGCATTGAAATAAAGTTCACGCATTACCTTGGACGCATACTTCTGTGTCTTCCATGGCTGACGCACCTTATTATATAGGTAGATAACATGATGACTCGGTTCATTTCCATGTGCATATTGTCCAATCATACCCGTACTGAATATCGGCAAGTCTTCATTCCCGGCAGGAATGTATGTAAACATACTGTCCAATTTCGCTACAAACTTATCCTTACCACCCGTCAACGAAATCAGCCCTTTGACATCGTGCTGAACCGACCAAAAATAATGCCAAGCATTACTTTCACAGATGTGTGCCGTATATTCATCAGGATTGAAGTCCGGCTGGAACACTCCCTTGTCATCTATGGGTTGCATGAATCCTGTTGCCGGATTAAACACATTCCGATAGTTCCGCGAACGCTTGTAATATTCATCAGCCAATTCTGCTTTTCCCATTTTCTTTGCCATCTCGGCTATACAATAATCATCGAACGCATACTCCAATGTTCGTGAAAGGGACCAATTTTCGGTATTGTATTCATCTTTCACATTGTAAGGGATATAACCATTTTTCTTATACGAACCGATACCGCGATATTCGTCTATATTAGCAGTAGCCACACAAGCTTCCAAAGCCTTTTCCGCATCAAAGTCGCCGATCCCTTTCAAATAGGCATCCACAATGACAGGTACAGCATGATAACCAATCATCATGTCTGTTTCACTTCCCCAGAAATTCCAAACCGGCAGACGCCCGTTCTGTTCATAGAAGGCGATGAACGACTTTATCATGTCATTGACACGTTCCGGTTCTGTATAAGTAAACAAGGGATGAGCCGCACGGAAAGTATCCCACAAGGAGAATGTACTGTAGTTCACCCAACCATCCGCTTGATGTATCTGCTTGTCAGGACCATAATACTTACCATCCACATCGCTATAGATAGTCGGTGCGAGCATGCTATGGTACAAAGCTGTATAGAAATTCACACGATCGTCTGCCTCCCCTCCAGTCACATCAATGCGTTGCAACTGGTTACTCCATTCCGTTTTAGCCTCTATGTGATATTGGTCGAAATCATTATGCGGTGCTTCCGCTTGCAAATTTTTCACGGCACCTTCCACACTGACACCCGACAAGGCAGTAACCACAGTTATCTGTTCCCCTTCCTCTGTATCGAACATGAAGCGTGCCACCTTCGAAGTACCTACCTTTTCACCCTTCAGCATGATTTCAGCATCCTTTACTTCATACGTTTTGAAAGGACGTGAAAAACGGGTCGCGAAATAGACCTTCTGTCCACGTGCCCAACCTTCCGAAAAACGATAGCCACGGATATTACAGGAATCCACCACCTCAATGTGCGAATCCATCGTGAAGTCCCAATTCATGGACTTCTTCAAGTTCAGGACAACCATCGATTCAGCCTTCGGGAATGTGTAGCGCTGAATACCGCATCGGGGAGTAGCCGTCAGTTCTACATTTATATTATAATCCTTCAATTTCACCCGATAATAACCTGCATATGCTTCTTCGTCATTGTGCGAGAACTTGGAATGAATACCTAATTCTCCTTTCGCCTCTTGACAAGGCAAAGTGACCGGCATGAAAGAAATGTCGTACAAATCACCGGCTCCTGTCCCCGAAAGATGTGTATGGCTGAATCCGGCAATCGTACTATCAGGATAGAAGTAACCGGCAATGCGGTCCCAACCCGAAAGGCCATTGTCAGGACTTAGCTGTACCATTCCGAAAGGAGCTTGCGCACCCGGATAAGTATTTCCGGTATAATCTGTACCGATAAACGGATTGACTAGAGCTGCATAATCAGTTTGAAACACCGGCTCTCGATTCGAAGTGCATGCCCCCAAAGCCAGCAGGGCAAACAAAAGAGGAATAAAATATGTTTTCATATCAACTTTAAGGTTATAATTCACAAACAATCGGACAAAGTTAAACAAATAATATAGATAAAGCCAAAAAAAAGATGTAAATTCGCAACCAAAAGAAAAAGAAATGAATCAAGAACAAGAAATATTCAATAGAACCGAGCTTCTTTTAGGCAAGCAGACCACGGAAAGTATCTTCCAGAAGCGAGTGATAATCTTTGGAGTAGGCGGTGTAGGTAGCTGGTGCGCCGAAAGTTTGATACGTTCAGGCATCCAGCATCTGACCATTGTCGATTCCGACCATGTATGTGCTACCAACATCAATCGCCAGCTGATGGCCACGACCCTCACCATCGGTCAGCCCAAGGTAGAGGCATTAAAAGACCGCTTGTTGTCCATCAATCCTCATGCCGAAATCAATGCCATCCAACAAGTGTATTGTGCAGAGACCGCCGACTCATTTGCCATCGAGACCTACGACTACATCATCGATGCCATCGACAGTTTGGAAAACAAGGCGCTACTGATACGTCATGCCTGTGAAACACCGGCCACTCTTTTCGCATCCATGGGCGCTGCTCTCAAAATGGATCCTCTGAAAATAGACATTGCCGAGTTTTGGAAAGTGAAAGGCTGCCCGCTAGCCAAGGCCTTGCGCCAAAAGTTCAAGAAGAGCAAACGTTTCCCTGCCAAGAAATTCAAATGCGTGTATAGCGAAGAGCTGCTAGAAAACAAAGGAGCGGACACTTTCCACGAAACGACCGAAGCCTTGCCCGAACACGATTGGCATACAGCCAAGATACATACCAACGGAACCATTGCCCACACCACTGCCATCTTTGGCTTCATGTTGGCAGGATTGGTTATTCAAGACATTATAAAATAGCCCTTTACGACTATTTCCTATTTAGTATAAGAAAGCATCATAAATCTTATATTTCCCGAAAGCTTTCCTGCTTTCGGGAAATTTTCACAAAAGAGCATTCACTTCCTCCCTCATCTGTCGGATGGCGGTCGATTCTACCTTCGCTTCCTTTTCTTTTACCATCCCAACAGCCCATTGCAATTTTTTCTTAGGAAATACCTCGGGATGCTCCGCATATAGCTTCGCCAACAAATAATAAGGATAGATACGGTTCGGCAACCGATGGGTGGAACGGACAAACCATTCTTCTGCCTCCTTATATTCTCCCAATGCCTGACAGTTCTTCCCGATGATGTTCAGCACCATCGCATCGCTGCTTATCCGCATCGTTTCCTTCAGCAGCTCCGTCGATGCCTCCCAATCTCCTGCCTTGTGCAACGAATGGGCACGATTGAACATTGCATGTACCCTCTGCCCTGGATGTTTCTTCCTGTAGCCATACGCACAAAGACCGATGCCGATGCCCAATACCACAGCCAATACCTGCAGCCATGCCCTCCGGTATCCCATCGCACAAGCCACCAGCAAGGCTAGAAAAGCCAACACGAACTCCATGAACTGAAACGGATAGGAAGAGAACGCAAATACCCCCAACGAGAGCAATGACCCACAGATGCCTATCTGTCCCTCCCGATGACCCAAACAGAAACAGGTCGTCACCACCAGCAGGATACCGCACAAGGCAGGAACGCCCCAGGCCATCGCTACCTGCAGATACTCATTGAACACATATTCCGGTGCACCCGCCACATGCTCCTCCTGAGCTGTAGCCTTACCCGAAGCGAAATACGCCTCCTGCGCATCACCATACGCTCCCGCCACATACTCCCAGCCTACACCTTGCCACGGATGAACCATCACCGCCTGTGCAGCCACCTTCCACATCAGCAAACGTCCGTCGGCTGAATCCTTCTTCCAATGATAGGCACCGATGGCCGATACAATCAAGAACAAGCCACCTAGCACCAATACCTTCTTATATTGTTGCAACTTCCCTCGATGATGCACCGCCAGCACATAGCCCGAAGCAACCATAGCAGCCAGCCATGCCGAACGGCTCATGCCCGACGGCAACACCACCAGCATCAGCACCAGTGCCACCAAAGCAACATGCTTCCGGATTCCTCTTCCCTTCAACCATTCGTGCAGAGCCAAGGGCAGGCACATTGCCAGGAAGCCCGAATACGGACCGGGATTGTAGAACGAACCCGTCAACGCATACAGCGAATGACCCGAAGGTACATATCCGTACATCTGGAACAAGCCCCATACGGCCTCTACCGTTCCTGCTACCAGCAATAACCAGACAAGAACTGTCCTTATACCCAATTTAATGAAAAAGCTGTTCCCCATTTCCATCCAAGATAAATTGTTGTTCTTCCCTACCTTTTGTCAAATCCCGAAGCCAAAGTACGGCATCATCCGGCACATTCTCGTATATCAGACTATCCGAC
>JAEIGA010013766.1_pt1 | contig 12299 bp, 12 predicted proteins | sample 9270691 | NCBI WGS metagenome assembly JAEIGA01 (sample SAMN17057246, study PRJNA624740) | gut metagenome | biome: biome; isolation source: fecal sample | host: Bos grunniens | place: China: Xizang | collected 2019
AATATCTGCGCCACGCTCTTCGAGCAGCTCAAGCCAGAGTATCTGTAAATCAAGGTCATCGTTAGGTAATGACGAATGTAGCAGCTCCTCGTTCAGCGGCTCGTCAAGAAGCTCCTTTCTTCCCTCTGCGGGGCCTCCCGCAGTTCCTCCTATGCATTTGCCGAGGAAGCAGCCGTAAACCTTATCAAAATAATCGGAATAGCTTATTTTTCTCATAAAAATCTCCCTTATCAAAAGAATCGGAACTCACTGTTCCTTCCATTTTGAGTTTTAACCCCGATATAAAAGCGCGCCTTTATACCGTACATACAACTTTTATTTTATCATATAAATTATGGGTATAATATGTAAAATCCAATCAATTTTGAGCAAATTCCAATCAAAATAGAAATTTCCTCTTTTATGTGCCGCAAAAGGCTGTGGCTTATCAAAAATTAAGGGGAATCATAACAAAAAGAAAAAACGGAATAGAAAACCGCAAGTGTGCGCAGTTGTCTGTTCCGTTTTTATTCAGTTGTATCTAAATGGACCTACTCTGGAATATTTTTATAATTATTCCTCTGCCGTCTTTGCTTCAAGAAGGCCAACTCCGAGGACCTCACGCCAACCTGCCATATTGGCATCTTCGTTTATTACTATATAGGTTATATGGTCATCGCCTGTTTCAAGGATTACCATATCGGTCTGTGTATCTTCAAAATCAAGCCTTACGCCCATATAGTGATCAGATACGGAAGCGCTCTTGACTACGTATTCCCGTCCGTCCTGAACGAGCTTATAAACCTCACCCTCTTTAACGAAGCCTACGTTGTTTTCAGCACCCGTGTGGAAGAGCGTTGTATCGTCGCCATCATCATAGCGAAGAGTGAAGTTCATAGCGGCATAATCCTTAACAAGGCTATCAAGATTAATAAGGAGGCCTTCGCTGTCTATTGTAAGAATATCACCAAGAAGGTCGGTTGCCTCGACTCCTGCTTTTCTCATAACCAAGGGAGTCCATTGATAGTCAACCTTGTCCTTATAAGTGCCTATGTATGATGCGCCGTACATTATATTGTCGCCGATAGCTATGAATTTAGTTTTTGAAAGAGATAAGTCGTCTATCATACCGAGGTTAAAGAGCATAGAGGGATACTTGTCACTGGTTTCTCTCTCCTGCTTTTTAATTACGTTGTTCATCTCTTCTATCTTCTCGAAGGTTATATCATTGTACTGAAGAACCTGAACGCCATCATTCATCCAATAGGTGATAGTCTTATTTTCCGCATCAATGGAAATTAAGTAATCCTTGCCGCCGTTCTCGTTAGTCTTTCCGAAGCTGAAGCTACCGGAGCCACCGTATTTTGTGAAGGAATTGGTTACGGAGGGAGATGCTGTCGTTAAGTACCCCTCATTATCTCCCGAAGGGGACTCAAGATAACCTTTGTGAACAATAACCTCCCAATCACCGCTGAGCGATTCATAGGACATACCGCCAAAACAGGAGGTAAGCGAAAGAGCTGCGGCTATACAAAGAGAAAGTATAACCAGAAGACTGAGTAGTTTTTTCATAAGATTTTCCTTTCTTAATTGAATATTTTGCGGTGAGGCAGTATCGGATACAACAATAGCGGCCAATCAGAACTTCACCGCCACCTACTTCATTCTAACACCAAATCCCATAAAAGTCAATACAGAAGAGCACGTAAAAGCTTCTCACATTTAAATACGAAGGCGACCTCTATAATATTTCCTCAAAAACTCTCATTTTACCCTCGCACACAAGCCGAATAAAATCAGCTTCGCTTTCGACAGGAACATCCGACTCCACGCCACCCAATCGGCCTGCCTTTCCTGCTCTGTGATTATCCGAGCCTGCAAAAGGTATAAGTTCTGTATTTTCTACGTAAAGCTTCGCCATTTGATTTTCATAGTCTGCTCTGGATGCATTATACCATTCAACCCCGTGCGCATACTGCGGAAAAAGAGGAACGCTTTCCAAATTTGATATACCTCTGAATGGGTGGGCGTGTATTATGAGCGCTCCTGCCTCTTTCATCAATTTAAGCATTTCCCGCTTATCGAGTTTCTCCACGTCACGCTCAAGAAGCCAAGCCTTATCAATACCGTAAATAAGCAAATGAGCAGACTCACAGGTGACCTCAAGCCCGGGAAAAACCTTTATGCCAAGTTCTTTTCCTATCTTAACACCTTCCTCGTAATCGGAGAAGAAGAAATTAATTCTATCGCTATAAGGTAGGTGTCTGTCTATGTTTATATTGCTGTCTATAAAATGATTGGTTATAAATACTCCGTCATAGCCTCGGCTCTTATAAAATTCAAGAGTTTCCCTAACGGATGCCCTGGCACATTTGCTGACGGGGTAGGTATGTAGATGGGTTTCGTATTTATACATAGTAATCTCCTTTACAAATCTTCCGCTAAAGTTTTACGCTTCTGCCACTTTCCGAAAAGGAAATAGATAAGTCCGGGAATCGCACACCCATATGGAGCAAGTCCGTATCCGAGCACGAAGCCGTAAAATCCCATATTAAGAGCTATTCCAAACAACCAGCTTAACCCGATACGAAGAATGACTCCGTCAAGAAGGGATAATATAAGCCCCAGCGTTGCGTTTCCTATGCCCTGTATAAATGCGTGAGTACCCCGTATCAAGGCGAAGGCGGGGAACATCCAAAGTATTGCCGATATAAAGGTAGATGCTAACTCGTGTACCGCAGGGTCGTCGGAAAACAGCATAAACATCTTCCTGCCAAGGGTCACGTAAAGCGCCATACAAACCGCAGTGAATATGATAGAATAAAGACAGGCAAAAAGCACGACCTTTTTGCTTCTTTCATTTTCACCCGCAGCAATATTCTGGCTTATCATAGGCATCGCTGCATACTGTATACCCTGGGATATTTTATTTACTATATCGTCGATTTTCACGCCAACTCCAAAGGTGGCAGATGCTACGACACTTATATCGTTTACCATAGAGTTTACGTACATCATAGAAAGGTTTATACAACCCGACTGTATAGCCATAGGTGCGCCAAGCTTTGCTATCATAGAGGTATATCTTCCTCGGGGAATAAAGCTTTTCGGACTGAAATCAAAGCCGAACGCCTCACGGCGCCGATAGAGATACCACAAGGAGAAAATGAAGGAAACTGCCTGTCCGATAACCGTCGCCCAAGCGGCGCCCGCAACGCCCATATTCATAGGGCCTACGAAAATTATATCAAGGACAAGATTTATAACCGAGGCGATGCAGATAAACATAAAGGGGCGCTTTGAGTCACCCATTCCTCGAAGAACTGCCGACACCATATTGTATCCTGCGGTAAATATAAGTCCTGCGCCGCATATAAGCATATAATCGTCGGTCATTTGGTATGATTCCTCGGGCACGTTCATAAGGGCCATTATAGGTCCTTTAAAAAGGACGGCAACGAGAGAAAAGAATACGCCTATTACGGTGATTATGGTAAAGAGGGTGCCGATTATTGAATTAAGCTCCCTCCTTTTCCCCGCTCCAATCGCCTGGGACACGAGAATCTGACCTGCGTTTGAAAAGCCTAAGGCTACCATTGTCGCAAAATTCAGAACAAGACTGCTTAAAGAAACTGCGCTGAGCCCGGGCGTTCCAACGTAATGCCCGACAACTATCATATCCACGGTGCTGTATAGCACCTGAAGGGCGTTTGACGCCATAAAGGGTAACATAAACCACAAAAGCTGCTTCGGTATGCTGCCCTTGGTAAAATCTTTGGTTAATTTTCCGTTCTGCAAAGTAAAAAGCTCCTATTTTTTTAACACGCATCGAATAAAAATACAGGATAATTATACCACTGTTCGGGTGAAATTTCAAGTAGCAGAAGGGTTTATTTATAGTATGAGTGAAAGGAAAAAATATGGCGTGGTCCAAATGCCCACGCCATATTTCGAAGATGGTTAATTATGTATGATGTTAGTCATACCCTCTGCTGTTATTCTGCCCTCGAGATATTTCTTAAGCTCCATAGGATTTTTAATACCGGTGGTATCTATATCCCACTTACCGGGGCAATCAACTCTTATATCGCCGTATCCGAATATTCTGCCAAACAAAGACTGGGATATATTAACCGCATAAACCCCTGCAAATACCGACTGATTTTCCTGCTTATTGAGAACGCCCGATTTGGTTATGATTTTATTGTTATAAAATTCTATACTATAACACAAAACCGATGCTATTCTTGCGATTTGAATAATGAGAGGGATAATCAGCCAAGAAAACAGAATAAGCCAAATGCTTAAGGCTGAAACGACGCTTTTCTTTGCTACGTAATTAGGCATAACGAAATCTCCTTGTTTTAATAATATACCATATATTATCACAAAATGAGATAAATGTCAATATCTCATTATGAGATTTTATATAATATTTTCAAAAAGCAAAGGAGCGCTACAATGAGGATTAAAGACCTGCGTGAGGATAACGACCTGACACAAAAAGAGCTGGCAGATTACCTGCATATAAAGCAAAACACCTATTCTCAATATGAAAACGGTCAGAGGCAGCTGCCTCTTAATTGTCTTGTCGCACTTGCCAAATACTACAAGACCTCAGTGGATTATATCCTGGGGCTTACCGATGAAAAAAAGCCTTACAGATAATTCTAACCGACAAGGGGAACACCGCAAGAAGAAAGTACCTCTCTCGCTTCGGAAATCTGCGCCTCTGTGGGTATAAAATCAACGTTTCCGTTGTCGGCAAGTCCTAAAGCCTCTGCTTTTGCGCCGCCGAATGTGTGATAAGGAATAAGCTCCACTCCGAGGCAGCGGGTGAGGTTCGAAAACAGCTCTGCTACGCACTCGTAGTGACGCCTATCGGTATTAACGCCGCTGACGAGAATACATCTTATTTGCGTCACCCCGCCAAGAGAATCGGCAAGTAGCAGATTATTTATGATTTTTTCATTTTCTACGCCTGTGTACCTTTGGTGACGAAGGCTGTCCGTATCCTTGATATCCCATAAGAACAGGTTAGTATACGGTACGGCTGCCGCAAGCACTCCCTCGTCTACATATCCCGAGGTTTCGACAGCGGTATTAAAGCCCGCACCTCGGCAAGCCCGAAGAAGAGCTACCGCAGAGTATCCCTGCATAAGCGGCTCTCCTCCCGAAAGAGTAACGCCACCCTCGGCGCCGTAAAAAGCGGCGTCTTTTTTTACGCTCTCAAGTATTTGCAAAAGGGGCATTTTCCTGCCTACAAGGCTTAACGCCTCCGTGGGACAAGCGGCGGCGCAAATGCCGCAGACTATGCACTTTTTCCTGTCTATGCTATGGTGCGTGTCAAAAATATGAGCGCCTTTGTCGCACAAGCCTTCACACAAACGGCAGCTTATGCACTTGTTTTTATAAAGTAAAAGCTCCCCGTCACACCTTCTCGTTTCAGGATTGTGGCACCAGACGCACCGAAGGGGGCAGCCCTTCAAAAAGACCGTTGTGCGCACGCCCGGTCCGTCGTGCATACAGAATCTCTGAATTTCCGTTACGTTAAGCTTTATATCCTCATTATTTTTCATTTTGAGCTATCACCATATCCTGCCATTCTTTGTTAAGAGTAACAAATCTTGCGTTCCACCCCGATACTCTGACCGCAAGAGTCTGATAATTTTCAGGATTCTGCTGCGCCATCTTCAAGGTTTGAACGTCGGCTACGTCAGGCTGCATAAAGAAGCCTCCTAAGGAAACGAAGCCTCGGATTAAGGAAACGAGAGCCGCAAGACCGCCATCCCCCTTAACGCTTGAAGGCAAGAGCTTTATATCCAGAGCGGCGCCGGTGGTTAATTTGCTTAAATCCGCCTTGCAATAGGAGCGAATTATTGCGGTTGCTCCTTCTCTGTCTGTGCCGGGAGTGGGAGAGCAGTTTGGCGCTAAAACGTCACCAACACGTCTTCCGTGAGGCGAAGCCAGCCGGTGTGGCGCCCATTCTATCTGTCTGCCAAAGGTACTGACTCCACCGGGGAATCCGTAGCCGCACTCGTCCTTATGGCTTAAGCAAATATCTGCAAAATCGCTAAGAACTCGTGAATATAATTCGTCTATATCGTCGCTATCGTTGCCGTAATAGGTGTATTTATTTAGCACGTACTGACGCAATGCCTCCTCGCCCTCCCAGTTGCCCGCAAGAAGAGAAAGAAGCTCAGAGAGAGTCATTTTCTTCTCCTCATACACCAGGCGACGAATGGCGTAAAGACTGTTTACCGTATCGGCAAGACCGCCTATATGAGGGGATATAATATTATACACGGGTCCCCCCTCGAGATATGAAAGCCCTTTTTCTATGCACCCTTTTTCAAAGATGGAAACAAGTGTGCAGGGAATTGCAGGTCGCCAAATCCACTCTCCCTGCTCCGTCACGCCAAGGAAGGCGTTTTTCTTTTCTTCTACTATTTCTTTAACTGCCGAGGCCATATCCCTGGCGAATTTTGAATACAGCCCATCAAAGCTATCAAAGCTAACGCCGCCCCCGTATCCTCCGAGGGTCGCCTTTTGCAATATGCGAAGGGAGTCTATTGGAATATAAGAAAAATAGGTTTTACCCGGTATCTGCACCTCCCAGCAGCCGTCGTTAGCAAATTTCCTTGCCTCCTTAAGCTCATATCCGTATTTAACCAGCGCATCAATTACGAGGTCCTCGTTATAAACGGCAAGTATTCCGCCGCCGTATCGCATAACCTCCGCAACTCTCAAAAGAAGCTTTTCGTCCGTGCTTTTATTGACTCTTACCGTGGTGGGAAAATCACCGATTCCAAGCTCCTCAAGTATATCAAGAACAAGATAGGTCACCTCGTTAGTAACCTCACGTCCCTCCTCGTCTACACCGGCAAGGAGAATATTCTGATAGTGCTGCGCATCACCGCTGCCGTTGCCGAAGCTGCCGTCACCGCAAATCCACTCGCAGCCCTTAATGAATAAATGAGCGAGAATTTCCCTTGCCTCGCCGATGGTTATGGCGCCCTTTTCAAGGTCTGCTTTAAGATACGGTCCTAAAAGCCAATCAAGCCTTCCGATACCAGGCCAGTTTCCGCAAAGGCGAAGATATGCAAAGGTAAACCATATGCTCTGCACCGCCTCTCTGAAGCTTCTCGCAGGACGGTGGGGTACGTTCTTTAGCGCCTTTATATTTTCTTCATACCCGCCTATATCGGAGAGCGCTTTTATATATCTTTGACGCAGAGTGTCAAGGCAATCTATACAGTGAAGGCAGCTTTTCATAAAGGCTTCCCTCTCCGTTCCTCGGTAAAGCTCAAAATAAGTCTTAGCCTTTTCCTTGATACCGTCAATTCCTATCTTAAGCACACTTTCAAAATCCACGGTAAGATGGCTGATGCCCATGAAAACCGCCTCGCCCTTATAGGTCGCAGGGATTAAATGGTCAATAGCACACCCGAGCGTTGCCGCTCCGCTTATCAGCTCCCCCTCGCAAATGCGCACCGGAGCTTCATTTACTATTTTTTCTATTGCCGCATCATATTTTTCCAGCGGCGAAAGGTTTTCAAAATCCTCATAGCCGTCAAGTTGCACAGCGGGTGTTCTTTTTGTGTCGATACCAAACTCCCTGTCCTGTGACCTTTTGGCGAATTCTCTCGTGCTGTCACACAGTCTTTTCGGCCTTTCCATACCTGCGGGTGTAAAAAACATAGCACCTCTCCCTTGACTTATATTTTTATTATGATTTTATTTTACTGTAAAAAAATACACTTTTCAATTGACAATCCTATAAAAAATATGTAAAATACTATTATAATAGTTCTAAATCAAATAATTTTTGTATACAGGTCTTTTATGGAAATAAAGAAAATAGAAATTAAATTTATGAAAAGGGACGGCTTTTCTTCAAGAAGCCTTGAGGGAGTGAAGCACGACAAGGTGCTTCCCTGGCTATCCATTGTACAATCGGTCGAGGGAAGCTATGATATAGCTATTGGAAAAAATGCAAAAAAAAGCACCGATGAGGGCGGTTTTTTTATCGCCCCATCGGGTGTCAGCCAAAGTATTACTCATCACAACAGCACGTCTTCGGAAAAGATAAGCTGCCGCTGGATTTTTATAGATGCAACAGTAAACGGTGTTTACCGCCCTGATGCGGTTTTTGATTTTCCGACAATTCTACCTAAGGCAAAAATTGCCGATATGAATGACTGCTTTAACGAGCTTTTTTCGGAAGAGGATATTTTTTCTCAATACATATCCTGCTATAAGATTCTGAAGATTATTTTTTCTGTCGCCGTCCCGAAAAGAGATGCCGAAGGGCGCACAATTCATTTTGCCGCCGACTATATAAAGGAGCATTTTTCCGAAAAAATCTTAGTTTCCGACATCGCCGAGCATAGCAATACCTCGGAATCGAATTTATACGCCGCATTCAAAAGGAATTTCGGCATATCTCCGATTGCCTATCTCAACAATTACCGCCTTTCTATGGCGGCTGAGTATCTTGCGGACTCGGAGCTTTCCGTAAACCGAATTGCAGAGGCTGTCGGCTTTTCAGACCCTCTTTATTTCAGTAAGGCGTTCCGCCGCGCTTACAGCATTTCGCCTCGCGAATACAGGCGGCAAAGACGCCACGGGTGACGGGTTAATATTATTTCATAAGCTCATCTGTGAGCCTTATAATTTCAGGGGCGAGCTTCCTCTGCTTTATTCTTACGATAGCATTATAAATAGGGTATGCAACCGCCGCAGCAGCTCCTCCCAGAACCCCCGTTACAATACCGACTATTATAGATAAGCTGCCGTCCATTCCAAGGACTGCGCCGATATCTGTCATACAAAGGCTCATTCCAAAGCCGAGAATAAGCGTACCGATAATTCCTACTGTAAGAGCAACAAGCTGCGCCGTTTTCGCAACACTTCCATCAAGCTTACGCAGCCGCTCCATTTTATCCTCGTCTTCCCCATTTTCCTCGGGTATATATTTAGCTCGGATTCTCTTTAATTCCTCCTGCTCCTCGGCAGAATAGGTATAGGAGAATCCGTTTTGTTTATTGTTGTCCATTTTCGACCTCTGAATTTGAATTATTGTACTTTTTGGTGCCAAAGGCTATCATATAAACTGCCATAGCCACTATAACAATGGAAATTCCCGCTCCCGTAGCCCCGAGCATCCATTTTTCCCCTATTGGTGACAAGCTTCCGTCTGCGAATGCTGTAAGAAGCGTGGATTCAAGAGTCAGTATTGATACGAGCGCTGAGGCAAGACCTATTGCCTTTATGGCAGAATATATTGGGCTTTTGTATTTTCGGTATTTAACAGTGCCAATAATAGCCACCGTTAAGGATGTGAAGGTATACGCCGCCATTGCGATAGCAACTATCATATGATGCTCGAAGGTTCTGTTAAAGTAAATCATAAAGAAAATTATCACGGTGAGCATAAGGTTTAAGAAGAGGAACACCCACCCTGTAATGACGTACATTACCGACTCCCTTCGCATTTGCTCACCCGGCTTATATTTCCTTGTGTGTAGCATAAGTCTCAGTCGTATCAGGGAAAGGCAGATATAGTATATGCCGAAGGATGTAAACCAAAAGGTTGCGTGATACACCCCGAGGTAAATCTGAAAGGCGCCATACAACGAATTCCACACAACGGATACTGCAAGGGACGTATTAAGCCTCAACCTCTCGTCGCCGAGCCATATTTTAACGTATTTGTTCTCCCGTTTAAGCTTCGATAGGAATTTTACGATATCGGGAATTCTTACGCACCATACCACGAGGGTATAGAAGGATAGCACGTAACTGATATACGAAAGTATATTTTCCACTCCCAGCACTACCATTGAATAAACAAGAAGAGCGGTGGATATGGGAACGAGGACTATCATAACGGCAATATGGGGAAACAGCAAAGTCTTACCGAGCTTCTTCCACTCCATTTGAGGACCTCCTGATTATAACGGTAAATGACGTTCCTTTGCCAACTGCGCTTTCAACTCTTATCTCTCCCTGCATAATGTCAATAACGCGCTTGACGAGAGCAAGTCCAAGACCGTTGCCCTGGGTTGCGTGGGACGTATCTCCCTGATAGAATTTTTCAAATATATGAGCTCCCACCTCTGCGCTTATACCGCAACCCGTATCACTGATTTTAACTGAGGCGTATTCCCCACTCTCGGAAAGCGAGAGGGTTACCTTGCCTCCGTCTTCGGTAAACTTAAATGCGTTTGAAAACAGATTGTTCCACACCAGCGACAAAAGCTCCGCATCGGCAGAAACGCACACGCCCTCCGCTATGTCGGTTTCAATTTCTATATTTTTTCTCTCCCATACGCTCTCGTACACAAGCAAACACTCGCATAGCTGCTCCCCGAGGTCGAAGGTTTTCGGGTTTGGGTATATCTGCTGATTTTCAAGGCGGTTGAGCTTGAGTATATTCGTCATCATATCGGCAAGGCGTCGGGAGGAATCGGTGATTGCCTTTGCGTATTCAATGCGTTTATCCTCGGTCAAATCGGGAGCTTGTAAAAGAGTTCCGTAGTTCTGCATAACGGCAAGAGGAGTTTTCATTTCGTGGGATACGTTTGCAACGAAATCGGTGCGCAGGGTTTCCACCCCGGATAGCTCCTCCGCTATCGAATTGATAGCCTCGCCAATCTGATTAAAGCCTTCCATTCCTGCGCCACCCATTGGTTCTACTCTTGCACAAAAGTCACCGTTCATAATTTTTTCTGCGGTATCGGTAATAATTTTTACGGGTCTGTCCACCATAATCTTTCTGCGAATGAAATCTGCGGTTTTGAAAAGAACCGTGATAATCAATACGTTAAGAAAGGTGATTTTTGCCGCATCGGTAATGTTTTCGGAGGTGTATACAAGTCCCATCTCGAAGGCCAGCACGTTCAAGAACAGCATCATACAGCAGGAAACCACAAAGCCCACCGTCAGAAAGAACAGAAGGAAGCTACTGACCTCACGGAGAACTCCTTTAACCGTTATCCTTTTCATTTTATCACCGCCTTGTAGCCAAGCCCGTGAACGGTCTGAATTTCAAAGCAGTCGCAAGCCGCAAGCTTTGCGCGGAGCTTCGTCATATACACGTCAACCGTTCGTGTGCCCGTCTGGGTATCAACATCCCAGAATTCATCCATAAGCTGCGTACGTGTGAAGGTCTTTTTCGGATAGGACAATAGCTTATAAAGAATGTCGAATTCTCTTGCCGTAAGAGAAATTTCCTCACCGCCAAGGGTTGCACTCCTTTCGTCGGCATCCATAACAAAATTGCCCACCTCAAGGTGACGGCTCGATGCTATCTTCGCACGGCGAAGAAGGGCGCCGATACGCAGAAAAAGCTCGTCAAGGTCTATAGGCTTCGTCATATAATCGTCAATACCTATTCGGTATCCCCTCTGCTTTGCCGCAAAATCGTCTCGGGCGGTCATAAACAAAATAGGAATATCGTTATTGAGTGAACGAACGGTCTTTGCGAACTCAAAGCCGTCTACATTCGGCATCATAATATCCGACACGATAAGGTCAAAGGTGGTCTTATACATTTCGTCATATGCACTCTCTGCATCAAGACATCCTACCGCCTCGTATCCTGAATTATTTAAGAAGGAGCAGACAGAACGATTCAAATCTCTATCGTCTTCAACCACTAAGATTTTAAACATATTTCTTCCTCTCTGACGAATTTTTGCTTTTACTTTTTTATTTTAACACGCAAATGTTAAGATTTTGTTTGCGTTTGCACGCTTTTATGAAAAAATTTATAAAAGTAACAGGTAAAAGGCTATACAAGGATAGAAAAAGTTTTTTTGCGTTCCTTAATAAGGATTCGAAATCAAACGCAAAATCACGCCAAAGGCGTGTATATCATCAACGGCTTGCCGTTGTATATCATCAATTCCGAAGGAATTGCATATCATCAACACGGAGTGTTGTATATCATCAAGCCGCAGATAGATGCACGCTAAAGCGTGATGAGATACAGCCCCAAAAGGGCTGATGATATCCACGACTGCGTCGTGATGATATACCAATCCTGCGGCTTGGATAAAAAAATTCGACAAGTCGAAACTTGTCGAATTTTTTGAGTCGGTCTATCCTTGGATTTTTTATTCTCTGCTCGGGATATTCGCCATGGGCGAAGATTTTTCGCCTTGCCGCTTACGAGCGAGCTCGACGCTCACTGCGGCTCAAATGCGAACCCCGTGCCTCGGCTTTGCCTCGGCACTGGGGTTCGAGAGCCTATTCCCCAGCCAAGGATAGAAAAAACCGACTCCTTCGAGTCGGTCTATCCTTGGCTGGGGAAT
>JAEIGA010013767.1_pt1 | contig 12298 bp, 5 predicted proteins | sample 9270691 | NCBI WGS metagenome assembly JAEIGA01 (sample SAMN17057246, study PRJNA624740) | gut metagenome | biome: biome; isolation source: fecal sample | host: Bos grunniens | place: China: Xizang | collected 2019
ACCGAACCAGTTTGCATCTGTAGTCTCAGGCTTGATGTATCTAGCCCATACGCGCTCGATTGAAGAGAAACCAGTTGTAACGACCTTAACGTTTGCAGTCTCCTCAACATCCTCACACTTAAGAGTGAAAGTAACACCGTTTACCTTGTCAGAGAAGTCAACGATAGCGCCTGAAGCGATCTCCTGACCGTCAACGAGAACCTTTGTGTTAGCTGGAGAAACAGTGTAGTTGAAAGCAACAACTGAGAGGTTTGCAGAACCCTTGAGTTTTGCAGTACCACCTGCTACAGCAGCCTCAGCACCAGCTGGAACGTAAACCTCAGCACCACTCTCATCAGTAGTAAGCTTTGATGGAACGAGTGACATAGTCACGAACTTAGGCTCTGGAGAAGCGCAAGTTGCAGAGAATACGTAAGTATCAGTAGCACCGTTCTGTGAAACGGCAACCTCCTTAGTTGCACCAGTTGAGAAGTCGAAAGTGAAGTTCTCCACAGTTACATCTGAAGGAATACCTACAAAGTTAACCTCGAGAGCCTGAAGCTCAGCCTTGTCAGCGTAAGCAACCTCGATAGCAGCAGTCTTTGCAACTGCATCAACAACAACGAGAGCGTCAGCTGTAAGACCAGCAACCTCAACGTTATCACTTGTAAGAGCGAAAGAAACTACTGGAGTCTCCTGCTCACAAGCTGAGAAAAGAACAAGGGCTGCAGAAAGAGCAGCGAAAATCTTTTTCATAATGTTTTAAAGATTTGAGTTAATAAAAATGGTTTATTTGTTGAATTGAAATTGTGCCTGATATTTCTTCTCAGTTCCATCAGCAGCTATGACCTTGAAATAAATTGTGGTCTTTCCTGCCGAGAAGTCACGCATACCGCCGATACTACCTCCTACCTTATTACCGACAGCATCAGTCTCAATAAGAGTTGCTGTCGAAGGGATTGTAGCCTCAAGTCTGCAACGCTTCAATGTCTCGGAAGTAAATCTTTCACTCTGCGGGAAGCTATAAGTGATTGCACCCATCTGCTGATTGAATGTTCCGGAATTAAGGACATCAATTGTCTCATACACTCTAAGGTTGGCGGTATCATAGTAAACCATACACTTCAGTGAAGTGAGAGAGTTGTTGGTATCAGGTTCCGGTTTATCGAGTTTCTGGCATGAAACTGCAGCAATGAGAGCAAGGAATAGTATTGTTAAAATTCTTTTCATCATTTTCTCTTTTTTAGATTTCTCGACTTCGCTCGAAATGACAGTTGGTTGTCCGAAGGTTATGTTTCTCATTCGAAATGACAGTTGGTTGTCCGAAGGTTATGTTTCTCATTCGAAATAACTGTTGGCCGATCGAAGGTTCTGAGCCGATTACCAACCTGGATTCTGTTTAACTTTAGAGTTGTTGCTGATTTCACTCTGAGGGATAGGGAATGAATCAAATCTTTCCGGATACTTCCTGGCTCCCATATCACAAGAAACGACAGTTGGAGTGAATGTTCCGTCAGTATTCTTCTTCCAGAGAACTCCGTTATACTTCTTGCCGTTAAGCACTTCAACTGCGCGGCCGGTACGGCGGAGATCCCAGAAACGATGTCCCTCGAAGCAAAGTTCGGTTGCTCTCTCCTTAAGGATGAGATCAAGCGCACTTTCAAAATCATTTACATCCTGAGTGAATACATCCTCACGGCCGAAACGTACCTTACGGAGATCTGCTACAATATTGCGCGAATCAGAATATTTTCCTTCCTGAGCAAGACACTCAGCATAGATGAGCATCATCTCAGCATAACGGAACTCGATCCATGGCTGATAAGAGCCATTAACAAGGAAGTCGAGATTTGACTCATCCATCATCTTACGGATGTAATATCCTGTAACTGTATTTCCCGGAGTGTTCACTGTACCATAAGGCATATACTTCTGATCAACGCCACCTTCGTAGCACTCAAGTGCACGACCCTTCCAGATGGATCCGTTCCACATGATAGAAGCGGCAAGGCGTGGGTCACGTACTGAAGCATTCTCATTTGTAACGAAACGGTTAGCATCATCTTTGACATTGAACGGAGTACCGTCTGCATAATCGTATGAATCTACAAACTCCTGGGTCGGGCCGGCATAACCGCTACCCTTTCCATCATTTGTACAGATATCACCTGGCTGAGAGTATTTCTGATCAAAAGAGTGTGTAAGTACCCCTGATGCGAAGCCTGCTCCCCAGATTACCTCCTTATTATTCAGATCCTTGAAAATTGCTGAGTAATCGTTGATATATCCATACAGATTGCTCTTGATGATTTCCTCAACAGAAGCCTTTGCAGCAGAATAACGCTCGGCATAAAGCATAGCTCTTGCATGGAGCGCATATGCGACATAACAGTTCAGGCGACCGTTGGCAGCTGATGGAGCTGGGAGATTCTTGTATGCAAACTCAAGGTCAGAAGCGATCTGATCCCATGTCTGAGCGACTGTAGCACGAGCCTGAGTCTTATTCTTATCATTCTGAGTGTTAATATCAAGGTGTAGAATGGCACCAAGATCATAGCCTTCAGTTACGTTTGACGGCATGATTCCGTGCGAACGCATGATAAGGAAATAAGCATATGCTCTATAGTATTTAGCTTCTGCCTCAAATCTGGTAACCTGCTCGGCAGAGAATCTGCTCTTGTACTGCTGAAGTCCGTCAAGGAACTCGTTTACACGTCTGATCCATCCGTAGCACGTTGTCCAAGCATCAAAATAGTTGTTGGTGATGCTCTGTTGACCATCTACAGTCATGATAAGGTTACAGTCGCCGGCACCGGCTACCATTGCACCATACTTGAGGATATCAGTCAAGCCGTCAGACATGCTCGAATTGCTTCCGCCAAGGGCATTGCTTCCGAACTGTCCGAAGTTTGCAGTCATCGGATAGAACGAATTGAGATATAGTTCCACATTCGTCTGATCCTTGAAAGCGAGCGAAGCGTCGTATTTGTTGTTAGGATCAATATCCACAACATTACATGCAGCCAATCCGCTCAGAATAACAAGTGTTGAAATTATATATCTTATATTTTTCATCTTTCTCATGAATTAGAATGACATACTGAGACCGAAGCTGAATACACGCTGCTGCGGATAATATCCGTTATTCACACTCGGTGCTTCAGGGTCGATACCAAGTTTTGAAAGTGCTGAGAGCGTGAAGAGGTTGCTTGCACTGAAGTATACTCGGAGATTGTCAACAAAGAACTTCTCGGTAAGATCAGATGGAAGCGTATATCCGAGCTGTACGTTCTTCAGACGGAGATATGTCGCATCACGCTTCCAGAAGTCACTTGGAAGTACATTGTTGTTAGACGACTGTGTACTAAGACGCGGATACTGCGCACCTGTATTGTCAGGTCTCCAGCTTCCTTCCACAAGGTATTTAGGAGGGTTACTTCCCCACTTGAATGCCTGTGTATAGTATGTACCGTCAGAGAATCCGAGAGCGCCATAAGTACCGCAGAGCATGATCTCTGTGTTGGTAGCACCCTGGAAGAACATTGAGAAGTCAAGTCCTTTCCATGCCAAGTCAAAGTTAAGACCAAACATAACCTCTGGCATCTGGCTTCCAGCAATCCATGTACGGTCGTCAGCAGTAATCTTTCCGTCACCGTTAAGATCCTTGTACTTGATGTCTCCTACTCGCACACCGCTGTTGTACAGAGGTGAGGCAGCGATTTCCTCCTCACTCTGATAAAGTCCGTCAGAAACATATCCGAGAACTCCACCGAGTGGCTGACCGATCTTGCTCTGATACATAGGAATATTATCACTGTCATTTGTGCTTACATAACGGTTGCGCGCAAACGAAGCATTTGCAGAAAGGTTATACTTGAACTCTCCCACCTGATGCGAGTGTCCCAACACAACTTCAAATCCACGAACATCTACAATACCGCCGTTGATGATAGACGAGTAGTTACCTCCGATTGACGGTGGCATCTGACCTGCCTGACTCTGGAGAATGTCTGTAGTGACTTTATAGAAAGCATCAGCCTCAATACTGAGGAGACGGTTCCAGAGAGATGCATCCACACCGACATTGTATGTGGTGGTTGTTTCCCAAGTAATATCTCTGTTAGGAACTGATGAAGTTGAAAGGCTCTGTACAGGCACACCATTGATTACTGTGGTAGGCTTTGAGCTGAGAGCGATACCCTGAAGGAAGAGGAAGTCAGAAATGGCGTCATTACCGAGGATACCATATGAAGCACGAAGCTTAAGATTATCAAGAACACCACGTGTCGACGACATGAAGTCCTCCTCTGAAATCTTCCATCCGGCAGACACTGCTGGGAAGATACCAAGGCGGTTGCCCTGTGCAAACTTAGCCGACCAGTCACCGCGGACAGAGGCCTGGATCATATACTTATTGTCATATGTGTAATTTCCTCTGAATAGAAGACCTTGACGACCAGTGTCAGTGTGGCTTCCTGTCACGGAATTCGGAGTCACCTCTGTACTGAAGTTAAGATCAGGTATCTCTGTAATGGCAAAGTTCTGCTTTGAAGCACTGAATGTGCGGGAATTTGTACCGCTCTGTTCCCAGACAAGGTCTGCTCCTATGTCATGCTTTCCGAAGGTGTTGGCATAGTTGAGTTGGAGGGTATATGTGAAACGGCTGAAGAGAGTATGAGTCTCTGTAAGCTGATTGATACCTGAAGCCGAGTGAGGAGAATTACCAGGAGTCATTGTAAGGAATCCATCCTCTCCGCGTGTACCATACTGAGGTGTTGTCAGAAGATAAGGAGTAGTAAGCTTCTTCTGGAGTGTATTCTGGAAGTCATAGCTGAAAAGTCCCTTTGCTGTCAATCCCTCAATTCCCGGTATCTTGTATGAAATTGTAGCTGATGTCTGGACATAGCTGTTGTTCTTCTTATTGAAACCAGAGTGATCACGTGCGATGAGTGGGTTCTGGTATCCGATATATGTTCCATCAGGCATCTGCGGATTTACAGTAGGGCGAGCCGAGATAGCATAGAAGATAATGTTCTTGTAACCATACTCAGCACCTCCATTGTCAAGTGACGCAGTCGGGTCGCTGGCACCAGCAGAAACTCCAGGCTGATGACGGTTCTCAATACGTCCCGAAACATCGAGCTTGATGCTGAGACGATCAGTCAGATCAATATCGATGTTTGAACGAAGATTATAACGGCGGAACCATACATCGTTGATGATACCATCCTGGTCGAGTACGCTACCACCGAGGAAATAACGGACCTTGTCTGTACCACCGGTAACGCTGAGGTTATGGTTGTGTCCTACCGCCACCTTCTTGAAGATCAGGTCAAGCCAGTTGGTATTGCCCATCACTCCCTGTGGGTCATTGCCGTTCTTGATATAACCGATTTCAAGATCCGAATACTGTCTTGCGATACCATCAAGGTCTGATGCAAGGTTGTGCCAATATGCATAGCTTGGACCATCGAGAAGTTCGATCATATCTGCATTCTGAGAAAGGGTCAATGCGCCGTTATATGTCACTGTAGTCTGAGTAGCGTCTCCGCGCTTTGTAGTGACGAGAATGACACCGTTAGCACCCTTCACACCATAAACCGCTGCAGAAGCAGCATCCTTGAGGATAGTGATATTTGCGATCTCTGATGGGTCAAGGTTAGAGAAATCACGCTCTACACCGTCAACGAGTACAAGAGGAGCAGAAGATCCTGTGGTAGAGACTCCACGGATGTAGATTTCTGCCTGATTCTCACCAGGAAGGCCAGTAGTCTGACGTGAAACCAGACCTGGGAGCTTACCACCGAGCATATTAGATACGTTGTCAGTAGGAGCCTTTGTCAAGGCTTCGGTATTGACAGAAGCAACAGAACCAGTCAATGTTCCTTTCTTCTGCACACCGTATCCGACCACAACAACTTCCTCAAGAGTCTGAGTGTCATCCTGAAGTGTTGCATTGATAACAGATCTTCCCGCTACGTTCTCGGTAAGTTCAAGGTATCCCATTATGGAGAACGAAATCTTTGCATTGACTGAAGATACTGTTAACTGATAGTTACCGTCTATATCAGTCATAGTACCATTTGAAGTACCAGGCTCATAGACCATTACGCCAACAAGGGGATATCCTGAAGCATCATTGACAACTCCCTTTACCGGCACACCGGCAAAAGCAACTGTAGGAAGAAGCACAGCGAGGACAGCCACAAGGGCCTTAATCATGAAACGATTCTTCATTATAATTTATCTTTAATATTGTATTTCTTCTGCAAACGGACGGTTTTCCTTTGCCTGTCCAAACTCAGATGGCTCAGGTCCCATTTCATAAACAATCTCACCACCTGTCATGATCTGCTCATGAGAAATCCACGACTTCGGATATACCTCACCGTTTAAAGTAACAGACTGTATATAAATATTTTCCGCACTATTATTCTTTGCAATAATCCTAAAGTCCGTACCCACTGCTGTATGGATTACTGCTTCATGACAAAGCGGCGAGCCCAGAACATATATACCTGCTGTCGGATGTACCGGATAGAAGCCAAGTGAAGTGAACACATACCATGCTGACATCTGTCCGCAGTCTTCATTTCCTATCAGGCCATCTGGCGCAGTAGTATAGAATTCGTCACATACATTGCGTACTTTTTCCGCAGTCTTATGCTGCTGTCCGGCATATGCATACAGATAAAGCGTATGATGACTCGGCTCATTTCCATGTGCATACTGTCCAATCATACCTGTGATATCAGCAGAAGCTCCCTCATTCAGGGTCTCATCCGCCAGGAAAAGAGCATCGAGCTGATTGAGGAAACGATCCTCACTGCCAAAGAGCGAGATGAGTCCATGAGGATCATGAGGCACCAACCATGTGTACTGCCATGAATTACCTTCAACATAATCGGCTTCTTCATGAAGAGAGAATGAAGGATCAAAAGGCTCACGGAAAGTTCCGTCAGAAAGTTTTCCTCGCATATATCCTGTCACAGGGTCAAAATAGTGGCGGTAATTCTTAGCACGTGCCGCATAGTATGCAGCGGCATCCTCATCGCCACAAGCTGCTGCAAGACGCGCAACGGCATCATCATCAATGCAATACTCCAACGCACGCGATACAGACCAGTTGACCTTGTCGGCAGGAAGGTATCCGAGCTGATCAATATACTCGAGTCCTCCATCTGGTACAGGCTGCTGAGCGAATTTCTTCACCTGAGCAAGAGCACGTTCAGGGTCAACACCCTTCACACCCTTGAGTGCAGCATCGACGATGATCGGAACAGAATGGACACCTACCATGCAGTCTGTCTCATAGCCGGCAAGCGGCCAGACAGGGAGACGTCCTGAGGTTTCAGCAATCTTGAGCATTGAGTTCACATACTCGCCTGCCCTTGAATCTATGATTGTATATAGCGGATGAGCAGCTCTATATGTATCCCATGTAGAGAATATGGTATAATCATTTTCCTGACCTGCATCCGAGAAAAGCTGCGGAGCAAAAGCAGTATGATAAAGCGATGTATAGAAGAGAGTGTCGACAGTACTGCTGATTCCCTTGAATTCAATTGTAGAGAGTTCCTTATTCCACTTGCATTCAGCTGAAGCAAGTGCATCTGCAAATGATTTCCCGACTTCGGCCTCAAGGTTTGCTACGGCAGCATCAACAGAATTGTACGATATCGCAACTCTTGCCTCGATTTCGTTCAGGTCACCGAAAGTAAATGCAACCTTTGGATTTTCTCCAAGCATATCTACAAAAGGATGGCTGAAACGCACAGCATAGAAGACATTATGATCTCTCGCCCACTCGCTGGACATTCTATATCCGGCAACAGTGCAATCATCCAACAACATGATTTCTGACTCCTGACGCCCCGGACGGAACATCAACGACTTGACAGCCGTCTCAAGATCGAGAACAACTCCAAGCTGAGACTCAGATGTCTTTGAATATTTGTGATATGCAACTCTTTCGCTTGCAGTGAGTTCGACATCAAGCTGACCGTCAAGGATGCTGACAGCATAATATCCAGGCTTGACATTCTCATACTGTTTTTCCAAAGGAACAGCCTGATATGTCGGTTCACCAAGATAAGGCATCAGAAGTATTTCACCTAAATCAGCGATTCCTGTACCACTGAGATGATTCTGGGCAAATCCGGCAATAGTCCTGTCTGTATCATGATAACCGGAACACCAATCCCAACCTAAACTCTCATTATTAGGGCCTACCGAGATCATTCCATGTGGCACATTGGCACCAACGAATACATGACCATGTCCACCTGTTCCTATCAGTGGATTTACTAAAGTCTCAGCCCTTTCCCCCTGCTGAGCGCAAGAGAAAAGGGTGATTATAGTCAATGAATATATGATTTTCTTCATCTATCGTCTTAAATTTCCGTTATAATCTACCTCAAACATTCTGAACGGATCAAAGAGGGTGTCAATCACCACTGCAGCTTCAAGCCTTGTCACTGTCCTTGCAGCATCATAATTCTCAAGTCCAAGCTGTTCCCACCATGCCTCTACAGAGGCCGGTATGCCTGCGCCAAGGTTACGAAGAGCGGCAACGAGAGCACCGACTGTCACTTCTCCCTGACCAAGGCCAAGATCTCTATTATAGTAGTCCGCAACAAACAGTTCCTCCACTTTAAGCGGATCAGAAACTCGGAACCAGGTCTGGTTTGCCCAGCCTACGTTTCGACCTTCTCCTCTAAGAATACCAGTGGCACCTATTCTCTGGACAGCCTTGAAGTGCATGTGGTCCTTTGGAAGGTCGAGATATGGCATAATGTAACATCCAGCATCAAGAAGCGCAGCCTGCACCTGACGGACACTGACTTTATCAACAGATCTTCCCTGAATCTGCGATATGGCTGCAATAGCTCCAGCGGCCTGACCAAGCTGCATGACTACAGGCTGTAGTCTGGTAGCACCGTTGATGAGATTTGAAACAGACACTGATTTCTCCGCTACCAGAAGATCCTTTACATCATCCTGCTTAGGTACAAGCACTCCCATTGGCACGTTATACGAAGGGATAGGATAGAAGTGAAGGTCAGGAAGGTTCTTCCAGTCCGGATGACGGAAGTGATGGTGATCCACTGCGTAATCACCCACCGCAATACCAGTCCTATAATATGGATGTTTGAAATCATATGGCGCAGCCGCAGCATCCAAAGTAAAGAATGCTTCGCCGACAATACGTCTTGACTCCCTGTGATACGGAATGAAAGCAAGCTTATCCTCAGTCGGGAACTCATCATCCGCGAGTCCGAGATGCTTCATACCAAGCTCTGTCTGAATGAAATATACAAAGCCAAGTGTAAAATTCTTTGCAGCCTTATATGCCTCCTTTCTTTCCGCAGGAGTCATTTCAATAGAATTCACATAGTAATCGTTACCATAGATCGGCCAGTTGATCATATACTTGCCATTCGGAGTCTTTCCATAGGTAATCATCATGCCCGGACTCCAGATTGTCTGACCTGTAGCAGTCTTTCCTGTCTCAGGATCGATGCTGTTGTTCGGATGTACTGCACTATTATAGAAAGGTGCAGGATCATATCCTTCAGGTTTCTCGATAGTCATGTCCGCATCCTTACCGTAATCCTTAAGTATAGTAACGAAAGTAAGGTCCTGGATGACATCATTACCCTGCTCAGGAGCGATGGACTCGCCTGTGTCAGATGCAGACTCCATACCGATCCTGTACTCTACTCCGCATGCTTTAGCTACGTCTCCGAGTTCAGTACCATCAATGAGGACACCAGCATTTACAACGAACTGCTTGCCGTTCTTGCCTTCAAAAGTAACAACCCAGTCTCCTTCTGAGCCTTCAACACCCACCATTGCAGTTTCACGAACAACAGTAAGCTTGTCGCCACAACCCTCGGCAATATTTGTAAGGACTTCCTGTCCTACATGTGGTTCAAAGTTGATATGGCTTACCCAACCAGTCTTGAGGGCTTCCCATCCGCCATAGCGCTGCGCAAGAGAATCAGCAAACTCGCCAAAAATACCGCTCTGGAGTCGGTAGTTACCATCGACACAGCTTACACCTGCCGCAGTGAGCATACCTCCTACCCATGGTGTTTCCTCAACTATCATTGTCTGAACGCCCATTCTTGCAGACTGAATACCAGCAGAAATACCACTGGCGCCACCGCCGACAACAAGGACATCAACATTATAAGTTTCAATTTCAGCACACGATACAAGGCTGAAAAGAGCTGCAACAGCAGCGAAAACCGCATTTTTAAAGGTTAGCGCCATAATTTCATCCTATAATTTTTAATTAAGCTCGCAAAGATATTAAAATTTTTTCAAAAGTCAATAATAATTATTGACAAGAAATGATTTACTCCAACGCCTTCAGAATTGTCGGCATCACATGATCCACATACCTCAGCATTCCAAGATCTGTAAAGTGAGTACCATCGACAGTAGCCTCACCATCATCACCAATCATTCCTTCTGCACCTATATAATATATATACTTCTCTCCATCTGCAACCAGCTTATCAAAAAGTCTTTTTTGAGCTATATTCTTCTTCGTTACCTCGGCAAGGATATTCTTATCAAACTTTGAATGAGGGAATATCACATCTTCTATGAAAATTACCGGGACATCGGGATGTGCGTCTCTTAGCACTCTGAAAAATTCCTCACCTTTTTCATCAATGAGATAATCCCATGCATTCGGAGCATAGTCAAGGACAAACAGGCCAGGATCCTCCACTGAAGCCATAAGGTGGGCGATCTCCATATCAAGAAGAGCATTACCGCTGAATCCGAGATTGAACACCTCACGATCAAGACGGCGACTTATAATGTTTGTATGAGCCATACCCGGACGATTAGCACATCCTCCCTGAAGAATGCTTGTTCCATACATCACTATAGGTTTTTCTCGGGAAGGGCGATCTACAGCAGGAGGAGCGAGAAGGGCACCTTCATCAACTCCGATTTCGAGTGACGACACACCATCATACAAAGAGAGGTAGAGCATATACTCACGCTCGACAGGATCCATGTTCTTGATGAAAGTCCTTTCAGACTTCTTGCCCTGAGGCTGAGCGCTGCACACATGAGTCCACTGGCTATCGTAAAGCGTATAAAGATCAAGACCCTTTGTACCAGTGTCAGTCATATGAGTCATGGTATTATTGAAAGTAGACTCCCATTTCACATGAATCGCTGTAGAATTAGAACGGAAACGGATGAACAGTCCTGCTGAATGCCTGCCAAGGTACCACACAGGGTCACGGCTGATGCCCTGTAGTTCTGATGGCAGACGCTCATATCTTGAGTTTGTCTTATCGGAAACCTGACCATACAATGGGAAAGCTGACGCATCAGTATAAACAACATTCTGATTAGATTTCTTTACCGGCTTAAGGATCGCTACCCAACCACCACCGTCCGCCATTCTTACCGGAAGCACATCACCCTTGCTCACTTTAATCTTCTCAAGTTTGTAATCCTCACCCCAGCGATCAGCATTAACTCCGTCCATAAAGATCTGAGCATCATACTCACCTTCACCAAGGAAATCCAATGTAACCTCAAGCTCCCGGCTGTTCCAGTCATTGAGTCCTGCAACATACCATGTGTCACCATTGCGACGGGCCATCAGGAGATAGTCTCCAGCCTTAGCATCTATGCCGACTGTCTCGTCCCATACTGTCGGGATAGAAGCAAGAAAGCGGGCATATTCCTCATTACGTCTGTAGTTCGAAGGCGAATCACACATCATCATGAGAGGGCTCTCGAATGCAACAAAGATAGCAGCCTGATGCGCCCTTGTTCCCTGGCTCATCGGATGCTCCCAACGCTCACGGAAGTCAGTCTTGCTGGCATTGATTGTCGCACCAGGTGTATAATCCATAGGGCCTGCAACCATTCTTGTAAACGGAAGAACAAGGTCGTGCTCTGGAGAGATGTCGTATGAACACTTGTCATGCTCCATACCATATACCCCCTCATAAGTCATCGCATTAGGATATTTGCGCTGAAGACCAGCTGGCTTGAAAGCGCCGTGATAGTCAACAAGCAGGTGGCGCTCGAAGCACTCGCGGGCAACATCTTCGTAGAAGTTGACCATATTCTGGTCATTCATCTGCATGAAGTCGATCTTGATACCCTTCACTCCCCAATCACGATATGTATCAAGAATGCTCTCCATATCCTTCATCATAGGAGTCCAAAGAGTCCAAAGCACGACTCCGACTCCCTTGGAATCCGCATAACGGATGATCTCTGCAAGATCCAGTTCCGGATTAGGCTCAACGACATTCAAAGTACTTGCAGACCA
>JAEIGA010013768.1_pt1 | contig 12298 bp, 14 predicted proteins | sample 9270691 | NCBI WGS metagenome assembly JAEIGA01 (sample SAMN17057246, study PRJNA624740) | gut metagenome | biome: biome; isolation source: fecal sample | host: Bos grunniens | place: China: Xizang | collected 2019
AAGTTTATCAGGTGGTACTGTCTGTTCAAATCCCCATTCCTCAGTATCTATCTTATATTGAACACTCATTGACTTTGGATAATTAATACGTTCACTTTCAGCATCATCTGTTGCAAACCTATCATCAATATCCACAATACCAGTTTCTCCTTGGTTGTACTTCTGTCTCTTATCAATTCTGATATTATTACCATTCTGTATCAATTGAAGGTTAAATGCCTTTGTAACACTTTCAATGAATGTTGTAATTGATGTACCTGAGTTTAAGAAATTTGAAAGACGTAAATCAGTATCAAACTCTGTTGTTGAACTATAACCAAACTCTCTTTCTTGAAGGGCTTTCATATTATAAGGCGATGCTGCTTCAATGGTCAAATGTGCGTTTGTTGTGGTATTATAATTGTATTTTGTAATACCTGTATTATAATATATGGTTCTATGAACCTCATTGAGACTTATAACATCGTTTTTATTAAGCCATACCATACAATCAAGTTTACCTGTCATTGTCTTATTGGCTTTTGAATATTCTACATTTGGTGAAGCAATATATGTGTTCTTATTATATGTTGTGGCTGATTCTGTTATTGCTGAACTTCCCTCAGGTCTATAAGCCATATTATATCCATCTTCCTTATAGAATGCGTCTTGCTTTGCGTTATAGCTTCTACTCCAAGAATAGCCATTTCTCATTACAGCGCAAGTACCTGAGTAGAATGAAGACATACCACAAATAAATGAATCTGAAACCGCTTGGTCATACATCATTAATCTATAGTTATCAGGATATACATAGCCAAACATTGATTCAGACCATCTACGACCACCACTATCTCTATCAATTGTACCACCTCTTGTTCCACCTCTTCTACCTGAGAAATTACCTGATGCTGATGTATCAGATGTTGAACCACTTTCATTTGTTGAATTATCAGGTGCTGAATCTGAGCTTCTTTTTCCTTGCATTCTTGACTTATTAATCCAAGATAGGTCATTCTTTTCAGTTGGAATACGAGCATTATATGGGTCTTCATGAGGGAAACAAGTTATCCAAGTGGTTGGTGTACCGGTAGGATTACCTTCACCATATTCAATATTCCATTTTCCCTTTATTAATTCAATATTATCGGTATAATTTCTAACCAATTGAATTTCCACAGGCGTTGATGTTTCAAGATTTACAGCTTCTGTTGTTTCAATTTGCTCCAAATCTGAACCACTTCTAGTCCAAGTTGTTGCTGTTACATTACCTGTCTGATTAAGCGTTGTTGAAGCAGTTAAAGTGATTTTATAGAAGCCATCAGCCGGTATAACAATAAGATGTTCATTTGGCTGATACATATAACAAGGTGATTGTTGTGGTGTTACAGTACCCATTGATAACATATCGAATACATCAACTGCTGACCAGTTATATTCTGTTTCAGTTAAAGATTGAACTCTAAAATAAGGAAAGTCAAGTTCTTGTTCATATCCTGTTTTACCTGATGAATTAAATGATATATCAATATCTACCTTTCCAAATGCAGGATTACCTAAGTTATACATTGGTACTTGGTCAGAATCGAGATTGCAACTCATATATATCTTATTTAGAGTATAATCAGAGAATGCATCACCCTGTACATTATATCCTTTCCATTCAAATGCTTTCCTAATTGTTTCAAGCATATTCAAAGATGGAGCAAAACTCTCAACATACCACTTATTCCATTTATCAATCAGGAATTTTGAAGTATAATCATTTGCTACCTCATCACTGTGATATGGGTCTTTTTGAAATACGCCATAGCTAACCAATGGGAATTTAACCTCATTTGAATAAGCATTATAATCATTTATTGATGTAACACCTGAAAATGGTACATACCAAGGAATCTGAGACAAATTGAGGTCTGAAAATATCTCATCAAGTGAATATGTCTTTGTTTGAACAAGGTTACAGGAGTATTTCTTGTCCTTATATGAATTTATAACAAGTGTACCTGTAAATATTGGTGTTGAATCGGCATATACAACAGCATCATAACGCTTATGATATTTGTTAAGCGTTGATAATGTGTTTGCAAAGTCAAATATCTTGTTGTTATTCCTCGTTGCTGGTATATCGAACTCAAATGAATATTCTCCTTGCTGAGATTCAATTTTTTCGACATCCATGAGCACACTATTGAACCTGATATTTAAACTATTATCAGATTCAATATCCAGTTTATGCCCATTTACATACAAATCTATCGTGTGGTACTTATATATCATATTAATTTGAAGGTTTTTGGCTTAAATGATATTTTATTGTGGCTTCATATATGTTATTACCTGTTGATACCTCTTCAACTGAGATGCTATCCAATATAATTGCATATGTTTGACCATTGATTTCAGTCCAAAGATACGGAGATTGAGCCATATCGTTGAATATCCACCTAGCATCACCTTCGATTAAGTGAGATTTAAGGGTATATGTGTACTTTGTGTCGTTATCATACAGCATTTCCCTCTCATTCACGTCATTTGTATAATAATCGAAGTTATTTTTGTTATATGTTTGAAGTTCAAAGTCTCTTGTTTCACTCTTTGCACCAGTAAAATCGAAGAATGATATACCACCATATGAGTTTCTGAAGTATATTCGCTGACAATGTTCTGTCATTTGAAGTGGTTTTATCACATTATACCTGATTCTTTGACCTAACAATCCATCAACATCGATGTAATATACACTTGATGTCAAATAATGCTTATTAATTGGAACTTCAATTGTATACATAATGTCTGATGTTCCACCAGTCGTCCAAGTAACAGTTTGTGCCGTTATCTCTTGATATGCTGAATCCAAATATCTCACTGTAAATGTACCACCACCTGCATTTCCTCTGTATATGGTTAATGGGATTGACTCATTATATACATACAGGATTGTATTATTTGAAATTCCATCACCACTTCTTGATGCACCTCTTGAATAATTCTGAGCAATAACACCATTATTTACCAAGTATTTCTCCCCTTGGTTAACCATATATCCAACGCTTGCATAGTTATAATCACTGCTACCTGAAGGAATGGTTGCAATTTCGTGAGTTGTACCTGATGTATCTGTATATGACAGATACATTTTAAATGGTACTGTATCTCCAATTTTTGATATTGTGTTAATTACAGGTGTTACGTCAAACGCACATCTTTCACCAGTAAACGTCTTCTCCATTGTTGTGGTATATTCTTGATTTACATATACGTCAACATCTATTTTGGAATTATAGTATTCTGTATATGTTGTTCCATTTGTGCCTGCATAACCAATATAAGTTGACACTAATCCCGGTGTATACGATAAATCATCAGGCAAGTTATTCCAAGCCTTTCCAATCTCTCGTGCCTTTAGCCACACAAGATGCCCATTGAGATTTACATTATCATCAAGATATATTTGAAACTTTGCAGCAATTGAAGGACAATTTCTCAATGCTTTACAAAGAGAAGCTGCTGTTGAGTGTCTATCCTGAGATATATAGAAGTTCTTATTAATCGCATCCTCCGGGTTCATTACGTTTGATACTGTCTCTCCCAAGAATGAAATCCACCATTGAGATGTGCCTGTTGTGGCTGCGTATAATCCATCTTTAATAATGAAACGGAATATACCTTTTGTTCCACCAGCATTATCTTCCAAGCTTAATATATTTGGAACATCGCTCAAACATATTAAATCTTTTGCATCATCACTTGAAATTCCATTAAAATATAGTGCCATAGTTTTTTAATCGTTAAAGTAATTATCTAGTTCTGCCATTATTGCATCATATAAGTGGTCAAACCAAGTATCTATATATTTATCAAGTTCAGGTAACATATTTGTTAATTCACCTTTTTTATCAGGTATCATAAAAGGTCTTGCTGCTATTGGTCTTTTCCAAACAATCATTTTTGTCCACACTATTTCAGCAACCCTTACAGCAGCCTCGTTTTGTGACATACCTGTCATATCATCAAGTCTAATACGTTTTCTAAGTGCCCAAAGAACAAGTTCATTATATAAGCCCATTTTATTATCATTATGGGTTCTTTTCCAACCTGATGCAACATACCACCAATAATCAGCTATTTGAAGCGCAATGCCATCTTCTGTTGCTGTTACCTGTATGGATTTTTGAAGATTAGAACCTTCCAATGTATTCTCACCTGTCCTTTGGTTAACGCCATATTTTGATATTCTATCATTCAATATACGTTTAACAGCCTCAGCAAGTTCCATCATTGCCTCTTTTACATTCATAACTAACAGATTTTATTACGTGGTAATTTTATTGCCTTTATCTCCAAATCATCAGGTACACTTTCAGTTGGAACATCAATTGGAGTATCTTCAGGCTCTTCGTATGGTTCATCATTGAAGTTCTCATTAAGTGTACACCAGTTAAGAGGTGAAGGCATCTCCAAAACAAGGCTTAATTTTACTCCTGCGCTGTTATCATCAGTGTAGTGGGACAATGTAAGGATACTGTAATCATAAACGCTTAGAATGCCTCTATATTCGTCCTGAGTATCAATAAATGCCATTATATCACAGGCAATTGTATATGCATTGTTTTGAACATCAAGAATTGTATTTCCTGATTCTCCTGTAGCAAATCCAAGGATATAGATTTGAAATTCAGTCTTGAATATACCTGTGGTAATATTTAATTGATGAAGTGAAATATCATCAACATATACCTGATAACCTTTATAATTGTTCTGAGCATTGTTTAAATCGTCACCCTGATAGCGGAATGTTCTCACTCCCTTGTGGCGCAATGCTGCATTTTTAATCACGTCTATAACGTCTTTTATCATAATTTTATATTTTGTTTAAACACGAAAAAACGTGATAGGTTTATCTACCACGTTTTGCTTTTCTTAAATTTTCTTGGAATTTATCTTCTTGTTCTTCCATTTCACCTTTCTGGATAAGGAACGTAAGGAGTGTGAGGAAGTCGGTGAGGTATTCTTGTTTTGTTTGATTGATTTTATCAATTTTTTCACCCGCCATTTCAAATAATGTTTTTTGAAAGCCCCAAGCTTCTCCGAAGTCTCGATATTGTTGAGAATGTGGTTTGCGACTGCCTCCACCTGCATATACAACTGAGAATGTTTCTCTAACGTCAGATAACAGACCAAAAAAAAACTCACGATAGGCAATATCTTTGTTATTGGTTGTTTTTCAAATAATTTAACCCTGTCCTCAAATATTTCTGCTTCAAATTTTGAATCAAATATCTCTCCTTCCTTTCTGCATAATATTGCCAACATTGCAGCGTAATTATGTCTATCGTTTTTTAATACAGTATCAAATGCAACCCATTCACCTGTTTTGAGTTTTTCCATTATGTTTACCTGATATTTCTCCTTATCAATTTCAATAATGTTTGAAGGTTTTTGTGGTTTTGGTGCTTCATTTAAGAAAAGCATATTCTCCATTATTTCATCAAGAAACTCAAGTGGTAAAGCATTGACCTCATCAGGTGTTTTATCGCATAGAATGTGTATTATATCTCTGACATCGTGTTTATCCTTTCCTTCATAGAATATTTCAATATCCTGATATTTCTTAAGGGTTATGTCATCCCACGATTTTGGACAAGTCCACACTCCGTAATCAATTATATTGTCTTCCATATTATCTAATTATTTTAATCGCTGTTGGTATAAATGTATTATTTTTTCCTGTATATTTGAAATCTTCCTTACATTGCATTGCAATTCCTAATGATGTTACAGTATCATCGTGATAGCCATCTTTTGCTGCATATGTTATATTACCTGTCTTTGTGAGTTTGAAGGTAAATGTTGCAAGTTCGGAGTATAAAAGTCTATTATCAACCTCGAAATGTATCTCATTATTAGCAATAGCCACAGCAAGAAGTGAGATATATTGTTTCTTTGTTTCATTTGTGGTTGTGAATTCATAGAAATTACTTTTCCTAGTTAATTTCTTCTTAATCTCATTTGCCATCACTGAACCAATACTGTTGTTTTCAATATATGTTGCTACAGGACTGAATTCGTTTATAAGGCGTGATATTTGCGCATATTTGCTATCTAATTCTCCATCAATTTTAAATTGTTTTACCTGATTATTATCAGATATGAATGTAACAATTGTATTATCAGTACCTACTGATGATGGGTCAATACCGCACCAACACTTTCCCTTATTATATTTTCCATCAAAACACGTTTCAAAATTTGGAAATACTGTTAATGCGTTTGATAAAAATTCAACTTCAAACTCCTGAGCAAATGCTAAAGGCGGATAAGTCTTTTTTAATTCTTCAATTTCTTCTTTTGAAATTAATTCATCATCGTAAATTGTTGCTGATATTTCCTTATATCCTTTTGCCTCATTTAATGCTTTCAGGTACAGGTCATAGAACATTCCTTGTTTTCCGTTTGGTGTTGAAATAACCAATACCTTTGGCTTTCGTGCCTTTATAATTGGGAATATTACGTTATAATAAGGGTCTTGACCGTCTGATAATTCTGTTGGAAAGAATGCTGCCTCATCGAGAACCAATAATCCTGATATTGTATTACCACGAATTGAGACAGGCGATTCCATTGTAAAGAATTTTAGTGTTGACCCATATATGGTTTCGATTTTCAAATCTGAGGCATTTGCTTTTGCTATAATACCTGTTGATTGGAGAAGAGTAACTAATTCTGAATAAACCTTTTTTCCTTGTGAATATGTTGGAGATATATATGCGTTGAATGTGTTTTGTCTGCACAGATATTCAATCATCATTATTTCAGCGAATACTGTTTTTCCACACTGACGTGACCATCTTGCGACAAGGAATTGTGTATCTTTGTCGTGTAGTATATTATATGCTTCCTGTTGTTTTTTTGTAAGGTTTATATTAAAATTAATCTTCATTTGTCTCTTGGAATCCGAAGTTTATTGTAATTCCATTTTCAGTATCTGAATTAATTTGAATGGCTGTTTGTGGTTTATCTGCTGCAACACCAGTTAGTTTCATTATTTTATCCACAGCTTGAAGTGCTGAGCTTCTATCACCAATCTTTATTGCATCCTGATATATGGTTGATAATTTGCCATAAAGGTCAGCCAGTAAATCATCCTTTTTTAAATCAAAATCGTATCTTAATCTATCATATGCTGCACGTAGATACGTTGATGCAGCAGGAACTGACAAACCTTTTTTCATTTCAGGATAAACTCCTTTGGTGAGTTTTTCCATTATTTCAGATTTTGTAATTCCATTTGAAATATCAACGAACACGTTACTAACTAAGTCATCAGCCTTTAGCCATTCACGCTCATGATGTTTGCTTTCCTTGTTAGCTAGTCGTTGTTCAAACGTTGGATATGAATGACTTTTTCCTAATGGCATAGTTTATTTCTTTTTCTTCGTTACCTTTGTTTCAGGTTTATTTTCCTCTTCAAGTCTCTTCAACTCTTCTGCTGCTTTTCGCTCTTGCTCTTCCTCTCTATTTAAGGCATTTACCATTTCTTGAACCCTTTGTCTTATGCAAGAACCACAGTTTGTTGATGGTAATCTTTTATTTAAAACCCTGTTATATACCTCAGTTACTTCAACTCCTGATGTATACATTCCTTTGTTTTTGATTTCTTCAAATCTCCTAATCTTAAGTCTATCCTCTTCACTTATCATAATCTTCTAAACTTACAGTATTATTTTTTTGATGTATATACATTGCAATTGCATTTAAAATTGCAAATATAACTCCCCCTATTCCTGTTATATAACACGAGAAACTCACGCCAATTGCAATATATATGCCAAGTAAGCTCCAAAATGTTAAACACAGGTTGCATATCCAAGGTTTATAATTTAACCATTCAGGTAATCCTTTCACCTCAGTTAACCAATATGTCAGGTACTTCACCGGTAGGAAAATACCCAAAATCATTGCAAATTCTAATAATTTAATCATAATAATTCTCCATAAACAGCATTGAAAGCCTTTTTGATGTCTTCTTTCGCTACATTATCCTGAACCCAAGCTTTTACCTCAAGTATCTTTTGTCTTGCCCCTTTGATTTTTGTTTTTTCATAAACCTGTTTATATGTCATTTCACACAGGTGTTTTAAACGAAACAGATAGAAACTCTCACCATCAAAATTATCTTCAACCTTTGTTAAGATATACAGTATTGAGAAATCTTTGAAAAGGTCACTTGCAATTTTTGTACGTGCTGTATCATTTGTTGCATTATAGAATTCTTCGTACAAATCCTGTATATTATCTGAATTATAGTTGAGGTCACGTTTTTGTTTTTCTGCTGACCTTTTAATGTCAATTAGGTAATTGAAATAAGATTTTATCAAATAACTCTCAATACCATAAGGTGTCTTATCGTTTAACGTACCTTTGTTCTGAATTCTTTTGTAACATTTTATTATAACCTCCTGATATGCGTCTTTATCGAAAGGTTGGCGATTTCTACCTGATAGCATTTTTAATTTGGTTTCGATTTCTTTATAATGGTTTCCAACGTGGTTTATGAAGACTTGACAATCAGGTGTTTCGTTCTCCATTTTTCTTTGCTTTTCGATTTTCATAATATTTTCTCGCACGTTGTCTACCAGCAGCGACATCCTTTTGATAATACTTATGTACAGCCTTATTAATTTGCTCAAGCCTTCTATTGTGTTTCCACTCTCCATCTTGAAGAACGAAAATCCTGTCTAATTCATCATTTAAAGGAATGAATGAGAAGATTAGGTTCTTGTAAGTATCAAGACTTCCATTGCAACAATTTGAAATGTTACCCTGAGAAAGATTTAAGGTTCTTGCACATTGTGCGGTAGAGGGATAAAGACCCTGAAGATTCAAATCCAAATCGTATACATATACAGGTTTGGATGGTTTTCCACTTTTTAAATTTCCCATAAATTATTATTTTTAGTTGTCTATAAATATCAACACACATTCAAAAATGCGTGCTAACGTGAGACATTTTTTATTTTTGCGTTGGTAAAGTGTTGTTTTTCAGTGTGTTAGACTTTCACTGGTTAGGTTCGTTCTGTACCCTGACCACATATAAAATATAAGGTTTTAAAGGGGTTTTTAAATATTTAAGTGAGACAAACCACTTTAAAGTGAGGCATGAAATGAGACATAAAAAATGTTAATTTGAAATAGTTTCTCAGGATTTTGTTTATCTTTGCAACAAAAAATAAGTTATGGCAAAGATTAGTAGCGCAAGCATCAGATTGGTTCAGAAATTGAATCGTAGGAATAAGGCAGGAGAATATCCAATTTATATTGTTGTGTGTTTCTCAGGTAGAGTTGAAGTATCTACCTGTATTTCTTGTTTGGAAAAGCATTGGGATAAGAAGAGGGAGGTGATTAAATCATCGTGTCCAAATGCTCCGGTATTGAATAAAATGCTTAGCGATATTAAGCAAAGGGTTATTGACAAAAAGAATGCATATGAGGTGGATGGAAGACGTTATACACCAAGTATGCTTTTGGAGAATTGTAAGGTTGAATTAAGTGTTACACCTGATGCATCATTTTGGTCATTATGTGAGCGTTTAATTGCTGAAAGAAGGCTTAGGAACGGCACATATAGAGGCTACCTGTATACATACAGAAAACTATGTGAATTCATTGGAAGAAGGAATTTTATCATTGATGAATTAACCCTTGCTGTTGTAAAGGATTTTGCATCGTGGATGGAAAGGACAGGTATCAAGATAAACACAATTAAAAGGCTTTTGGCTTGTATTGCTGCCACTTGGAACTACGCCATTTCAAAAAATATTGCTGATGCCTCAGGTTATCCATTTCGAGAATTCAAATATACCACAAAATACCGGGAGATACATCGTGATTATTTTTTGACAGAAAGTCATATGAAACGATTGAAGGATTATTTGTTAAATAGATGCGTAGAAATCAACGGAGAGACGTTTAAATATAAGGATGGTATGTTTGATAGGTTGCACTCTCGTCATACTCCTGAGTGGGGTATATTGTGGTTTCTGATATGTTATAAGTTGGGTGGTGCTGCACCGGTAGATATTGCATTATTGAAAACTTCAAATTTTAAACGTGAGTATGTAAATGGACAGGATTATTGGAAGGTATCGTTCCGTAGAAAAAAGACTGATAGAGAGGTGATATACTTGGTTAAACGTGACATATTTTCAATGATTGCGATTGACCATTTTTTAGGGCTTGCAAAGGAGTATGTATATCCTGTTATCAACTATCACGAAGGCATCACAGACAAGGAATTATGCAGCCATTCTCACCACATAGCAAAGAAGGCTAATGTGGCTGTTAGAGAGGCTTTTAGAGCTATTAATGAAGAGATTGTAAGAGATAATCTATTGAACAACACAAACGAGCCTACAGTGGAAGCAGATAGGGTTGTAATGTACACCTCACGTCATAGTCGTGCATCAAATTATCTATATTCACCGGGTGCTACAGTATCAGGATTGGCTCAAATGATGGGAAGAAGCGCCAATACAATTGCCACATATGTTCATTTCTTAACCTCAAATAAGGACATTGCTCAATTTGATGATAACTGTGTTATATAAAAAATGGAGATAGCCTTCCAGCTATCTCCAACATCGATTTGCAAAGTTTAACTAAATTGAGTGCCTTAACGACTTTGACACTCAGGACGTTTCGAGTTTATTATATTATCTTTTCATTTTCAAGTCTATGGTACAGGAACAACAAATCACGTTTATACATTGGTATTTCCTTTCTAACGTAATTTGAAATTGTATTGTCAGGTAGATTTAACGCTTTTTCGGCTTCCGCAACTTTTTGAAATTGTCCTAAAAATTCTTTTGTTGAATACTTGTAGACATATACTGTTTTTGGCAGTATATCTTTTTTAATTTTCAATAAATCAGGTTTATCCTTTAATACCTCTTCAATTGGTCTTCTCAGGTATATTAGGCTCTTATGCCAATATGGAGTTTCCTTTTTGGAATAGTTGTTCACAATTGTCAATTCAACGCCTGTTGCTTGTGCTGCTTCTTTTGAGTTTTCATATACCTGTAATAATTGTCCTTCAAGGTTATATGCGTATACTTTGAATCCGTATCGTTTGATGGTTTCTGCTGCTTCCATAAACTCCCGGTTCTTTGCGATTAATTCATCAAATTTGTCCCAATTAATCTTACCTTCACCTCGTTTTTCAGCCTCTTGAAGTTCTTCTCTTGTCAGGTATAAATCCTTTTCAATTCCAAATTGAGAAGAATCTATGTGTTTGCCATAGAGTGCTCTTATGTTGCTTCTGCCTTTAACCATCTTTGTATTCGTTTAATAACTGTGGATGTTTTTCCAATTGAAATTTGGGTTTATAATCTGAGTTCCATTCGAACCAGTTAGTCCACTTTTTAATTGGTTTACCATTTTCAGTTCCCCAATATTCATAACGTTTATTACATTTACTCATACTTCCACAAACATCCTTTATAAGTTTTGACTCTTCCATTCACACAATTGGATATACTGCCATGATTATATCCCTGTCGTTCAGCCTCTCTTGTGGATGCAAAAACTGCCAAAAGTTCACCATTAATTGAATACTGATATACTTTTTTTGATGTTTCAGGTTTATTTTTAAGTTTTTCACCAATTCTTAAAGACAAATCATTCCACTTCATATTATGGCTTCTATTACACCATTCGAGGTTTTCTTTAAAATTGTTGGATTTGCATTCATCTTTATGATTAACTTCAGGTAAATCATTTGGGTTCGGTATAAACGCTTTTGCTACCAAACGATGCACTTTTTGAATAACTATCTTGTTTGATTTACATAGATTTATGCACAAATACCCATCTTTATCCATTATTAATTTTAAAATTCTGCCTTTTCTGAAATATTTGATTTTTCTTTTTGCATTAAAAGAATAAGCTTCTATCTCAGTATCAAGTCTCCTAACTCTCCCCCAATCTGACACCTGATATAATCCCTCATAACCTTCAATATCTTTCCACTCTTCCATAATCACCACGGTAGCCCATCATCACATTGAGTGTCAGATGTTTTTACCATTTTTTCAACTTGTTCACGTTCCTTCAATTGTGCTTGAAGCATTAATAACATTCGTTTAATTTCTGCTGTTGACATTGAATCGTCATTCTTTGCCACAGGTTTTGCCGGCTGTATTTTATCCCAAGTAACATCCTTTGCCACAGGTAGAAGTTCCTTATTTTTGAGTTCTCCTACAGGTATTTTAAAGAACTTTTGGAATGTGTCCTTGTTGAGTTTTGTTACAAAGTGCCC
>JAEIGA010013769.1_pt1 | contig 12298 bp, 13 predicted proteins | sample 9270691 | NCBI WGS metagenome assembly JAEIGA01 (sample SAMN17057246, study PRJNA624740) | gut metagenome | biome: biome; isolation source: fecal sample | host: Bos grunniens | place: China: Xizang | collected 2019
AACGCGAAATCTTGGCAAAAATAACTAATTTTGCTGAATATTAAAAAAGATTCTTCAATAACAATGAGCAACAAGGTCATAATCTTCTCTGCTCCATCAGGAGCGGGCAAAAGCACCATCGTCAATCATATTCTGGGTCTCCATCCGGAGCTTGAGTTCTCTATTTCAGCAACCTCAAGGGCCCCTCGAGGCCAGGAGAAGCACGGAGTGGAATACTACTTCTTCTCCGCAGAAGAATTCCGGCAGATGATTGCTCAAGACATGTTCGTAGAGCATGAGGAAGTATATCACGGTTCATTTTATGGAACACTGAAATCAGAAGTGGAGCGTATCTGGGCCAAAGGACATACAATCGTATTTGACATTGATGTACAGGGAGGAGTGAACCTCAAGAGAATCTTCGGAGATCAGGCATTCTCCATCCTGATACAAGCTCCATCAGTGGAGGTCCTCCGGGAAAGGCTTATCGGCAGAGGTACTGACACTGCAGAAGCAATCGAAAAACGTGTCGCGAAGGCAGCATCCGAAATGGAATTCGCTGCAGGAAAATTCGACTATGTCCTTGTAAACGACGATCTCAAGACAGCCTTTGCTGAAGCCGAAGGCATAGTTGCCGAATTTCTCAAAAAAGCCTGATGAACATAGCAGTCTACAGCGGTTCATTCAACCCATTGCACATCGGTCATCTTGCAATCATCAGACACATGATTGAGGTGGCCGGTTTTGACATGGTATATCTGATAGTATCCCCCAAAAATCCATTAAAGGACAATATCAGCAGTTCCAGCGGTCCTGAGAGATATAAGGCAGCCGTCGAAGCAGTCAGCCGCCACTTCGCCGCCTCTAAAGTAATCGTAGATGACATAGAGCTGAACATGCCGGAACCTCATTACACCATCAGGACTCTCAAGGCTCTTAAACAGCGTGAGCCGGCAAACAAATTCACATTCATAATGGGAGCAGACTCTCTTGCTGATATCCGAAGATGGAAGGATTACCAGAGCCTCCTATCGGAATTCGGAACTGCAGTCTTCCCACGCAAAGGACATGACCTGAAAAAGATAAGGCAGGACCTTCTTGAAGAAAATCCTGCCTATTTGATAGACATCCTTGATGCAGAGATGGTGGACATGTCATCGACACAGATCCGCGAACATTTATCTAGAGGAGAAGATATCTCTGCAATGCTGATGTAACAGTATTCCTGACTACTTCACAAGTTCAGCAGCCTTTGCCAGAGCCGGAACAATATGAGGGAATATGTTTTCCTGTCCGATCTCCTTATCAACACCGAATTTAACGAGCGAATCGTGAACTTTCTCGGTGACACCCGAAAGAATTACTGTAACTCCCCTCTTGCGGGTTCGTTCGCACAGGTTGCGAAGATTGTTCACTCCGGTAGAATCGATAAACGGAACCTTACGCATACGGATGATACGGACCTTTGTACCTGGTTTCTTCATCTTCTCCAGTTCCTCGAAACGGCTGGCCAGTCCGAAGAAGAACGGACCGTCAATCTCATAGACCTCAACGCCAACAGGTATATCCAGTCTGTCGGTATTTTCCATTAGAGCAGCCTCATCGTCCTCTGTAGCGGCTACCTTATGTCCCTCAAGAACTGAGATATGAGATGTCTCCATGACACGACGTACAAAGAGCACAATCGCAAGTACCACACCTACTTCTATAGCAACGGTAAGATCCACAATTACTGTAAGGAAGAAAGTCAGAAGAAGCACAGCAACATCCGACTTGTCACCTCTAAGCAGATACTTGAAAGTTCTCCACTCACTCATATTATAAGCCACTTGCACAAGAATTGCCGCAAGACATGAAAGCGGAATATATACAGCATATGGCATTAGGAAGAGATATATCAGCAGAAGCACTCCAGCATGTACGATACCTGTCACAGGAGTCTTTCCTCCGTTATTGATGCTCGCCATAGTCCTGGCAAGAGCACCGGTAGCTGGAATCCCGCCGAAAAGCGGTGTCACGATATTGGCAATACCCTGGCCGATAAGTTCAGTATTTGCATGATGTCTTTTACCGGTAGCACCGTCAGCGACCATCGCTGCAAGAAGTGACTCGATTGCACAAAGAATCGCAATGGTAAATGCCGGAGATACGAGGCCCTTTATAGTTTCGAAATCGAATTTCGGAGCCATAGGCTTAGGCATAGGCAGTCCGTCGGCAAGTTCAGGAAACTTAGACCCGATAGTAGCGAGCTCAACGCCGGCAAACTTACTGAGCAGCACAGACACGGCAGTTCCGACAATAAGTGCTATCAGGGACCCCGGAACCTTCTTGGTCACCTTGCCCCAGCTGAAGCATATAACAAGACAGAGCATGCTCATTGCAAGTTCTACCCAGTTGATGCTGCCAAGATTCTGGAAATAGCATGCCCACTGAGGAATAAATCCGGCCGGAACCTCGAGGTCAAGCGGAAGCCCGAAGAAATCCTTCATCTGAGTAGAGAAGATTGTCAGCGCAATACCGCTTGTGAATCCCACCACTATAGGATAAGGAATGAATTTGAATATCACTCCCATCTTGAATACACCCATAAGCACCAGGAATACACCCGCCATGATTGTGGCGATAATCAGTCCCTGCATACCGTACTGACCGACAATACCGGCGACAATCACAATGAATGCACCTGTAGGACCACCGATCAGGAAGTTAGAACCTCCGAAAAACGAAATCAGGAATCCTGCTACAATTGCTGTAATAAGTCCCTGCTGCGGAGTCACGCCACTAGCGATACCGAAAGCGATGGCAAGCGGAAGTGCGATGATGCCGACAATGATACCGGCAATCAAATCTGATGAGAAGGTCTTGCCATCATAACCACCCTTCTTGAACAGCCCGAACAGTTTGGGCTGAAATACTTCTTTCAGGTTAAAGTTCATGATGAAAAATTAAATACACTACTAGAATATATACGTTATTTGCTCATATAAGCTTCAAAACGTTTTGCTGAGTTAAGCTCGGCTTCTTTTGTGGATGCGGCCACAACCTTAGTCGTGATCTTGGCCGTAGGCTTCGATATGATGCGGACCATATCCTCTGTCTTCTCAACCTTGGCAAATGCCTTGGCCGTATAGAACATTCCGGCACCTATCGGGATAGGATTCTGCGAAACATCTGCAGGGTGTATGCCCCAAACGCTTATATATCCGTCAGCATATGTAACGCGCTGTCCTTCATGGTAGTTAACTCCTGTAAGAAACTGGACTTTCTTTCCAGAAAGCTCTTTAGCTGTGATTGTCGCCTCTCTCTTTTTTACAGACATATCGATCCGGACAGACACATCCACAGTATCCTTACCATATGGGACTCCATATGCAATTATTTCAGCGAAAGAACCGTTCTTCATATCACCGACCCTGGCAGTTCGGCCTCGAGTGGCTACAAGCTTCACTTCCTTCTCTCCATCCCATAGAGCTATACCTCCGAGTCCGACTGTCTTTCCCACACGATATTCATCACATCCGGCACCATTTTCTGTCTGTTGTATGGAGGTAGGATACCATAGATAGTGTTCCAGTTCCATTCCCCTGCCGCTCTTGGAATAAACATCTATCGCACCGCTGTCATTGAAGTACAGGCGCAGAGCCATATGACTATTCTCAACAGCAGGTCCATGATGTCCGACCTTCTTATATTGATTGGCAGTCTCTGAAACAATCTCATCTACCTGAAGCGAATCGCTTCTCCAGAAAAGGCTATGAGCCGTCTGGGCAGAAGCAGTGACACAAACGAGCAATATCAGATATGAAACAAGAAGTCTTTTCATAATCATTAAGGTTTTTCAAAAAAAGAAAAATGCACATTGCCGTATTTTCTTTCCTTCACAAAATACGGATGAGTCTCAAAATTATATTCCTCCGGATGTTCCAATATAAGATAAGCACCTGGATGAAGAATATCTCTCTCGAACACCTTATCAGGAATGGACGCAAGCCCGTCCAAGGCATAAGGAGGATCTGCAAATATTATATCAAACTTTTCACGGCATATTTCCAGGAACTCAAATACGTTATGGCGCACTACCGTAAGATTGCGCATACCGAACTTCTCAGCCTGTGACTTGATAAAGGAAGCGTGCATCGGAAGCATCTCCACACAATAGACCATCGAAGCGCCACGAGATGCAAATTCATACGAAATAGCACCCGTGCCACCAAACAGGTCAAGCACCTGAAGTCCTTCCATCTCATATTCATTATTGAGAATATTGAAAAGTCCTTCCTTGGCAAAATCTGTCGTAGGGCGGGCCTTGTAGCCGTTAGGAGGCCTGATAGTCTTGCCTTTGAGTCTTCCACCTATAATCCTCATGCCGTTTTGCCGTTAAAGATGTTCCACACTACGGAAATACCTGTACAGAGAGAGTTCCTGCTCCTCATCAAGAGGCGTCCTGAAACATATTGTAGAGACTTCGGGATTGAGCTGGAGTTTCTTCAAGGCAAGGAATATGAAATACTCCGCAGTTGTAAAATCAGGAGCCCTGAATGAGTTACACAAAAGAAGGGTCTTACCCTGGGCTATAACAAGATAAAGATAACCATCCATATACGAGGCTATAATCTTGTTATATTCAGCCACATCCCTGAGGTCGCGAAGCATGTAGTAAATCTCCGGCAGAGGCTTCACCCTGCTGCCGTCGGAGCATAGAACGGTCTCAGATATTACCTTCGAAAGAGTCTCTCCTATCGCATTCGAATAGACCAGCACAGCAGCCTGATCAGGCACTTCCACAAAATCTACAGGGTCTTCATCCTTTAAAGCAGTCACCTCAGAAAGAATCCTGCGTGAAGCTTCTGGAGAATGGAACTGCGACGGGACAAGGGCACACTTTGGGGTAAAGACAGATATTTCCACATTATCGTACCTTCGCTGAAGTTCCGCTGATGTAAAAATTCTATCAGATGTCATCCATTCTGACGACATTTCCTGCGAGTCGGCCTGTATCTTAAAAGAATATCCACTCAAGCCGACTTGAATGGATATCCCGTTTATTGTGTTGGTCATGTGTTTACTCCCAGTTACCGGCGTTGTTGTTTGGAGCTGTAATGCTACCCACCTGGAGTCCCTTGTAACGTCCCTGATCTTCTCTCTCAGCATCGAGGTTGATTCTAAGCTGGTTGTTAAGACCTCTTAGAAGAGACTTGTAAGGCATCGAAGCCTCAAAGAGAGGAACCTTTACTCCTGATACAGTCTTGATTGTTGAAGACATGATGACTGAGTCTCCGCAGAAAGGAATGAGCGCGAGAGAGTCAACAACGAAATCAGTCCTGTCATTGAAGAGCGTATCCTTCACAGCAATCTCGGTTGTAATCTGGAATACGAGATTACTCTCACCTGCATTATAGAGTTCGCTAAGCTTCTGGTTTAGTTTTTCTCCCTTGAGATGACGATACTTCTTCTTGATTCTTTCTGTATGTGCCATTGCGAGAGAGTCATCCTTTGAACCCACCTGCATCACAATCTTCATCTTTCCTTCATTATAGAAAAGCTTGAGTGAATCGATTGTAGAAGAATACTTGCCATTTACGTTCTTGAATGCGACCTGAAGTTCACGGATATCCTTAAGTCTCTGAACTGCAACACTCTCACGATAAGCCTTGTGTTTATTGAAGTCAACAGGCTCCATGACACTCTTAACGATTGCATAAGTAAGGCCTACAATGGCCAGCGGCAAAATTAAATAGGTAAAAACCTTTCTTACTATTGAACCCATTATTATTATGTTTTTATTTCCTTTCAAATCATCCCATAGGGGACAAAGTCTCAAAAATGCCGGACAAAGTTATGAAATTGATTTATCAAATGCAATATAATTTGTAATTTTGCAGGCGAAACTTTGGAGAATTTATGAAAGACATTGAATCAGGACAGATAGACAGATTGAAAGATATGCTGGCAAAGGCAGACAACATTGTGATAATAACACACATGAAGCCAGACGGAGACGCCCTTGGCAGCAGTACGGCCATGTACCATTACCTCAAGTCAATCGGAAAAGAATGCCGCATAGTCATTCCCGACCCCAACCCTTCCAACCTCGATTTTCTTCTTGACCAGGATACGAGGAAAGACTTACGCATATACGAGGCATATCCAATCAGCACAGCCGCTGCAATAAAGGAAAGTGACCTGATTATCTGCATGGATTTCAATGCTTTCCACAGGACTGACACTTTGGAGCCACTTCTTTTAGAATCAGCACAGCCTAAAATCCTGATTGACCATCATCTGTCACCGGACTCAAAACAATTCTCATTAGTATTCTCGGAGACTGAGGTCTCGTCAGCCAGCGAGCTCCTGTTCCATATCCTGATGCACACAAGTCAGATTTCGCATAACGCATCAGGAATCCCCGCAGCCGCAGCTGTCGCCCTGATGACAGGAATGACAACGGACACTAATAATTTCGCCAATTCCGTATATCCTTCCACTCTGCGCATGGCATCAGCCCTTCTGGAGGCCGGCATCGACAGAGATATGATCCTGCAGCAGTTATATAACCGATTTTCCGAAAGCCGCCTCAGACTCATGGGGCATATGATGAAGGACCTTTTAAAGATAACTGACGACGGCGTGGCATACATAGTGCTTGACAAGGAAACACAAAGAAACTATCATGTAAAGGAAGGTGACACGGAAGGATTTGTAAATATGCCGCTATCCATCGACAAGGTAGTGATGAGCATACTTCTTAAGGAGGACAATGACAGGATCAGGGTATCCATACGCTCCAAGAGAGGATATTCAGCCAATGCGTGTGCTAAGGAACACTTCAACGGAGGAGGACATGAAAATGCTTCAGGAGGAAGATTACTCATAGGAAAAGATGTAGCTAAAATTGATGACGCATACGAATACATTGAAAGACATACACATACATTCATGAAAAGATACAATGGATAGAAAATTACTTATATTGGCCATGCTGCTGTGTTTTGCAGCAAGTTCATGCATGAAGGAAAAGCTCGCAGCCACATATAATTCACAGGAAGCCTCCATAGACAAGTATATCACCGGCAGCATGTATGTAAAACGCAGCGGAGTTTCCGAAAAGACAGGTAACGACACCACCTGGACCGACACTCTCAGAATAGTACGGAACGGAGGAGTAAACCGTCTTGTACAAAAGGAGGGCTTAGGAGAGGAACTCAAGCCAGGAGGGAATATAGCATTCTATTACGCAGGATATATTTTCAAGGGCAGTAAGAACAGCAATATCCTTTTCGCGACCAACAGGCAGGAGATTGCAGCAGAGAAAAAATGGGAACTTACCGATGCATCTTACGAGATGCTTCAGCTCGACCTTGCCAAGACCAGACTGATCGAGGGGCTGCGCAAAGGGCTGATCGGAGTAAAAGGCGGGGAGGAATGCGAGATAATGTTCTCCGGTCAATACGCTTTCGGAGACAATGAATTCGGCACAATTCCTGCAAATTCTGCCCTGCTTTATTATATTTGGGTAGAAGCCGTCTCGAATGAGTGATATTTTTATTATATTTGCAGGTTCAAAATCAAATCGAAAATGAAGAAAATACATAGTTCACTTTTATATGTCGCAGCTGGCCTGCTTCTGGTGGGATGCGCACAAGCAATCGAGGAATCTACCAACGAAGCAGACAAGAGGTATTTCGATGCATGGATTTCGCTTAATGCCCCTAATATCAAGCCTGAAGGTCTCGGAGTATATGTAATGAATGAAACTGAAGGCAATGGAGTGGAGGTAACGGCTGACGGCTATGCATTGGTGGACTATGTCGCAAGTGACCTTGAAGGGAATATAAGTTCATATACCGGCAGCGAAACTGCAAAGCAGCTTGGAACATACGCTGAGACCTCATATTACGGTCCCAAGTTCTGGCTTACAACAGACGGTACTCTGCAGGCAGGAATCCTAGATGCGATCAAAGGCCTGAAAGTAGGAGGCAGCAAAAAAATAATTATCCCAAGCTGGCTCATGAGCTATGCAACTTATAAGACAGGTGCCGAATACCTTGCTCATACCAGCAATAGCGCTAATGCAATATATGAGTTTACAGTAAAGGACTTCACCAAAGACGTCAACCAGTGGCAGGCAGATTCCATCGTAAGATTCTTCAGCAATCCGGACGTAAAGGTAGCAGGCAAGCCGGCTAAAGAGATTTTTGTAAAAGACGGAGCAACCATGACCATGGCAGACACCCTGCAGGCCGGTTTCTTCTACAAGCAGCTCAGCGCACCTATAGACACGACGACATTCAAGCAGGACACGACCGTATATATAAACTATGTAGGAAAACTGCTCAACGGATTGGTATTTGATACAAACATAAAGAGAGTCGCTCAGGACAACGGACTTTATTCTCCATCAAAGACCTACGGACCTTCGAAAATCACATGGGGAGAGAATTTCTCTGACATAACAATGGGCTCAGGTTCTTCAGTCATCAGCGGTTTTGCATTGACATTGTGGCAGATGCGCGCAATGGAAAAAGGAGTTGGAGTGTTCTGGTCTCCTCTCGGATACAGCTATTCCGGCAGCGGCTCAAGCATTCCTGGCTATGCTCCGCTTATCTTTGAAATAGAGCTGGTAGCAGAACCGGAGGACTAAGCCATGGCAGAAGGCAGAAAAGCGGTTCCCACAGAGCTTGGTACAGAAAAAATCGGCAGGCTTTTGAAACAGTACGCACTGCCGGCAATCATTGCACAGACTGCTGCATCATTATATAATATGGTAGACAGCATATTCATTGGTCAGGGCGTAGGCCCTATGGCCATTTCAGGTCTTGCTGTCACATTCCCGCTTATGAACCTTTCAACTGCTTTCGGCACCCTCGTAGGGGCCGGAGCTGCAACCATGCTATCTGTTCTTCTCGGGCAGAAAAACTACAAGGCAGCAAATAAGGTCCTGGGTAATGTTGTCAGTCTGAATGTCATAATCGGTCTGGTATTTATGGCAGTCGCCTTGATATTCATCGACCCTATCCTGTATTTCTTCGGAGCAAGCGCGAACACTCTCCCCTACGCCAAGGAATACATGAAGATAATCCTTTACGGCAATATCATCACCCACTTATATTTCGGCCTTAACGCAGCGATGCGCTCATCAGGAAGTCCGAAAAAAGCAATGGCGTTGACAATCTTCACAGTCGTATTCAACACTATACTTGACCCTATCTTCATCTTCGTGCTCGATATGGGTATAGCCGGAGCCGCATGGGCAACAGTGCTTGCACAGACTATAGCAATGATAGTGGTTCTGAAGCACTTCAGCGACAAAAGCAGACCATTCCACTTCGAAAAGGGCATATTCAGTCTGGATATGCGCGTAGCCAAAGATTCGCTTGCAATCGGCATGGGACCATTCCTTATGAATTCGGCAGCATGCCTGGTAACCCTTTTCATAAACCAGCAGCTGCGTGACTACAGCGGAGACCTCGGCATCGGAGCATATGGAATATGCAACAGATTTATATTCATGTTCATAATGATATGCATGGGTCTGAATCAAGGAATGCAGCCTATAGCTGGCTATAACTACGGAGCAAGACAGTATTCAAGGGTAAAGGAAACATTCTGGATGACAGCAAAATTGGCCACTATAGTGACAACAACCTGCTTTATAATCGGAATGTTCTTCCCGAGAGTTGCAGCAGGCATATTCACTCATGATGAAGCATTGCTTGACATGTCAGCACAAGGTATGAAGATACTCTCCTGCGCCTTCCCTGTGGTAGGGTTCCAGATGATAGGTACAAACTTCTTTCAGAGCCTTGGAATGGTAAAAAAGTCAGTGATACTTTCGCTTTCACGACAGATTCTATTCCTTCTCCCGCTGCTCTACGCACTACCTATCTGGTTCAGTCACAACGGTGTATGGATGAGTTTCCCTGTATCAGACATAATGTCGGCTCTGCTCACTGCCATCATGCTTGGAAGTCTCTTCAAGAAGTTCAACAGACTCAATGACGGAGATGACCCGTCATGTCTCGGAAGTCAGATATAATTATGGAAAAGAAGATAATCATAACAATCGGCAGACAATTCGGAAGCGGCGGCCTTGCTGTAGCCAAGGAGTTGGGACACAGGCTTGGAATCCCTGTATATGACAGTGAGCTGATTACCAAAGCCGCCCAGGACAGCGGTTTCAGTGTGGAGTTCTTCGAGAAGAAAGACGAGAAGAGAGGCTGGGCCTCGTTCTTCTCCATGAGCTTCAATTCCAACGAGAACTATATGAGCGACGGAGGACTCTTCAAAATCCAGAGCGAGACCATCCGAAGCATTGCAGAGCAGGGATCCGCCATCATTGTAGGAAGATGTTCGGACTATATATTGCGCGATCTGGACTGCTGCGTGGATGTGTTCCTGACATCACCGGAAGACATACGCGCTGAAAGAGTTGTTGAAAGGGCACGCATACCTTATGATAAGGCGATGGAAGAAATTGTGAAAAAAGACAAGGTGCGTGCAGAATATTACAACTACTTTACATTCGGCAATTGGGGAGTTGCATCAAACTATGACCTATGCATAGATTCCAGCATACTTGGAATCAAAGGAACCGCAGACCTGATAATAGAGTTCGCACGCAAAAAAGGATTAGTGGATTAATGAACAAAAATACAATCGTCACAATCATTATATGTGCGGCAGCTGCAATAATTATTGCAACTGCCTCTTCGATTATATACAACAGGACATTACCGGAAGCGGCTGAACTTGGCGGCATAGGAAAGCATCTCAACGTTACGCTTGACAACTCCATGTCCGAGTTTCAAGAACTGAAAGGTCTTGACAGAAAAATGAATGCCTATCTAAGACGATGGCAGATTAAAGGTGCATCCTTGGCAATTAGCAGGAATGATTCGCTACTCTATGCCAAAGGCTATGGCTGGGCTGATGAGGAAGCCGGAGTACAGATGCAGCCAGGGCACATCCTAAGAATGGCATCTGTATCGAAACTGATTACAGCCACCGGCATAATGGTATTGCAGGATAAGGGTATGATCAGTATCAAAGATACAGTATTCGGCCCTTCTGGCATACTTTGCGACAGCCTTTTCACATCCATAATCAAGGACCGTAACCACCACAAGATTACAGTCGAACATCTCCTGCGGCATCAGGGGGGATTCTATCGAGACCCTTTATTCTCATCCAAAGATGTAATGCTCCAGATGCAGCTTGACTGTCCACCATGCAAGGAGGATTTCTTCAGGCTTGTTTTAAGCCGAAGACTTCGATTCCAGCCAGGTTCATGGCAGAAATACTCCAACTTCGGTTATCTGGTCCTGTCGGAAATCATTGAAAAGGTGTCAGGGAAGCCATACGAACAATTTATCAGAGAGGACGTCCTGGCCCCAGCAGGATGCTATGACATGCATATTGCCGGCAACTACTATGAAGACAAACTCCAAAACGAAGTACGATACTATACACATGACGGTGATGGAAAGTATATTGAGGACTACAGCGGTAACGGTAAGATGGTTGAACGCTGCTACGGAGGCAACAACATCCCGCTGCTGTCAGGAGCTGGCGCATGGTGTGGATCTCCAGCTGAAATCGCACGTCTTGTAGCATCCATAGACGGCTGTCCTGGAGTTCCGGACATCATTTCCGAAACGTCATTCAGACAAATGACAGAATATTTCGACAAGGAGACATTTTCGCTCGGATGGAACGACACCACACCGGAAAAGGGCTGGAGCAGGACAGGAACTCTATCAGGCACAAGTGCTCTGGTAAAGCATTTCCCAGACGGAGAATGCTGGATTCTGATAACCAACACAAGCACCTACAAGGGCCCTGGTCAGGCACGACACACCGACGCGCTATTCAAGCAATGTCGAGAGCTCTACAGCAATAAACTTCCTGCCCAGAACCTCTTTGATTAAAACAATCAGAATTCAAGTCCATATACAGAATATCCCTTAAGATCCTGTTCGATCTTGAGAAGCCTGTTATATTTGGCGGTACGTTCAGACCGGCTCAAAGAACCTGTCTTGATCTGCCCGCTATTGGTGGCAACAGCAAGATCCGCAATAAAAGTATCTTCAGTTTCTCCTGAGCGATGAGAGATAATAGCTTTATATCCATGACGCTGAGCCATAGCAATAGCCTCAAGAGTCTCACTTAATGTTCCTATCTGGTTGGGTTTCACAAGAAGTGCATTCGCACAGCCCTCGTTGATACCTCTGGTAAGATAATCTACGTTAGTGACGAAAAGATCATCCCCGACTAGCTGACATGAGCCACCTAACTCACTGGTAAGCATCTTCCATCCCTC
>JAEIGA010013770.1_pt1 | contig 12298 bp, 17 predicted proteins | sample 9270691 | NCBI WGS metagenome assembly JAEIGA01 (sample SAMN17057246, study PRJNA624740) | gut metagenome | biome: biome; isolation source: fecal sample | host: Bos grunniens | place: China: Xizang | collected 2019
ACCAATTAATTTTGCTCTTGTTTTTTCTTCATTACTATTAGATTCAATGTGAATATATCTACCAATAAGAGGAATACCTAATTCTCTACATATTGGTGCTAATAATGCGCAACCTAAACCACTATCAAAACCACCACTAACACCAATGATGAGTGCTTGTAGATTATTATTAATAATGTATTGTTTTACATTATTTTGAATATTACTAATAATTTCATTATAATTCGTCATATGGATATGTGTTTTTAATTTGATGCAAAGGTATATAAAAAAACGGAAACCAACAAATAGTTTCCGTTAAAAAATATTAATCTTCCTCTAATTTTAATTCAATCTTATATGGGTACTTTCTCTTATATTCTGTATTATAATGTATTTTAAAAATATTATCGACCACATTTTTAGAATATTTTTCGCAAATAATTGGATAAAATTCTTTTATACAATTTTCACACACTTCAAATTTTTCTAAATGTTTTAAAATATCATCTAATTCATCATATGATTTTACGCCAAAATGTTCAGCATCTGAAATGTTAATACCTAAACCATCTGTAGGTGTTGCTTCTATAACTGATCTTAACGCTATTTTTTCATTTTCTTCTGATAATTCATTTCTAAGATAATGAATTGCTAATTTATATAAATCAGTTTTATACATACTTATAAATGGATTTATATCACCACTATCTCCTATAGTAAAAAAACCTAAATAGTTTTCAGTTTTATTATCACAACCTACAACAATACCTTTTGTTTTTTTTGCCATATTATAAAGGTATATCATTCTTAATCTAGATTTAATATTACCACGTCTAACCTTATCATCATATGATTGTTCATCCCATTTAACTTCACCAAACACAGTAGATTCATCAGTATATTCTACAAGTAATTTAAAAGGTTCTGTTAAATCTTTTTTCTTAAAATTAGTACAGAAAGCATTACCAATTAATTTAGCTCTTTCCATTTCTTCTTCTTTATTAGATTCAATGTGAATATATCTACCAATAAGAGGAATACCTAATTCTCTACATATTGGTGCTAATAATGCACAGCCTAAACCACTATCAAAACCACCACTAACACCAATAATAAGTGCTTTAATGTTATTTTCAATAATGTATTGTTTTACACCATTTTGAATATCAAAAATAATTTGAGTATAACTTTTCATAATGTGTTTATTTTTATTTCATATTAAGTTCTTTTTCTATTCTCTCACTACATATATTAAAATATGTTTCATCTATTTCACAACCAATAAATTTTCTATTTTCTCTAATAGCACTTAATGCTGTTGTTCCACTTCCTAAAAATGGGTCAAATACTATTTGATTTTCTAAAGACCAAGATAAAATATGGTCAGTAGCAAGTTGTTGAGGATATACTGCTGGATGTCCAGTTTTTTCATTAAAACCAGTAGAGTACTTCCATATATTATTTCTCATTGAGAAATCTTGAATTGGTTTAATTTTTTCTGTTTGTTTTAGTTCACCGTCTTTATTGTAATGAGTTTTTTTACCCCAATTAGTATGTCCAGCCCATTTATTAGGTTTATCACATAATAAATTACAATCGTGTATTTTACCTTTAACAAAAACAAACATATATTCGAAAATTTGAGTATATCTTTTACTACCTCTTCTTGCTGGAAATGCTGCTCCATTCTTTTCATATATCATAGTATCATGTAACTTAAAACCGCATTCCATAAAATATAATGCTTGTCTAAAAGAACTACCACTTTCACTACCTTTAATTACAGCATCACCAACAACCCATACTACAACACCACCTTCAGCCGTAATATCATATAAAAGTTTTGCAACTTCTTTAAATTTATTAAAATCCCAAGAACTTGAATTATTATATGTTCTTAAATCATCATATGGTGGACTTGTAACAGTTAAATCAACAAAAATATTATTTTCTTTCATTAACCTCATTACATTACAACAATCATCATTTAATATGTTAACTCTATTTTCAAACATTTTTCTTTTCCTTTCTTAAATCATTAATAGGTCTTAATAAATTTTCATATCCATATATAGGTTCTCCTACATATTTAAAACAATATGATTTTCTATCTAATCTATTATTATATTTACCATCTTCAAAATTAACTTTTTTTCGTTGTTTACCATTATAAGATGTAGGATTCCAAGTTGTACTTCTTTCTAATGCTTCACCCATTTTTTCATGTATGGTTTTTATATAAAGATGATAATCATCACCTAATGATTTTAATATACCACCACAAAAATTAAGTATTCTACTTGATAAACCTAATCCTTGATAATCTGGATGAATAACAATCCTAGAAATAGCGCATCCATTTGGCATACCTTTACGTGGAGTATTAAGTATACCAACAAATCCTATTGGTACACTATTCCACATAAACAATAAACACTTACAACTCTTATTTAACGATTCAGTTAAATAATGATGTTTATCAAAACCGTAAATCTTTCCAAACATTTGCTTCTGTTCTAATAACTGTTAATTCAATATTAGGTTTCTCTTTTTTATTTTTATCTATTAATATATTTTTTATCATATTTCATCTAACATTTTTTGCCATTCTTCTTCAGTTATTTCAATTTCAATTGTAATAGCATTTATTGACATGTATTTTCTATCAAATACCTTTTTATAAACATTATGTTCACATAATATATTATAAACTATAGTTCCATTATATAATGTACAACATGGATAATGTATTATGTTTTCTCCATTCCATTCATCAATTTTAATATAAATTTCTAAACTACTAATAGTAGAAACCAATTTAAAATATTTAGTTGTATTCATATTATATTTTTATTTTTAAACCAATGTTTTGGAATTATTATCTTATTATCAATTTCGTTACTTGGTTTAACACTTTTAATATCACTCGCTAAAGTTTTTTGAAAAACTTTTAATGTTAAATTAAACATTTCTTGTTTTAATTTTTCTCCTTTATAATCGTAACCACCATCATAAATAAGGCTTTTAATATTACTCATAAATAATACGTTTTAATTTACCATCACAATGTTTTTGTCCTTTAACCACCCAATGACAGAATTCTGGAGACGTTGACTTATAATAGCCATTATCAAAATATTCCCAATATTTTCCATCAACATTTGTTAATGTAATATATTCACATAATTTGGAATTTAAAAAACCTTCTATAACAACATCACCAATTTTAATGTCTTTCCAACTAACACTTTCTGTTGATATTTCTCTACCATCATAGATAAATCCATTATAATCAAACTGTGTATTCATCAGTTAATATGTCTTTTTTATTTATATTATTATATAATTGATATTCCTCATCATCTTTATAAATGAATCTTTCAATTTCACATTCACCATTTGTTTGTTTATTAAGATTAAATACCCAATCTGGATTTAACCATTCAATAATATCAAAATGGCAAGAGGCTAAAATAATTTTTAAATTCTTTTCTCTAACATATCTTTGTAATGCATATGACATTGATTTAGCTACGGCACGATTAATAACACTTGAAAATTCATCATAAAGAATTATTTCATTTTCTTTAGCATTTGCTAAAATCCAACATAAATCTAATCTAGCACGTTCACCATTTGATAATTCATTTGGTTTATGTAACCATACTGGAACACTTGATAAACCTACACTTGATAGTAATTCACATACATCATGTTCACTCATATGAGGGAATTGGCTAATTATACTCTTAGAATAGTCATAGATAGGGTTTTTAGGCTCTCCAAGCGTAGATAATAGTGTTGACTTTCCACTCCCACTATTTCCACATAAAACTCCTATATTCCACTTAAAATCGCTTAATTCAGATGTATCTAATAATGGTACTTCTGTAATAATTTCTTCTCTTGTTTGTAAATCATATTTATCACAAACATATTCTGTGTAATTATCAACAGATACATTACTTCTTAAAAAAAGTTTTTTCATAATCAATCATTTCATCAATTAAATTAGTTTTAAATTGTTCATATTCTCTCTTTGTAACTTCTCTATATAAATCTATAGATTTAGATAAAGGATAAACACCTTCTGACATAATATATCCACCACTTAAACATCTTCCATTTTTATCAAGATTCTTTAAAAAGAATTTACCTTCTAATAACACATCGTTATTACTTTCCACTTTAACATCTAAAACTTTTCCATAAACCATTTTACAATAAGTTTCTTCTATTGGATTATATTTTATAATTCTAATATATTTACCTATAAATTTTTCCATTTTTAAAAATAATTTAATGCAAATATATACAAAAAAAGTTAAAAAAACAAAAAAAAGGTTAACTAAAAAATAGTTAACCTTTCAATAATAAACAACAAAATAAATAAATAAAATGAAAACGAATAAGATTATACGAAGCAACTAATTATTTTTCCTTTAAAAATTTTAGCACAATTGAACGGAAGTTTTATATAATGTTCCTTAACTTCATCTTTAACATTATAAACAATAGTATAATCTTTTAAAGAATCAATTGGGAAATCAACACCATTGTGTTTATTTTTATAAGCTAAAATAAAGAGTTCATCTTCATCTTTTCTTATTAAATTTTTTCTAATACCCCAACCAACAATAGTACATACAGTTGGTTCACTTGTTAGTTTTACAAACATTGTATTTCCACAATTTTCAATAATAGTTTTAATTCCGTTATCAATATCTACCATAATTAATTATTAATTTTAATTTCGTATAACAAAGTTATACAAAATATTTTTAATAAACAAGTTTTCCTTTAATAATTTCAAAACATTCTTCTTTAGAAATAGAAGGATTATCCAAATACTTTTCTTTAACTAAATCAAGATATTCACCAATTTTTGGTCCTTTCTTCATATTAAAATGTTCCATAATATCGTTACCATTGATAGGTAATACAATTTTATCTGTCATTTTTTCTTTTTCAGAAAGTTCTGCAATTTTTAATCTAATTAAATCAGTTTGATCTGGATAGTTGAATAATTCATCATGTGAATTATTATCAGCATTAATAACATCCAAAACAATATCTATTTGGTCAGAACCAATTTCTGATACAAATTTTCTAATTGCTTTATTTGAAGGACAATGATTACCACTTTGTTTAAATCTCATATGATTTTTAATAGCTGTAACAATTGATTTAGTTTCTAAATTAGAATATTTCATTCTTTTTAGAATTTCAGTAGCAATTGTAGCACCTCTATATTCATGACTAAAGAAATGAATAACACCATTAACAGTAGATTTACATTCTGGTTTTGCAATGTCATGTAACAAAGCAGCCATTCTATGTTCAATAATAGGTTTAGTTTTTTCTAAAGCAGCCATAGTATGCTCAAAAACATCACCGAAATGTTGATGTCCTTGTGTACATCCTATAAGTTTATGAACTTCAGGTAAAACTTTCTTTAATAAACCACATCTATTAAGTTGTCTAATACCATAAGAAGGTCTATTACTGATAAGAATTTTATTAATTTCATCGGTAATTCTTTCTTGTGAGATTGTATTAATTCTATGTGCATTTGTCACTATACCAATCCAAGTATCTCTTTCAATACCCCAACCAAATCTTGCTGCAAATCTAATACATCTAAGCATTCTTAATGGGTCATCAAGATAAGTTTTATTAGGGTCAGTTGGAGTTCTAATAATACAATTATGTAAATCTTCAATACCTTTACCACTTGGGTCTAATACTTCATCTGTTGAAATATTAACATATAATGCATTAATAGTTAAATCACGTCTTAGACAATCTTCATTAATAGTACCATATTTGACTTCTGGTTTTCTACCATTTGCTTCTGTATATGTTTCTTTTCTAGTACATACTGTTTCAATATCTACTTCTGCTATATCTTTAATTGAACGAATATTAAATTTAGCAGTTTGAAAACGTGTAAATACTACTGGGTTACTTCCATTTTTATAACAATCAGTTTCTTTACAAATCCATTCAGCAAAATCAATACCGCCATCTACCATATCAACACATAAGTCAATATCTTTAATAGGACGTTTCATTAAAAGGTCTCTTACAGCACCACCAACAAGAAAAACATGTCCTTCCCAACGTGTTCCCTTAATGATTTTTGCAATTTCTTTAATTGCTTGACAATATACATTATTTTGATATTCTATTTTCATAAGTCATATGGTTTATTATAACATTTATACTTTATTGCTACATTTTTTAAAAAATCCAATTTTTCTTTCCACCCATCATATACTTTCATTTTTGAACCATTACAATCACATTGTTTAAGTTTAAACAAATTTTCAATAGTGCAAAATCTAACGTTAGGTGAAGTATTTGATAATTTTAATAAATCTTTAATAGGTCTTTTAGAATCATACAATTCCAAAGGTTTCATATGATTTTTTACAAACCAACATATAATTTCAATTAAATCTTCATCTTCATCTTTTAATAATTCTTCAGTTATTTTAGCACCTATTTCAGCGTGATTAGGGCTACTCCATGTTCCTTTTTCTTCATTAAAGTATGTGCAAGCACCTTTACCAATATCATGAAATAAAGCAGAAACAATCATTATATAACTTAATTTACTAGTGTCATTAAATAATTTAATTGCATTTTCAACTACCATTTTAGTATGATGATGTACCCATATTTCAGAATGCCATAAAGGATTTTGTTCTGTTTTAGATAATATATCAAATTCTTTAATCTTCGATACCTCATCCCATTTAATAGCATAATGATTTTTCTTTATATAAATTAAATTATTTAATATTGCCATAGTTTAAACGTAATTAATTGATTTTAAGAACGTTACCCATTCTTTATTTAATTTAAGATATTCTTTTTTAGTTTTATCATGATGTACTTCAAGAAATTGTGACACTTTAAAAAATGGTGTTATGAAAAAATTTGAAATCAAAGTATCTACACTTATATTTAAAAATTTTATATCTTGAATAAATTCAGAATACATATGTTTATTTTTTAAAAATCTAAACAATAGTCTTTTTCCTTGTTTAACTGAACGTATTCTTACTCTTGAATCAAATTTTTCATTATTTTCCTTTTCTTTTTTTGTTAAGTAATCATCCATATATATTATGGCACTATTTCTTTTTGATTCAAATAAATAATAATATTTAGAACTATTATTAAAATAATTTTTTATTTTACTAAAAATCATAATCCACATTAATTTTTTACAAAGATATAAAAAAATAACGAGAATTATAAATAATCCTCGTTAAATTTTGTTAATTTTCAACTTTATCTTTAGTACATTCAAAAATAGTAACTTTATCAATATCTTTTAAATTTGCACAAAAATTATCAAAATATTGTGATACCCATTCAATATCATTTTTAGCATCGTCAATATCTTTCCAACCATTTTTATCCAAATAAGCATAATTCCAATATGCACAATTATGTATTACATATTCATCCTTATCTTTAAATCTAGCAAAATAATTTTCATTATCTTTCATATTCTCAAAGATAGTATGTTCTTCTTCAGTTGAAGGTTCTTTATCACCTTTAACCAAATCCCATACATTTTCATACATAAATGTATTCTGCATATGCATTCTATACCAATCAATATCTTTATTTAAAGCACTATGTGTTTCACTTCCATCAGATAATATTAACGGTAAAGAAAAGAAATCACCAATCTTACAAGTCTGCCATTTACCATTAGGATTCTCTTCACTCCAAGCATCACCATTAGAATCAATATATAAGCCATTAGTTAATTCAGAATAATAATCAAAATTACTCATTGATTTTAATTCTCTAATTCTATCTTTAAGTGAATCAATTTGATAAATGTTTAAATTGAATTTTTTAGGATCTTTTATGATTTCTTCTAAAACTTTAATACTGTTATTTCTCATCTTTTCAGCATCCAAATATTTGTATTTAATATATTTGTCAACAACAGTATTAACGTTATATTTTTCCATTAGTTCTTCTGGATTATCTCCGAACAACCATTACAGTAAATACTTTACTTCCTTTTATCATATTATTTTAAATTTTTCTCTTTAAAATGGTGCTTCATCTACATCATTCTCATTATGATGTATTAATTCATCTATTGCTTCTAACATATCATCCATATGCTCCACATGACGAGGATTATCTACATTATCTCGTCTAATGAAATTAGTATCAGCCATTAAGTCACTAATAGAAATAGACATAACATCACCTGGTTTCTTAACCTTTCTATTTTTCTTTTGGTTATTATATTCCCAATTATCTTTCATTCTTTGATAAGAAGAATCTATATTAGTAAGACTATGAGGACTTTCACATAAAGCAACAAAAGCAGTTCCATCTTTATATTCTTCAAAATTATTATGGAAATGCCCATAAGCCCAAAAATTAATCTTAATATTATTTTTTAATAAAAGATTATATAATTTATCCATTATTTCACGTTCTTTTTTAATATCATCATTAAGATTTTTATCTATTTTGAGCCATCCTAATGAACTTTCTTTTTGAATAGGATAAACAAAAGATGGACTTGTATGTGTAACAACAGAATTAATGGATATGTTATTATCTTTTAATTCTTCAATCAAATTTTCATTTAATATTGGTGCTTCATCATCCCAATATAATCTTTTAGTTTTTGAAGATGAATATTTGTTTAATCTTACTTCTTGTTGTTTTCTCCATATTCTATCAACTGATATTGCACCACCTACACATAATGTGTTATATTTAGATGTAATAACAATAGAATAATCAGGAATTGCTTTTATATTACTTAAATTAATAGTTTCCCCATCAAAATATGATGGATCATCATGATTACCACGTACAAATAGTAAATGTGTGTTAGTGGTAGAAAATAATTCATTTGCTTTACCAAGTAAATCAAAATAATATTGCGCTTTATTAAAACCAAAACCACAATCACCACATACAATAATTACAGAATCATTATAAGCAGCACTTTTCATTCTATGTCTTGAACCAAAAGGATTAAATATATTACATTCTTCTTCTTGATTTTCTTCTTGTTCTTGTATTTCTAAAGGATGTAATTCTTCTTTAAATGATTCTTTATTATAAGATAAACCATTTACTTTAATATAATTAAATAATTCTTTAAATTCGCCATGTACATCACCTATAACATATAATTTTTTTATATGATTATAATCATAAATTTTCATAAGAATAATTTTTTAAAATTAAACATATTTTTTTAACAATACAAAAATACATAAAAAATATTAAAAAACAAAATAAAAAAAGAGGTGTTTTTTTAAAAACACCTCTTTATATTGTTACTTCTTAGAAGAAAGAACTTTCGCAAAAAATTCAGACAATTCAGAAATTGTGTTATCACCCTTCACTTGTTCTACTGTGTGAGTAGCAAATGGTTTAGGATTGATAAACTTCGCCAAGTCAATACCATATTCCTTTGCCATTTCCTTATCTTCTTCACGTACAACAACGTCTGGTCTTTGTCCAATCAATTTAAGTGCTTCGATATTCTTAAATCTAATGGCATTACCAATAAGAGTGCAATTGAAGTCATTTGCAATGTTAACATTAACATTTGGCTTACTCAACAATCTTTCAAGAATCCACAAACGATGAGGTTCTTCCACACATACATTTGCGGCAGTGTCCAAATTAAGGTTCAATGCATTGAAATCATATGTTTCGCTTTCCAAAACAGTTTCAATCATCTTCTTAATTGACTTATTTTCTGCATTATCTTCATTACCATAACTGTAAATCAAAGATTGCAACAATGCTTCACCAAAACCATCTGCGGTAGATGCGTCAAACTTCTTATGATTGATAATTGTATTGAACAAGTTATACATCTTAGCATTAATTGACTTAAAGATAGGAGAATAACTGTTAAATTCGAAATTAACATCGAAGTTTTCACCTTCATTCATAATCAAATCAATAGCTTCCTTTTCAGAACCTTCATCAATCAACTTATGCAACAAAATTGTTGGGTCAATCTTTTCACGATTCAAATACATATCAGTTGTGATACCAAGATTAGCCAAATGATTTTCCTTCTTACATTCAACATTATAAGCATTCTTAACACTATTAAGTGTATCGAAGTTATATTGGTCTTTAGAGTAATGAATTACCATCAAAGACTTATCATCATCCTTTTTCAAGTTGAAATCAAGGAACACATATGTCTTAGTATTGTTGTTGATTGAATAATTTCTATAATCAATCAATGAGTGGTCAATAATACCATTGAATGCATCATTAGTCAATACTCTAACAACAAATCTGTTATTTTCAGCAACACTAATAGCAATGTTCTTCTTGTTCTTTTCAACAAACTTCAAGAATGCTTCAACATCCCACTTATAGTTTTTCAAATCCTTCAAATGGATATAAACACTACTTGGAATTTTCGCATCTTGCAATGCCTTATGAATATTAACAGCCTTACCATCAACATTCACACTACCCATCAAGTTATTATTTCTTGTTGAGTGAGCATTTGTAATACCTCTAGCGGCTTGAACTGTGAAACCAATGTGAGCCAAATCGTGACTTTCCTTCTTACTAAAGTCAAATACGAAGTATTGTGTTGCGTCTCTTTGTTCCTTCACATACTGATTGAAATAACGTTCTTCACGTGTAAGACACCAACCAGTTCTACCATTACCACACATCAACTTTGATGATTTAAATGAAGGAACTGTAATCACTACAATATCACCTTCATTATGAACAACAGAACAATCACTTGCATTTCTTGCCATAAAACCAAGCATATCTTCCTTGTTCCAATCATAACTTTCAGCCAATGCTGACTTAATATGTTCTTTCAAGAAATGAATATCATCATTAATAGCTGAAGATGTACTAATCAACTTTTCTTGACGATGACGCACAAGAGTAGACATTTGTCTGAAAATTTCAAACCATTCAATGAACTTTCTACTTGCCAATGCATCAAGAGCATTATTGATATTCTTCAAGATTTCATTCTTCAACATCTTACGTTGATTTGTGTTAAACTTGTTAATAGATTCATTAACAAACTTCAACATTTCAAGACCTCTCATTTCGTCTTCCAACATCTTGAAATCTTCTGGCTTCTTATAAAGGATGATATTACCTTTTGTCAAATTCTTAATTTCTGTTTGGTTATTCTCTGCCCACGACTTAATTCGTTGGATGACATCAAGACTAGCTACGTTTTCAAAAACTGTCTTAATAGCCCAAATCTGATAATTTGGTTGATCTCTAAACATAGTAATCAAAGATTGGAATACCATGTTCTTTTCAACGTTAATTTTGTACTTTTCCACCAACGGATTAATCTGCTTCTTTGAGTAAATAATTTCTGACATATTTTTATATTTTAATTAATTTTTTTTGTTTTTCAATTACAGTGCAAAGATACGAACTTTTTTTGATATTAAAAAATCTTTTTTCTTAATAAAAGTTAAATTATTAAATATATTGTCCAAAATAGAACAGCCAAAACCATTACTAATAAAATTGACATTGTTTCTTTCTTTTCTTCTTCTTGTTTAAATGCTAACAATAATGCTATTCTTGTTATCTTCATATTAAAGAATAAAAAAGAAAATAATAATGCTAAAAATATTATGCTGAATTTTATCATATGTTTTGTTTTTTAACAACGTTGCAAAATTACATAAAAATATGCAATCTTGCAACTTATTTGTGTTAATGAATCTTAAAATGTATATGTTACATTAGAACCATTATTAATAGAACTTGTAATATGTACATTAGAACCATTATTAATAGTATATGTAAACAATACATCATTCATATTATATGAAGATTCTGATTTTTGTTCAGTAGAACCATACTTTTCAATAAGTTCTTTATATAAAGGTGCTGACGGATTCAAGTGCATACAAAAATGTTTAGCACAATCCTTATTAATATTCTTATTAAGAATAATCTCATTATATTTTTCATTTTGCATAGCAGCAATAGTTCTTAAAACATAACGAGTTTTTTCATCACTCTTATTAAAAGACATATTTTCAAGTACATTATCTAACAGATAATCTTTAAATTCACCAACTGGATTTGTACCAACTAATACATTTTCCAAATACTTGTTAAATCCTTTGTTTTTCTTTTCATTAGAAACAATAGTATTAAATACTTTAAAGAAAAACAATAAAAATGTTTGTCTTTCATTAAAACGCACACTACCATTAGCAAAATCATTATAATCTTTTTCATTTGGTAATCTACCAAAATGTCTATAATAATTGTTTAT
>JAEIGA010013771.1_pt1 | contig 12298 bp, 10 predicted proteins | sample 9270691 | NCBI WGS metagenome assembly JAEIGA01 (sample SAMN17057246, study PRJNA624740) | gut metagenome | biome: biome; isolation source: fecal sample | host: Bos grunniens | place: China: Xizang | collected 2019
AAAAAAGTCTTTTCATTGAATACTATTTTGGGTTATGTAATGTAATTGTCAGTTATCAATGGCAAAAGTAATTAAATCAATCTATAATATCGCCTTTTTGAAAAGTATAGTTAAATTTGCAGATAAGAATATTTATCTGGGACTTTATGGTATTGAATTGGATTTGGATAGCATTTTTTCTGATTGCATTTGTGGTGGCGCTGTTGCGTTTGATATTTGCAGGCGATGCAACCGTTTTTGAATCAATAATTAACTCTACTTTCGATTCTGCAAAAAATGGTTTTGAAATATCATTAGGTCTTACCGGTGTTCTGTCTTTGTGGTTAGGTATAATGAAGATAGGCGAAAAGGGTGGTGTGGTAGATGTTTTTGCCCGAATGTTAAGCCCGGTTTTTTCCAGATTGTTCCCCTCATTGCCAAAAAATGACCCTGCCTATGGCTCCATATTTATGAACATAGCTGCCAATATGTTAGGCCTGGATAATGCAGCTACACCTATGGGGCTGAAAGCTATGGAGCGAATGCAGGAGATAAATAAAGACAAGGAGACAGCTTCCGATGCCATGATAATGTTTCTTGTGCTGAATACATCGGGTCTGACATTGATTCCGGTAAGCATCCTGGTCTATAGAGCACAGTTGGGAGCAGTACAGCCTGCAGATGTCTTTCTGCCTATCCTGCTGGCAACATTCTTTTCCACTATGGTGGGCTTGATAGCTACCTGTTTAATTCAGAAAATCAAATTCGATAAAGTGCTGTTTGCTTTCTTTGGCGGGCTGAGTCTGTTGGTGGCGTTGATAATATGGGGTTTCAGCTCTATGCCGGCTGTGAAGATAGGCTCTGTATCTACATCATTGGCAAATATTATTTTAGTACTGGTGATAGTGGGCTTTATGATTGCCGGAATGATTAAGAAGATAAATGTATATGAGGCCTTTGTAGAGGGTGCAAAAGATGGTTTTACCACAGCAATAAGAATTATCCCGTATCTGGTGGCTATACTGGTGGGAATTGGTGTGTTCCGTGCTTCAGGAGCTATGGATTTTCTGGTAGATGGAATAGCCTGGTGTGTGGAGAAATGCGGTATAGACAGTGATTTTGTAGCTGCCCTGCCTACTGCAATAATGAAACCGTTAAGCGGAAGTGGTGCTCGCGGTCTGATGATTGATGCAATGACTACATACGGTGCCGATTCCTTTGTAGGACGCATGGCCTGTCTGTTCCAGGGTTCTACCGATACAACATTCTACATATTGGCGGTATATTTTGGCAGTGTAGGAATTAAAAAGACCAGATATGCAGTACAGTGTGGTTTGCTGGCAGATCTGGCAGGAATTATAGCAGCCATTGTGATGGGATACATATTTTTTGGATAACATAAATTTAGATAAAGTGAAGATATTGTTTTACACTGAAAACATAAAGATGCCTGCAATCAGCAAGAATAAGGTTAAGGAGTGGCTGAAGCAGGTGGCAGAAATGTATGGCAGGGAAATAGGTGCATTGAATTATATTTTTTGCAATGACGACAGAATTTTAGAGGTAAACAACCAATTTCTGGGCCACAACTACTATACCGATATAATTACCTTTGATTACACTGATAATAAGGTAGTTAGCGGTGATATGTACATAAGCGTTGATACGGTATGTAGCAATTCTTTAAAATATAAAACATCTTTTGACATAGAATTGCATAGAGTTATCGTTCATGGTTTATTACATTTGTGCGGTATTAACGATAAGGGACCCGGTGAAAGGCAGATAATGGAGGCTGCCGAAAACAGGGCACTATCACTTTTAAACAGATAAGAAGATGATGAAGAGACTATCTATATATGTTACATTGGCGCTATTGCCTCTGTTGATGTTTGCACAACCACAGCTGGAGAGTGCTGACGCTTTTTTACAGGAGGGTAGAAGATTATTTTCAGTAGGTGATTACCAGGCTTCGGGAAACTATCTGGAAAAGTGGCAGAATTTAACCATGCAGCAGAACGGTACAGAAACGCGTGATGCAGAAGTGGAGTATATGCTTCTGGTAATAGATGCGGAAGCTGATATGTGTAATGCGGCAGTAAAGATTTCTGAATATCTTTCACGTTATCCGCGTTCCATCTACACAAACAGACTTAATTCACTTATGGCTGCATCATATTATGCACAGTGTGAATATGAAAATGCAGTTATGTGGTATGAAAAAACGGCAATTGAAAAACTGACCATGGCAGACGTTCAGCGAGCCACATACTACTATATGGTGTCTTTGCTGAAAACCGGTGATATAGAGAGAGCCGGTCAACAGATGGCGATATTAAAGATTATTGATAAGGATACCTATACTGATGAGATTGTTTTCTACGATGCATATCTGGATTATGTTCAGGAAAATTACAACAGCGCTAAGGAGGGGTTCTCCAGGAGCCGCGGATTGACAGGTTTTGTTAATGAATCGAACCTGTATCTTGCAGAGATTGCGATGATACAGAAAGATTATACAACTGCTGCGGATATAGCTGCAGTGCTTCTTGAAAGCGATGCTTCCGATGCAGTGCTTTTAGAATCGGAAAGATTGATGGGTGAATCACTCTTTATGCTTGAACAGTACCAGGATGCCTATCAGTTCCTGCTAAGCTACGTAATGAGTTGCGATAATGCAGAACGTCAGGATTATTACTATTTAGGTGTTGCCTCTTATATGGTTGGCGATAATGATGCCGTAGTGGAGTATCTGCCTAAAGTAACAAATTCAAAGGATGTAGTAATACAGGATGTGATGTCTCAGAATGCCCTGCTCTACATAGGTATGGCCTATCTGAAAAAGAACTATAAGGTTATGGCAGGACTGGCATTTGAACAGGCATCTGCCATACAGGGTGATGATAAGATACGTGAGCAGGCCCTTTATAACTACGCACTGGTTATACATGAAACATCATATTCTCCATTTGCAGAATCTGTTAATGTGATGGAGCGTTTCCTGAATGAGTATCCAAAATCAAAATACGCAGATAATGTGAACAGTTATCTGATAGATGTATATATGAATACTACCAGCTATGATGCTGCCCTGGCATCAATAGCCAAGATAAATAATCCGGGGCAATCTATTCTGGAGGCTAAACAGCAGCTGCTTTACAAGAAAGCTATGGACCTGTATGCCAATTCAAACTTTGCAGATGCTGCCACATTGTTTGGTTCTGCCATTGAGTATATGGATTTGAACAGGCAGTTGGCAACCGATGCCTATTTCTGGAGGGCAGAATCAAATTATCGTACAGGTAATGTAAGCAGAGCCGAATCTGATTATCAGAGATATATAAGTTTAACACCTGCTAAAAATACCAGAAACTATCTGCTTTCCCAATATGGTTTGGGTTATATAAACTACAATCAGGAAAAATATGCAAAGGCGTTGAGCTATTTTACAGAGATGCTGAACAGAGTATCTGTAGTAAAGATGTCTGACAACATAGTAGCCGATGCCTCCATACGAGTAGCCGATTGCCATTTCTATATGCGCTCTCTGGATAAGGCAACCGATTATTATAATGCAGCCATTAACATGAATTCTGCAAAGAGTGATTATGTACTCTATCAGAAAGGACTGGTAAGCGGATTGCAACACAATTACCGCGAAAAGATATCCTCTCTGGAACGTCTTATTGCGGATTATCCATTGTCAACATACGTTCCAATGGCACTTTATGAGGCAGGAAGAGCGTACAGACAGATGGACAATACAGACGGTGCAGTTAAGGTGTTTACCAAGATTGTATCGGATTATCCACAAAGCGATCTGGCAAGGGTGGCTTCTACTGAAATAGCCCAGATTTACTATCAGGTAGAGGATTACACAAATGCAATATCGGCTTATAAGAATGTTATAGATAGATTCCCTGGTAGTGACGAGGCGCGTCTTGCCATGCGCGATCTTCGTTCTATCTATGTGGAGCAGGGCGATGTAAACACATTCCTGAATTATTCAGAGAGTGTGCAGGGGGCAGCTCCAATAGAACTTAATGAACGAGACTCCTTGTTGTATGCTTCGGCTGAACTTATATACAGCCGTGGTGATTATTCAACTGCCTTGAATCTGTTTAAAAACTATTTGGAAGAGTTCCCTCAGGGTGTGTATGCTGTAAATGCATGGTATTATCAGGCTGTTATCTATCAGAATGATAACGATTATGAGAATGCGCTTGATTGCTACAGGAAGAGTGCTTCGTATGAAACCAGCCGTTTCTGTGAAGAGTCGCTTTATCAGGCTGCACGCATGGCTTACACTGTAGGCGATTATCAGGCTGCATTTGACAACTATCAGAAACTGGCAGCCAGAACCGTAGATTCTGAAAAGAGACGTAGCAGCTATACCGGATTGGTAAACAGTGCAGTACAGTTAAGTAACCATGCAGCAGTACTACAGTATGCAGACAAAGCACTTGAATTGGTACAGTCATCTACAGAACGTACTGCGATAACTTATCATAAGGCAAAAGCATTGTTGGCTACCGGTAACAACAGTCAGGCTCAGCAGTTGTTTGAACAGTTGTCGGCCGATCCAAGAACGGCTTATGGTGCCGAATCTGATTATATGCTAAGTTTGATGCTGTACAATAAAGGAGAATATGACGCAGCAGAAAAGAATATTATGGAACTGATTCAGTCAGGTACATCGCATACGTACTGGTTGGCGCATAGTTTTATAGTTCTGGCTGATATCTATATAGCGCAGGGCAAGACTATAGAGGCACGTCAATATCTGTTATCATTGCAACGCAACTACAACACCAAGGGAGACGATATTCCTGAGATGATTAATGATAGGTTGAATAAATTAGAAGAATGATTATGAAAAAGAGATATTTTTTGTTTGCATTGTCCGCATTGGTGCTAACAATGCCTGTATGGGCGCAGAATAATAATCTGCTTCCCGACAGAACAATGACAATAGAAGGAGACTATAATCCTTCGCTACAGAAGGGTGAAAAGATTACCGTGGTATCAGAACAGATAGATACAGAACGTAAGGCTGGAACAGTACAGTATGTTACGGAAGAACAGCAGGTTGTAGGGTACGGACGTTCACCAATGAAGGTGATTGATACTGAGATAGATATAATTGAGGTTGATCTGTTTTCAGGATTGGTAAGTGCAGGTTATGGCCTAAGAAACAATCTGGATGCTTTGGTAGATCTTAAACTGGCTACATTAGACGGATCTGTTTTTGGACTTGGCGGATATGCGCAGGGCTGGAATACAGTATTGGATGATGACTGGCGCTCCAAAATGTTCAATACAAGCGGTGAACTGTCATTTATGCACGATTTCGACAATGTAGCATTGCAGTTCAATGCCGATTATGGTTACAGAAACTATAACTTCAGAAAAGGTGATGATTTTGAATTGTTTGGAAATGGGTACAATCGTTTCAACAGAATAATAAACGAAGGTTCTATGTTTGCATCGCTCTTTTCTACCGGTAGCTCTATGTGGGATTATTATCTGCAGGTAGGATACCAGGGGTTAAAAGCAGACAAACTGGTTATTAATGATAAGTCAAAGGACTACGATGAGAATATTCTGCGCGTCTATGCCAATATGGCTATGCCTCTTGGCTCCGGAATACTGAATGTGGATTACAGCCAGAAGAGTCTTTTAGGAGATAAGTATTCAGCAATGACAGTAACACCATCCTGGATATGGAGCAATGAAAAGCTGTTCCTTTCAGTTGGTGCAAACGTAGATTTCAGAACCAAAAAGGAGGACAATATCCTGGCGTCGCCTATGGTTGTCTTCAAACAGAATCTAAAGACTACCAAAAACGCTGATTTTGTCCTGCTTACTGAAGTTACCGGTGGCTTGATTGATAATGACATGCGCTCATTATGGGAAATCTCTCCATATTGGACAAGTCAGAACAAGGTGAAGGATGGATACACATTGGTTGATCTATATTCCGGTGTCTCCATGTCGCTGACAGACAGAGTTACCTTTGTAATAGGTAACGGATATAGTTATACAAAGAATGCTGTTTTTCAGACACTGTCAGATTCTCTCATAGTAAGTTCCATGCTTGAACAGCATAACTCCGGATTGTTCTACAATAAACTATCAGTTGATGTAGAGATGTCTTCGCTGCTGAATATGCGTTTTGAGGCAACTCATTATGACTGGACAAACAAAAACTTAGGCAAGGCACTGGCCTACAAACCTGAATGGGATATTCTCCTCGATACCAGATTTGTGATTACAGATGAATTGGATATGACATTGACATACAATTTCAGCAACTTCCATGAATACGAAGGTAAAAGAGTAAACAGTATAAATGATCTGTCTCTGGGTGCCGATTACAGATTCAGGAACAATTTCTCCTTATTTGCCGATGTGAACAACATTTTTAATAGTAGTCACTACTATTATGCAGGCTATATGGCGCAAAAGTTCAATTTTGTAGTAGGTGCAGCGTACAGATTCTGAAATATTTGTTCTACTTTTGCCCCCGAATTTTTTCGGAGCGAATAAATAAATAAGAGTGATGCAGAAAAATTTAGTGATAGTTGAGTCTCCGGCAAAAGCCAAGACTATAGAGAAATTCCTTGGAAAAGACTTTAAAGTTTTATCAAGCTACGGACATATATGTGACTTGAAGAAGAAGGATTTGAGTATTGATACAGATACTTTTGAACCAATATATGAGATACCTCAGGATAAGAAAAGAGTTGTAACGGAACTTAAGGAGGCCGCCTCAAAAGCTGAAATGGTCTGGCTGGCATCCGATGAGGACCGCGAAGGAGAGGCTATCAGCTGGCATCTGTATGATACTTTAGGGCTGCAACCGGAAAAGACCAAACGTATAGTATTCCACGAAATTACCAAGAATGCAATATTGGAAGCTATAGAGAATCCACGAGACATTGACAGAAATCTGGTTCTTGCTCAGCAGGCACGCCGAGTTCTTGACAGAATAGTGGGCTTTAAGCTTTCACCTGTATTGTGGCGTAAAATTAAGCCATCATTGTCAGCAGGTCGCGTTCAATCAGTAGCAGTACGTCTGATTGTAGAACGTGAACGTGAGATTAAAGCATTCAAGCCGGAAGTTTCGTATAAGGTGGTTGCTATATTCAACTATCAGACTGCAGACGGAAATGTAGTGAATGTAAAGGCAGATTACAGTGAGCGTTTCAAATCAAAAGAAGATGCTACCCGTTTCCTTGAAAGCTGTAAGAACAAGGAGTTCAAGGTTATGGATATATCAGTTAAACCTCTTGTCAAGACGCCGGCTCCTCCTTTCACTACATCTACTCTTCAGCAGGAAGCTGCAAGAAAATATGGATTTACTGTTATTCAGACCATGATGCTGGCTCAGCGTCTGTATGAATCAGGACGTATCACATATATGCGAACAGACTCTGTAAATCTGTCATCACTCTGTATCAATTCAAGCCGTCAGGTGATTGAGAGTACAATGGGTGCTGAATATGTTAAGAGTAGACAGTACAATGTAAAATCAAAAGGTGCTCAGGAGGCTCACGAGGCTATCCGTCCAACATATATGGAAAATGCCACAATTGATGCTCCGGCACCGGAAAAGAGAATATATGAGCTTATCTGGAAACGTACCATAGCTTCACAGATGGCAGATGCCCAGATAGAGAAGACAGTGGTTGCTATTCAGGCAGAGGGTCTTCAGGGCGAATTCGTAATTACCGGCGAAGTGACAAAGTTCGATGGTTTCCTTAAGGTTTACAGGGAGACAAGAGACGAAGATTTGGAAACTTCTGCTTCAAATGATTCTCCATTGGGAATGCCGGCATTCAGTATGGGCGACAAGTTACAGGTAAGCAATATAGACGCCATAGAGCGCTTTACACAGCGTCCTCAACGATACAACGAAGCTGCTCTTGTACATAAGATGGAAGAGCTGGGTATTGGCCGTCCATCTACATACGCTCCTACTATCAGCACAATTCAGCAACGTGAATATGTTTTGCGTGAAGATATAGCAGGTACTCATATTAAGTACAATCTGGTTAGATTGCAGGATGGCGAAATATCAGAACAGTTGCTGTCTGAAAATCATGGATCGGAAAAATCAAAGCTTGTTCCAACTGACATAGGACTGGTGGTCAATGACTTCCTGCTGGAAACATTCCCAGATATTATGAGTTACAACTTTACCGCGATGGTGGAAAAAGAGTTTGACGGAATTGCAGATGGTGAAAAGCCATGGGATGCAGTTATCCGTGAATTCTATGCAGACTTCTCACCAGCTGTGGATAGTGCAATGACTCAGAAGAACGAATATAAAGTAGGTGAACGTGTGCTTGGAACAGATCCTGTATCGGGTAAACCTGTTACAGTAAAGATAGGCAGATATGGTCCTATTGTTCAGATAGGTAGTGCTGAAGACGAAGAGAAACCTCGTTTTGCACAGATGAAGAAGGGACAGACACTGGAAAATATCACCTTTGAACAGGCCATGGAACTGTTTAAACTGCCACGAACACTCGATGAATATAATGGTCAGAGTGTAACTATAGGTACAGGTAAGTTTGGACCTTATATTCGTTATGCAGGTGGATATGTATCCATACCAAAGAGTTATGATCCATTAACCATATCTTTCGAAGAGGTTCTTGATCTGATTAAAGAGAAAGAACAGGCAGAAGCAAACAAGTTGATAAAGAAGTTTGATGAATCTGATATAGAGATACTGAACGGAAGATACGGACCTTATATAGCAAGTGGCGGAAAGAACTACAAGATTCCAAAGAATGTTACTCCTGCAGAACTGACATTAGAAGAATGCAGAAATATCATCAGTGAGCAGGATAGCAAGGCGCCTGCAGCAAAACGTTCTACAAAACGTAAGTAGATGATACGTATTTTCCTGTTGGGGTTTATGGGTGCCGGTAAGACTACATTAGGCAGGGCATTGTCGAAAGAACTCAAGCTATCATTCTGTGATCTGGACCTGTATATTGAGCAGAGATACAGAAAAAGTGTTTCTGAAATATTTGCTCAGAAAGGAGAACAGACCTTTAGAGAGATTGAAAAGGCTATGTTGCATGAGGTAGGCGAATTTGAAGATATTGTTATCTCATGCGGCGGATCTACTCCTCTCTTTTTTGACAATATGGATTATATGCTGGGGCAGGGCGAAACAATATATCTGAATGCAACAACAGATACATTGACAAGGCGTTTAAAACAGGCACGCATGAAACGTCCGCTTATAGCTCAGAAGAGTGATTCTGAACTGGAACAGTATGTAGAGAGTGAGATAAAGAGACGCGAACCTGGTTATCTGAGAGCAAAGCATATATGTCGGGCCGATTATCTGGAGAGTATAGATCAGATTTCTGATACAATAAAAGAGGTGAAAAAACTGTTGACCATAGAATAATTCATAAGTGCAATGAAAGAATCATTAGTAATAGTAAAAGTAGGAGGTAAAATAGTAGAGGAACCGGAAACATTACAACAGTTGTTGCAGGACTTTTCTGCAATTCCGGGAAAGAAACTATTGGTGCATGGTGGTGGCCGTTCAGCAACAGCCATGGCTGCAAAATTAGGTATAGAGAGCAAAATGGTTGATGGCCGACGCATTACCGATGCAGAGACTCTGAAGGTTGTTACTATGGTTTATGGTGGTCTGGTAAACAAGAATATTGTGGCAGGTTTGCAGGCCAAAGGTGTAAACGCAATAGGTTTGACCGGTGCCGATTGTAATGTAATACAGTCAGTGAAACGTCCTGTAAAGGAGATTGATTATGGTTTTGTAGGCGATGTTAAATCAGTAAATGCCGATTTCCTTTCAGATTTGCTGGACAAAGATATTGTGCCTGTTCTGGCTCCGCTTACACACGATAAGAATGGACTTATTCTGAATACAAATGCCGATACAATTGCCGGAGAAACAGCTAAGGCTTTAGCATCAAAGTTTAAGGTAACCCTTATCTTCTGTTTTGAAAAACCAGGCGTACTGATGAATCAGGACGATGATAATTCTGTTATCCCTTATATTTCATACTACGATTTCCCGTTGCTGGTTGAAAACGGAACTATAAACGGTGGTATGATTCCAAAGATTCAGAATGCCTTTACAGCACTTACAGCCGGTGTAACATCTGTACTTATCACATCGGCATCATCATTGGATAAACTGACAGGAACAACTATTGCATTATAGTTGCTCCTGATTATTATTCTTGTAGTATTTTACTGTGAAGTAGATTAATGCAGCTGCAATTATAGCAAATGCTGTAGCTGTTACTATTGTGGTTGGATCTGATAAAGAGGCTTGTTCGCCGCCGTCAGTCCAGCCAAATTTCATATCCAGGAATGCGAATGAATTATTTACTATGTGGCCAACAACAGATGGCAGGATGCTGCCTGTCTGAATGTACATCCAGCCAAAGAAGATTCCTGCCAGAAATGCAAATGGAATCTGTGCCGGGTTCAGGTGTACAATACCAAACAGGATTGATGATATAAGAATGGCAATCCATGCCTTCTTTGTAGATTGCTTAAATTCGTCTATCATTATCTTTCTGAATATCACCTCCTCCATAATCGGGGCCAGAATAGCAATTGCAACAAATCCCCAAATACTTCCTGTCATGGCTTTAAACTGTTCTGCCATCAGGTCCGGTAACTGTATTACAGTATTAAATATATTCAGCACCATCATAACGCTGAATACCATTGGTATTGATATCAACAGGATTTTGCATGGCACCTGTCTGGTTAAATCGTTTGGCTTAACATATTTCAGAGCCCATAATATCAGGAATGTCATTATACTACTGATAATCAGTCCCCAGACTGTTATGGAGATCATATTGTCTGAATACAGTGATTGAATGTTTTGAATAGACAGTGTTTATAACTGAGACATTTTAGGCATAATAACAAACAGAATAGCTATTCCGGTGCCAATAATCTGCATTACCAGAAAAAGCAGGAATGAAATAATGGATCTTTTCATAGTTGTATAATTGATTTAATAGTCTTATCGGCTGTATCTTTATCTATTGCTAACTGTTGTGCCAGCTCATTGGGTGAATTAAACTTCCTTTCAGAACGTATATAGCTTACAAACTGCAGTGTAAGTGGTTTGAAGTAGATGTCTTCAGAAAAGTTTAGTATGTGGGCCTCTATGGTTCTGTTGTCCTGACCGTTGAATGTAGGCCTGAATCCAATATTTACCATGGCTGGATAGCTGGCGCCATCTACAGTGGCAATAGCAGAATATACACCATTGCATGGAATCTGCATTAAGTCGCAGTAGGGGCCTAAGTTTGCTGTTGGGAATCCCATCTTTCTGCCATTCTGCATGCCATGGACAACTGTTCCGCTTATAGAATACAGATATCCCAGCATATTGTTAGCCTTTTCTATATTGCCTGCAGCCAGTTTCCTGCGAATGCGAGAGCTGCTGATAGGTTTGCCATCAAACTGTAGTGCCGATGCTCCTATCACCTTCATTCCAATCTCATCGCCTATCTTTTTATAATCTTCAAGTGATTTGTCTTTGTCGCATCCAAAATGGTGGTCATGTCCTACTAAAAGCAACTGAACTCCCAATTTCTTCTGCAGAAACTCCTTCATAAAGGTGTAAGCGTCCATCTGAGATAGCGTTTTGGTAAAGTGCAGGGGAAAGCACATGTCTGCTTTGGTCTGCTCCAGTCGCATTATTTTCTCTTCAGGTGTAGAGAGTAGTAACGGTTTGTAATCAGATTGAAGAATCTGTCTTGGATGTTCCGGGAAGGTTACAACCATACTATGCAGGTTCTCTTCTGTTGCAATTTCCGATAGTTCATCGATAAGGTGAATATGCCCACGGTGTACACCATCAAAGAAACCTATTGTGGCTGCCATCCCTATCTTCTTCTTTTGAATACTCTCTATAGTCATTTCAGAATCTGTTTATTGTTGTGCAAAAGTAATCATACTGATTTATTAAATCTATTTCTGCGAAATTATTTTTTATAAAACTTGTCAGTTTAAACTACTTGCTATATCTTTGCACACGAAAACGGCACTAAACTTGTTTGGTGATGTTTTACGGGCTTTTAGCTCAGTTGGTTAGAGCAACAGACTCATAATCTGGAGGTCCTAGGTTCAAGCCCTAGATGGCCCACAAGAGAATCGCTAACGCGGTTCTCTTTTTTTTTGTACTAGGACTTTCACCTACGGTTATCTCCTTCGTTTTACGTTTGCACCGGCTTCGCCGACAGCAAACACGAAGTCGATGGGTCTCTTCGAGACAAATCTCAAGCCCTAGATG
>JAEIGA010013772.1_pt1 | contig 12297 bp, 9 predicted proteins | sample 9270691 | NCBI WGS metagenome assembly JAEIGA01 (sample SAMN17057246, study PRJNA624740) | gut metagenome | biome: biome; isolation source: fecal sample | host: Bos grunniens | place: China: Xizang | collected 2019
CTTACACTTAAAGATGTAATAGATCATAATTTAGCTGATAAAGTTACATTAGAAAATTTAGATTATGATTCAAGAGATATTGTTAAGAAAATCGGATTAGAAGAAGCTTTAAAAATTGATTATGCTATTTTATCATCAGAAGAATTGTTCCGTTTGTTTGACAGAGCAATGTATGATGTAGAATCAATAGAAGATTATGATCGAGAGAAAATAAAAAGAGATGTTATAGCAGCTGTTGGGGAAGATTTAAGAGATAGATATTCTTTTAGAAGAGTTTATACTCAATTTGAGGAAGTTCCTTTTATAAGAGATGAATTTCCAGAATATTATATAGATTTTCCTGAAGGAACTGAAGATTTAAAAACAAGATATCTAGAAAGAAAGCTATATATAAAAGATGTAGTGGATCATCCAGAATTATTTAAAGGTAAAAAGTTTTTAGATGGAATGGCTGATTACTATTTGAAAAATAGTTATTCAGATTTAACAGAAGAAAAGATCGAATATTTGATGGAGCGTGAACCAAAAATTACACAATATTTAGCGACAAGAGTTCCTACAAAATTATTTTCAATTGCTGATAGATTAGATTTAGAAAAAACACCAGAAGAGCTTTCAGAATTTGTAAAAACAGAAGTAGCTAATTATGTTAAAGCAGAGGCAGAACATATAGATTTTTCAGATTCAGGAATATTAGAATTTATTGATTATAGAGAATTAACTTTATCACTTTTAAGTTCTGAATATGATATAAGCAGAACTACAGAATTTTTAGATACACCTGGTAATATTGAAGTGTTAAAAGAAAATGGAATAAGCCCAGTAGATTTAAAAGATGGTAGTTTAGTTAAATTCTTTAAAGAATATGGACTTGATAGAGTTTTAGAATTTGATAGAGAAAATGGAGGATTTTTCTCAAATAATGGATTTGCTGTAGCCAAAATTATAGATGATGCATTTTTCCATTATGCAGGAAATACTCATGATACTTCAAGAACTATATATACAAGAAATATAGATTTAGCAACAAATAGATATAAAGAAGAAGGACCATGGGACCTTCCATATACTAAAGAAGCTTTTGAAGAAGCTGTAAGAAGAATGATTGTATTTGGCCCAACTGATGGAAATTATTCTGATAGACCACTTAACCATAGAGCGATAGTAGGACCATTTAGAGATAAACATCCAGAACTATATGTTAGCGAAGAGATGCCAGATAAATGGAAAGAAATGTTTTATGCTGGAAAAGTGGATTTTGATGAAATAAGATATTCAACACCAGAAGATGAACCTTCAATAAGAGAAATACTTTCAAAAGATAGAGATTTGGCTTTTAGAAGAGTAGCTTGTTATTTAGAAATTAATGATATGAGTGATAGTACTTTACTAGAGATTATTAAAGAAAATGGAAGTTATCTTTCAAATGTAGAAGATATAAATCTTGAAGGATTATCTCATGATGAAATTGTTGAGAAAGTAAGACAAGGTGTTATTAATGGCATTTTAAGAGGTAGAGTGCAATATGGACCAAAGGCACCAGACTATGTAAAAGAAGCACATCCTGAATTATTCTTGGATGAACAAGCACCTGAAGAATTAAAAGGAATCTTTTATAAAAAGTTTTATGAGGAAGTTCCAACAGCTAAAAAACCAAGTGATTTTTCACGTCCACAATTATCAATAGCACTTTTTGAGCAACATCCTGAATATATGGAATTTTTAGAAGGAAAATCATTAGACTATGCTTATATTGATAGCAAATTACAAGTGTTTATACAAGAATTTGGAAAAGATGAATGTTTCAAATTAATAAAAGAACAACCAGAAGTAATGAAAATTATTTCTACTGGTGGAAGACCAGCAATACAAAAATTTAAAAAATTATTAGATGAAAGACCTGAGTTTTATGCTAAGAAAGAATTAGAAGAATTAGAAGGTTATACAAAGGATGAAATAGAAGAAATTGTTTCAGGTCAAGAAACAACAAATGAAAGAATATTAGAAGGTAGAAAATTATTAGAATCTAAAAAAGAAAAGTTTAGAGACTTTATACTTACAACACCAGGATATGTTCTTCATTGTCCTGAAGATAAAAGAGATGACTTTAAATTTACTGAATTTAAAGAACTAGAAAGATTAAGTAAGTTTACTGTATCTGATAATTATAGAAGAGACACTGCAGAACAAATCATAACAACTATGTATTGTTTCTTAGGTTATGCTGGAACTAAAGAAGTATTAAAACTTCCAGAAGTAGATGAAGCTGAACTTGAAGAAGCTATTAGAACAACAGGTGTTGCTGTTTCTGGAATATATGAAAATGTATATAATGTAAAAGGAAATTTAAAAGTACTAGGAAGTTTATTTGATAAATTAGCTCCATCACTTCCAGGAGGTAAAGCAAACTTTTTAGTTTATCAATCAATTGATAGAAAATTATCAGAAGGTTTTTCTGGATCAATTGAAGATCTTATAACAGAAGCATTAACAGAAAATGGAATAAAACAAGATCAAGGTAGAATAAGAAATATTGTAAAAAATTCAATTGCAACAAATACTCAAGAAAAAATGGAAATTGCAAAAAATCCATTAGAAGCGTTCTTAGCAGAAAATGTTATAGAGACACCTGAGACTTTAAAATTAATTACTGATACATATATGACTGCATTAAGAAAATCATTCCTTGAAAAAGAATGCATTGATGTTGAGTATATTAGACAATTACTAACAAAAGAATATTCAAGAACAAAAGAAGATGGTGAAGCATATTATTCACCACATGTTACTGATTATTTAGAAAGTTTAGTAGAATTTACAAGTGGATTAAATGAAAATCCAGAATTTGCAAGTTTAAATAAATCAGTTGTTGATATATTAAAAGAAGAAAAAGGAAAAATAGGAAAAGGTTGGATTAGAAAACTTCTAAATTTAAAAACTAGACTTACAGAAAAAGAATTTGAAAGTCTTCAATCTAAATTATATGGAGATGATTCTAAACACAAAATAACAGCAGAAAAAACTTTAGAACTTAAAGATAAATCAGAAGCTGGTATTGAAGAAGCATATATTATATTAAAAGAATTAGAACTACCAGGAGTATTTACATTTGAAAAAGGTGAGATTATGTTTGCTGGTTTACAAGCACCATATTCAGAAAACTTTAAAAATTTCTTCCTTGCAAATATGAGTGAAATTTTGAGAAAACCAGAGTTTTATACAAAATTCCAAGTAATGCATAGAAGAATGGATTCTGTTATTAAAGATTCAAATATAAATGCTAGATTTAAAGCTGGTAATTATACAGTACAAGAATTATTAGATGATATTGAAAATATTACTTATGATACAGTAGAACCAGGTACATATGAACTTGCATATAGAGCAAAGAAATCAAATTTAACACAAGAAGAGTTTGAACTTGCAAAAGAAGTACATGCAAAAATGGCAGCAAGAGAAAAACAAGCAGTTCCACCGGTTGAACATAAAGGTAAAAGATATGTAGGTAGAATACTAAGAGTTGATGATCCATTAACATTAACTATAGGTAATGTAACAACTTGTTGCCAAAGATTTGGACTAGGTCAACCTGGTGAAAGTTCAATGCTGCATTCTGCTTTAGAAGAAAATGGATCAGTATTTGTTGTAGAAGAGATAGATGAGGAAGGCAATGTAGTAAACATAGTTTCTCAAAGTTGGACATGGAGAAATGGCGATAGAGTTTGTTTTGATAATATTGAAGTACCAAATACTTTAATGAGTGAGTTAAAAGCTAAAAATGCATTTCCAGAAATATTTGAAGTATATGCAGAAGCGGCTAGAAAAATGATCGAAATTGATAAAATGACTTTAGGTAAATTCTTACAAGAAGGAAAAATTACAAAGGAACAATATGATGCTTTAGTAATAAAACAAGTTACAGTTGGTAAAGGTTGTGATGACCTAATTACTAATTTACCAGTTTCAATTCAAAGTGCATTATTATCTGCAAAAAATGTTAAACCAATTGAATATGGAAGAATTTATAGTGGTGTAGGAAGCCGTGAATTATATGTTGATTCATTTAAACAATGTGTATTAGCACAAAATGATGAAGCTTCAAGTATGGAACATCAAAAAGCACCAGAAGATATATCAATAGGCTATACAAGAAAAAGAGATGTTACTAGAAAGAAAGGTATAGAAATTCATCAAGATTTAGTTCAAAGAGTTAAAGATATGAATGATAGAGCTGGAGAAGAAACTAAAGCAAGAAGTGTTTTGGGAAGTCAAGAATCAAATAATATGGCTGTTATTACAAGAGACTATAGTAGTCCATTAAATAGCAAAGATTTAGTATTATCATTTAGTGAGTTTGATGATTGGTATGTTTTAGCATCAGAAAGTGATACTGAAATAAAAATTGAAGATTCACTTCTTCTTCCACAATCAGATGCTTTAGAACAAGATAAATCTTTAGCAAGACTTGAATATTTAAGAGAAGTTTTAGGATTAGCAAGAATTGCAGATCATAAAGGAAAAAGTTTAGCTTTAGATTTTGAAAGAGAAGGTAAGTTCTTTGATATTGAAAAATTGATATCAATAGGAATACTTGAAAAAGATTATAGAGGCAATTTAAATGTTAAAGATAGAGATGAATTAAACAAACTTATTGGTTCATTAGATGAAAGAATAGAAAAAGAAAATGAAGCAAGAATGGTTGATACTGCTATTGCAAAAAAACCAAGTGGTGATGAGAAAGATGGCCAAGATGAGATAGACGAGAATAGATAAAAGATTAAAAGGGTATAGCACAAGCTATACTCTTTGTTTTTTGAAAAAATAATTAAAATTTACTTGATTAAAATAAAAAATGTGATAAAATGAAGCAAATGGATGTTTGCTAAAGAAAAGTGAAAAGGAGATAAAAATGTTTGCATATATAAAAGGAAGTTTAGAAGAAATATCAAGTACATATGTTGTAGTTGAATGTCAAGGAATTGGGTATAAAATATTTATGTCTAATATGGCTATGAGTGATATAGGAGAACTTGGACAAATAGTTAAAATACATACACATTATTATGTAAGGGAAGATAATATAAGTTTATATGGATTTTTAAGTCGTGAAGAATTAAAGATGTTTGAACTATTATTATCAGTAAGCGGTGTTGGTGCTAAATCAGCAATTACAATGCTTTCTAATATTACTCCAGCAGGATTTGCTTGTGCAATTATTTCAAATAATGTTGCATTATTAAAGAAAATACCTGGAATAGGACCTAAAACAGCTCAAAGAATAATACTAGAATTACAAGATAAATTAAAGAAAGAACAAGAATTAACTTCAAGTTGTGAAGTTGATCTTCCAAAGCAAAAAGTAAATAATAGTGAGTCTGTTGATGAAGCTATGCAAGCACTACAAATATTAGGATATAATAAGAAAGAAATCGAAAAAGCTTTCGAGAAAATTGCAAATTTAGATGTGTCAGTAGAAGAATTAATTAAAAAAGGACTTTCTATTCTTGCGAGATAAGGAGTTTTATATGGGATTTGATGAAGGTGTAAAAAGATATCAAGTAATTGGACTAGAGCAAACAAACAACTTGGTTAAAGGTGCAGCAAAAATTGAAGAAGAAAAAGAAATAGTTCAAAGATTAATGATAGAAAATAATATAGAATTCGTTATAGAAATTGTAGAAGAGGGAAATGGCGACGAATGGTTTTTGGAATTAATGGTTCCAAAAGAAGATGTTGATAAAGTAATTGCGATATTGGATCAACAAGGTGGTTTAGGATATGTTTTAGATTTAGATGAAACATTATTAGTATCGAAAGATACTGTTAAATTAGTAAATGATGTTGATGTTGTAGATAATTATGAAGAATATTTAAATCAAAATAATGAAAATACAAGTGAAGAAGTTGATATTAGAACTGAAAGAATTATGAATGCATTTAAACGTGAAGAAAAAATTCAAAACGATATTGTAAATAATGATAATATAGATTTTTCAGATAGTGCAATTGAAAATAATAATGAGTTTTCAGATGGTATTAATAAACCAAAGAAAACAATAATTGATTATTTAATATATATAATAATAGCTATTATTATAATCAAGATTTTAGGAGCAATGTCATAAAAGAAAGGTAAGGAATATGGATTTAAATAAACCTTTAGCTTATAGAGTTAGACCAAAAACATTAGATGAATTTGTTGGTCAAGAACATGTAGTTGGTAAAGATAAATTATTATATAGAACTATAAAAGCGGATAGATTATCAAGTCTTATTTTATGGGGACCTCCAGGATGTGGTAAAACATCACTTGCTAAAGTTATTAGCGAGACTACAAAGTATAAATTTACAAAATTAAATGCGGTAACTTCAGGTGTTGGTGATATTAAAAAGGCGATTGAAGAGGCTGATAATCCACTTTTAAATCCAAGTGGTAAATGTATTCTATTTATTGATGAGATTCATAGATTTAATAAGCTTCAACAAGATGCACTTCTTCCTTATGTAGAAGATGGAACAGTTATATTAATAGGTGCAACTACAGAGAATCCTTATTTTGAAGTAAATAAAGCGTTAATTTCAAGATCAATGGTAATAAAACTTGAACCATTGACTAAAAAAGATATATTTAAAGTATTAAAAAATGCTTTAACAAATAAAGAGGGACTTGCAAGTTTTAATGTTAAAGTTTCTGATGAAGTTTTAGAGACAATTGCAGAAGTTTCAGGTGGAGATGTAAGAACAGCGTTAAATGGTTTAGAAGTTGCAGTTCTTACAACAAAGATGAATGCTGATGGAATGATAGAAATAACAAATGAAATTGCTAGTCAAAGTATGAATAAAAGAAAAGCAATGTTTGATAAATCAGGCGATAGCCATTATGATAATATTAGTGCGTTTATCAAATCAATGAGAGGTTCAGATCCAGATGCTACAGTATTTTATTTAGCAAGAGCATTAAATGGTGGAGAAGATCCAGTATTTATGGCAAGAAGAATTGTTATTGCTGCAGCCGAAGAAGTAGGTCTTGCAGATCCACAAGCTTTAATGCTTGCAACATCAGCAATGCAAGCTGTAACTATGGTTGGAATGCCTGAAGCGAGAATAATTCTTTCTGAAGCCGCAATTTATGTTGCAAGAGCAAAAAAATCAAATGCTTCATATTTAGCAATTAATAATGCTTTAGAAGATGTTGCTACAAAAGATACAGGAACAATTCCAATGCATATCAGAAATGCACCAGCAGAAGGTATGGCACAATTTGGATATCATGAAGGATATAAATATCCACATGATTATCCAGGACATTATGTTGAACAACAATATTTACCAGATAAAATGGTAGGAACAAAATATTTTATTAAAGATGAAAATATTGAATAATTAAATAATATTTGGAAAAAATACTCTTTATGAAAAAGAGTATTTTTTTATGTGTAATTGTTGGTTTCTTTGCAGGAATTGTTAGTGGATTTTTTTCTTCAGGTGGTGGATTAATAATACTTCCATTTTATTTACTTATGTTAAAACTTGATGATGTAAAAGCAAGAGCAACAACGATTTTTTGTATATTGTTTATTACTTCTGTAAGTGCATTTTTTTATTTAAAAGAAACTCATATTGATTGGGTATTATCGTTGAAGTGTGGGATAGGTGGAATATTTGGAAGTTTTTTCGGAAGTAAAGTTTTAAATAAGATTAATAGTCGAGTACTTAATATTTTACTTGCATGTTTTTTAGTATATGCAGGAGGAAGGATGATTATTTAATATAGTAGAGGTTATTATAGGATTGGTTGCGGGAGTGATAACGAGTTTAGGATTAGGTGGAGGAACTATTTTAATATTGCTTTTAGAGTTTGTTAAAGATATCTCTCAACATGTAATGCAAGGTACAAATTTAATATTTTTTATCCTTTCTGCAATGGTTGCTACATTTGTTAATATAAAGAATAAACATATAGATTTTGAAGCGTCAAAGTGGATGATATTGTCTGGAATTTTTGGTGGTATATTAGGAAGTTTATTATCATTTAAATTTGAGTCAGAGAATTTAAAGAAGTGTTTTGGAATATTTTTGTTAGTCATTGCAGCTTTAGAAATTTATTCTTTAATAAAAGGGTATATTAAGGAAAAAAGGAGTAAATAATATCAATATGAAATTTAAAAGGAGGTAGAATATGAGATTTGTAAAAGGAATAATATTAGGTAGTTTAATTACAGCTGGTACATTAATGATGTACTCTGATACATTAGATGAAAATAAAAAAAGAATGATTAGAAAAGGAAAACATTTTGTTAGAAAAGTTAAAATGGCTATGTAGTTTGAAAATGCCTAGAAAATGTGATATAATCAAGTGGTAGTACGTTACTATAGTCCAGCCTAAAAAATAATAAGGAAGTGATTTTTTGAGAAAAAGACACAGAAATAATTTTCGGACTAAAAGTACTAAAGTGTTCATGGGATTCGTTTTGTGGATTGTGTGCATTGTTATAACCAACATTGCAAGCAGAATTATCCTGGATCTCATGGATATAACCATCGACAGCGGCCTTAATGGTTGTATCAACATTTTTGCGGTAATGGCAGGAAGCTTTCTTGCTATAATTGTTGATTTCTTCTGGAAAGCATACAAGATCGCAAAGAAGCGCAAGATTAAATTCTTAGACGCAGTTGAAATTCAAAAAGGTAGATTCCTGTCGTGGCTCTAAAAAGAGTTAGGCCCGCCATTGCTGGTGGGCCTTGGTTATTTTTTGTAGTTATTTTTCAATAGATTTAGATTCATGACATTCACAGTCAATATCAATTCCCTTTAAACAAGAACCTTCATGACTACATGTTTCACAAAGTTTAATGTGTTTTACGCTAGTTACCCATACGTCAATAGTGTAAGATTTAAATGCACAAAGTGGACCAAATACAAATTCACCACATTCGTTAGTGAAAGTATGTGATACAGGTTTTCTGTCATTTTTTGTAAGTTCAATTAATTTAACAACAGCGTCTTTAATAGGAAATCCTTTGCAATCTTTGATTATACCAGAAACTATACTTCTATTATCTTCTGGTATTGTTAATTCTAGATCAAATTCCTTTCCGTTTTGAATATTACCACATGGTTCAATAATTACTTTTTTATCAAATTCCATAATACAAAATCCTTTCGTTATTTATTTGTAGTGTACATAATTAATAATATGAATTATAGAGAAAGAGTGTTAATTTAATAGATTGAAAATGATACTGATTAGATATATAATTAATGAGATTAAAAATATTTAATCTTAATTTATCAGGGTTTGACAGATTTAAATTGCGAGCATATAATATTAAAAATAAAATGAAAAGAAGAAAGGTTTAAAATATGGATTTTAACACTTTAAGAAAAGAATATTCAAAGTTTATTTATAATGATTATAAAATTTCAGAAGATGAAGAAAAAATATACGTTGAATATGATTTTGAAATAGAAGGATTATCTAAATTTAACCCTAGAATAGAAATATTAAAAAAGGCATTTATAAAAACAGATATAAATTCAAACAATATAAAAAATATTGTGTTTAATTTAGGAATGATAGAAGCAATTAGCTATTTTAAAGCTACTTGTAGTCCACAAATGGTAATAAAATGTGGAAAATTAGACGATTTTCAAGAAAAATGGTTTAGAAAATTATATTATTTAGGTCTTGGAGAATTTAGATTTGTTAATAATATTGTTGTAAGTGAAGAAGAATTAGTAGAGTTTATTTCTTTAGGAGATAAACTTGAAATTGAAGAATCTCCTATAGAATTAAAAGGAACTATAATTCCAATTGGTGGAGGAAAAGATTCTAACGTTACTTTAGATTTATTAAAAAGCGAAAATGATGATAATTTAGCATTTGTGATAGGTAGTAAAAAAGTATCTATGGAGTGTGCTAGAATAGCTGGATTTGATATTGATAGAGTAATAGAAGTAAAAAGAATAATTGATAGAAGATTGATAGAATTAAACGAAAAAGGATTTTTAAATGGACATACACCATTTTCTGCAATAGTTGCATTTATTACTTATTTATGTGCTAGTTTAATGGGTAAAAAATATATTGCTTTATCTAATGAAGATAGTGCAAATGAGTCAAATGTTGAAGGTGAGAATATTAATCATCAATATTCAAAAACTATTGAATTTGAAAATGATTTTAGAGAATATGCAGAAAAATATTTAATGCAAGGACCTGAGTATTTTAGTATGCTTCGTCCAATTTCTGAATTACAAATTGCAATGTTATTTTCAAGATTAGAAGATTTTCATAGTGTATTTAAAAGTTGTAATGTAGGAAGTAAAACAGAGCCTTGGAGATGGTGCTGCGATTGTCCAAAATGTTTATTTGTATATACAATACTTAGTCCGTTTTTATATAAAGAAAAATTAGTAAACATTTTCTCAGAAGATTTATTTGAAAGAGAAGATTTATTAAATACATTTATAGAATTATGTGGTTATGGTCCTAATAAACCATTTGAATGTGTTGGAACATATTCAGAAATTAGATATTCAATAACAAAAGTTATTGAAAAGTTAAATAAAGAAGGTAAAGCTTTACCATATTTATTAAAATATTATTATGATAATTTTGAATTATCAAAAGAAGAATTATTATCATATTATAATGATAATAATAATGTACCAGAACATTTTGCAGAAATATTGAAGGAAAAATTAAAAAGCTAGAATGGAGAATTTATGCTAAAAAAATTACTAGATTATTTAGAAAATAAAAGAATATTAATACTTGGATATGGAATGGAAGGGGAAGCTACATATAGATTTTTAAGAAATCACTTCCCAGAAAAACAATTATTTATAGCAGATAGAAATGATGCTTTATTAGATTCAAAAGAAGAATTAATGGATGATATGGATCTAGAAGTATCTTTAGGTGAGAATTATTTAAATGGAATTGAAGAATATGATTTAATTATAAAAGCACCTGGAATTTCATTAAAAGATGAAGATATTTCAAAATATGAAGATAAAATAACAAGCGAATTAGAATTGTTTTTAGAATATGTTGATGTCTTTTCAATTGGTATAACAGGAACAAAAGGTAAAAGTACAACTAGTACATTAATGTATAAAGTATTGATTGATCAAAATAAAGATGCTTATCTTTTAGGAAATATTGGTGAACCAATATTTAATAGTCTAGATAGCTTTACAAAAGACTCTATAGCTGTAATAGAGCTTTCTTCACATGCATTAGAATTTGTTAGACATTCATGCAATATAGGGTTTATTTTAGATGTATTTGAAGAACATTTAGATCATTATAAATCTTTGGAAAAATATATTGAGGCTAAATTTAATTTGGCTAAATATATGAAAGAAGATGATTATTTAATTTATAACTATGACAATGAGTTAATGAATGAATATAATTTTAATTATAAACAAAATGATTATGCTGTAAGTATAAACAAAATTCCTGATACAAAAAATAAAGTGTATATAGATAATGATATGATTTTTGTTGGTGATAAACCAGGAATGAATATTTATGAGGAAATTAATCTTAAAGGAATGCATAATATAAATAATACAATGTTTATTTTTGCAGCAAGTTATATTTTGAATTTGGACTTTGATAGAGTAATTGCGTCAATAAAAGAATTTAAACCATTAGAACATAGAATGGAATTTGTTGCTAATATAAATGGTGTTGATTATTATAATGATTCTATAGCAACAATACCAGCTTCAACAATGAATGCGGTTAATGCTTTGAAAAATGTAAATACTCTTATAGTGGGTGGAAAAGATAGAGGAGTAAACTTAGATGAATTAATTAAGTTTATTGCTAATAATGAGCAAATTGAAAATGTAATATGTCTTCCTAAAACAGGTGAATTTATTCAAGCGGGTTTAGTTGGAAGTGATAAAAATGTAAGTTTTGTAGAAAAACTTGATGAAGCTGTTTTATTAGCTAAAAAAGTTACAAAACCAGGAACAATTTGTCTTTTATCACCAGCTGCTTCTAGTTATGGATTTTTCAAGAATTTTGAAGAAAGAGGAAGATTATTTAAACAATTTGTTTTAGAAAATAACATTTAAATATAAATTTTAGTTCACTTAACATAAGAAAAAAGTAGTTTACAGATAAAAGGTTTACTGATAATGTGTGTATAAAACAATAAAAATGTGGAAAAAAGAACAAAAATATGCACAAAATGTGGAAAACTTTCCAATTTTATGTAGACAAAGGCGTGAAAATGTGTTATACTATAAGTGTTTTTAGCGAAAAAAACAAAAAA
>JAEIGA010013773.1_pt1 | contig 12297 bp, 9 predicted proteins | sample 9270691 | NCBI WGS metagenome assembly JAEIGA01 (sample SAMN17057246, study PRJNA624740) | gut metagenome | biome: biome; isolation source: fecal sample | host: Bos grunniens | place: China: Xizang | collected 2019
ATTAATTTTAGGTGTATTCTTTACATCATGTAAGAATGATAATAATCAAATTTCTGGTTATGAAAATACACCGACAGGTTTGTATTACAAATTCTATGAAGAGAATCAAGGTGATACACCAGAAACAATGGAGCTTTTGGATGTCGTATTATCATGTGTTATAAATGATACAGTGGTAATAATACCAGAAAATAGAATGATTCTTCAGATGATGGAACCTATGTTTGCTGGTGACATTTTTGAAGGTGTGAAAATGATGCATAAAGGTGATTCTGCTTCTTTTATTGTTAGAACAGATTCAACGTTTTATACATTATTACGTTCGCCAATGCCATCTGAATTTTCTGTCGATGATATTATGAAATTTAACATTAGACTTAACGATTTTTATCCAGAATCTGAATTTGCAGCAAAACAAATTGAGTATATGAAAAATACTTTTGTTGATGAGACATTGGCAGCAGAAAGAGAAATAGATGAATATTTGAAAAATAATGGTATAAAGACAATTACAACATCAACAGGGTTGAAATATGTTAAAACAAAAGAAGGAAATGGAGAAAAACCACAAGTTGGAACAATGGTAAAAGTTCATTATACTGGAAAATTGTTAGATGGAACAGTTTTCGACTCTTCTGTAACAAGAAATGAACCTTTCCAATTCGTTTTAGGAGTAGGTCAGGTTATTCCAGGTTGGGATGAAGGTCTTCAATTGATGTCAAAAGGCGAAGAAGCTGTGTTATATATTCCATATTATTTAGCATATGGTAATACAGGCTCTGGTCCAATTCCTCCTTTTGCAACTCTTATTTTTGAAGTTGAAATGATTGATTTCTAATTGAATATAATAGAATTTTTAAAGCTAGAGATAGATTATGTTAAATTATTCTATCTCTAGTTTTTTTGTTATAAAACAATAATGATAAAATTGTGTTAATATTATAAATTTATAAACTATGAAAATTAAAATAATCTTATTTGCCTTAGCAATTTCATGTTTGTCATTATTTTCTTGTAAAAGAGAATATAAAAAGATGGACAATGGAGCTTTAATGAAGTTCTATACTATTAATAATGATAATCAAAAACCTGAAATAGGAGATTTGGTGTTGGTTGATGTAACCCAGAAAATAGCTGATTCAGTGTTGTTTAGTTCAGAAATGATTGGTGAGTCGTTTGAGGTTTTAATAGAAGAACCTTCATTTGTAGGTGATTTTATGTGTGCTTTGATGAATATGCACTTGAATGATCATGCGTCTTTGGTTTATAGTTTGGATTCTATGTTTTTAAGCATAGGAGAGGAAATGCCTGAATTTATAGAAAAGGGTACAATGACAGAGATGGATATTGTATTGAAAGAGATAATTAGAAAGGATGTACTAGAAGAAGAACTTCATAATGAGCTAATTTTAAGAAAGGAAGAAGAAGCTGAACTCTTAGCCCAATATTATAATGATAATAAATATTCGATTACAGAAGATAGCTTGATTGTTGTCGATATTGATAATGGTAATGGTAAATATGCTAAGGCTGGTAGTATTATGAAAGTGTATTTTACATTCCAAACACTTGCTGGTGATACATTACTAGATTTTACTAGTGGAAAACCATATGAATTAGTTTATGGAGATATGGCTTTGGGTCAGGGATTTTATGAAGCTTTAGGTCTTGTGTCTAAAGGTGGAAATGCAGAATTTGTTATTCCATCTTCTTTGGCATTTGGAAGTGAGGGCTTGTATGATGCTATACTTCCATATACTCCATTTAAGTTAAAGGTGGAAGTGGTTGATATTATGACTTCGGAAGAGTATGAAGCAGAACAAAAAGTCATTCAAGAACAAGAAGCTGCAGAAAATGCTAGAAGATTGCAAGAAGAATCTAAGAGAATTGCTAAATATGTTAAAGATAATAATATAACTGAAAATCCTAAAGCTTCAGGTTTATATTATATCCCAACTCATATAGGTGATGGTGATTCAGTGCAGATTGGTGATTTGGTTGCTGTGCATTATTCTATTTATAATATTGATGGTCAATTGATAGAAAGTAGTTATGATTATGCACAACCATTGCCATTTGTTTATGGAGATAATCAGATGATAGCTGGTATTGAGGAAGCTGTTGGATATATGAAAGTAGGAGGGAAGGCTAGGATAATAGTTCCATCTGTACTTGGTTTTGGAGATATTAAAATAGATGATAATTTGCCTGCTAATTCAATTCTTATTGTTGATTTAGAGCTTGTCGAGATTCAGAAATAGAATCGTAATAATTTGTCTTGCCAGAATGATAGGTATCTATAACTGTTATGATGGCAAGGCAACTCCATACAGGAATAGCTAATTTGTCTGTATCCAAGAAATTGTTTAATACGCCATGTACAAAATAGCTAATTATAGCCAATGTGGCGGCTAAAACCATGATTTTAGATTCTTTGTTTTTTGCTTTCTTGTATGTTGTAAGTCCTTTGTAAACAGAAACAACAACAAGTAATATAACCAAAAAAGAACCAATAACTCCCATTTCTGCTAAAGCTCCAATATACTCGCTATGAGCATTTCCACCATCGCCATAGTTGGTTGTAATGGCGGTTTTATTAGTTGATAATTGATAAGGTGCATATACAAATTGATATGTTCCAGGCCCCCAACCAAAGAAAGGTCTTTCTTCAAATAGTCTTAATGCTGAACTCCAACGATTTATGCGTTCTAGGTTTGATGCATCTGTAGATATGTTTGTCATAGATTGAACGTGTTCTAAGAAATTGCTTGAAGAATCTTGTTCATTTCGTTCCATGACATCAATGATTTGGTGTCTAAATGTAAAGAATATAGCAACTACAGCAATTATAATAGTGAAGATGTATTTGAATTTTATTTTTAATAATACGCATATCAAGATTCCTATAACGGCAATTATACTAAGCCATGCAGCTCTGCATGAAGATAGAACCATAGCAACACATAATAAAGCAAAACTTAATGCTATAATTATTCTTGTTGAAGTTTTTATGTTTGGCATAAATATGAAAGCTGCATTCATGACCAAGTAGATAGCTAATGCTGCTCCGTAGGCTGTATGGTCATTGTAAAATGGCGTCATAACCCAGTGTGATGACTTTCCTGAAAAACCATTCATTGAATGATTATATATAGTATATAAAATGACTATAATCAATCCAGCGATATAAAACCAAACGAATTTGTTTATATTTTTAGGATTTTTGAATAATTTAGCACATACGAAATAAGCAGGAATAATAAACCAAATTCTTGATAGCAAGTATTTTATAGATACTAGTGGAAGTTCGCTTGTTATAGTGGTTATTATAATCCATATAAACATTAAGTATATGACTATGGAAATAGGATGATATGCTATTTTATTGTCGAATTTCTTTTCATACAATAATTTAGCAATAAAGAAGAATAGTACGCCAAATAATAAAGGTTCAACAGGTACTGATAATGATAATCCTACACCTTCTAAATTTATTGACAATGGTGTTAAAAAGGCTATTAAGAAAAGAACTTTATCGTAAGAAAGAATGTATAACATAAGCACGCCTAATAGAATAGGTAATGCGAACATTAAATACATGCTTTTTTCTACTACAAGAAAAAGACTTAAAGCAACAAATAATGTTACAATGCAATACAGACTTGCTATTTTAATACCCTTTTGCAAAATGTTGAGAATTATTCTTTTACGTAAAATGTTTCTATTGAAATAACTGTTAATACGGATAACAAGAATGCGCTAATTCCGCATAAAGCTACTATAATCCATCTTATAGGATATGATTTTTTTTCGGCAACAAAAGGTTTAGAAACAACGTTGAGATATGTGATATCGCCATCTGCTTGACGAATTTCTCTTTCATATTCTATTTTTATTTCGCTATATGCAGCAGTTTCACTTGCAATTAATTCCACTAAAGCGATAGCATTTGCTATATCTTCTGCATTATTATTTTCTCCTTCGCTAAAATATGCAATAGAATTTCCTTTAGAGAGGTAGAGGTAATTTATCATATTGCCATTATTTGCAATTTGAGCAAGGTCTCTTTTTAAAGAATCGATGAAATTATATTTTCTAGCAAGATTCTTTTCATACATTCTTACATTTTCCCATTTTTTGCTTTTATGAATCTCGCTGAATTTTACATTATAAAGTCTGATAATTTCATTTACCATTGCACATGCTATTTCTGGATCTTCATCTAAGACTTTGATTTTTACAGCGTCGTATGGAGTTTTCGAAATGGAAACCCTGTCTCGATATTCTCCTATAAGTGCAGTTTTTGCAAACTGATAATTATTGTCAATTTTATAATGTTGCATCAAATCAAAAGCTTCTGCAACAGAGTCAAGAATTTCTTGAGAATCCATCACTTGTAGCATTTGTTCAGTAAATGTTTCATCAGAAAATTCAGCTCTGCCGTTAGGATAAACAACAGCCTCCGACTTGTATTTAGGTGTTATAAAATTGGGGCCTGAAAAAAATGCTCCAAGAGCTGCCGCTAGTATTGTTATGGCTATAATATGCCATTTAAATTTAAAAATCGCTTTTAAGATAGGGGTGTTGTCGAAATATTTATCCATTGTTTTAAAGTTTTGTTTTGATACTTAGGTGTTTAAGTTGAAAACAAGTTCCTAATTTATTTCTTCAAATATAAGAAATAAATCAAAGTGAAAACTTATTTTTTTCTGTTTTATTACTTTTTAATGTTATTTAATGATGATGATATAAGGCTTTTGAGATCTTTGAGGTCTAACAATTTGGTTATGAATGCAATAATAATTCCTGATGTTGTTGACAAAATGAATGATTGTATCCAATTCAATGAACTGTTTTTTAGGATAAAGCATGTAATGCTTGTTAATACAATAAATGATATAATGCTAATCCATAGTTGATTGCCTAATTTTAAATTGAATGTTCTTTTGGCAATAATAAATTGGATAAAACAAGTCGCAAATTGTACGCATAAACTTGTGAATGCGGCACCTTGAGCCTTGAAAACAGGTATAAAAATGAAGTTTAGTGTTAAGTTGATGATAACACCAATGGCTGCAACAAAATTCAATTGCTTTAAATTCCCGTTAGCTGTCAGTAAAGTTCCAAAGATGTATGTTATTGAAATAGAAACAAAACTTCCCATCAGGATTTGAAGAATTTTTGATGACTCGTGTATTCTATTGTTGTATATGCAAACTAACTCGTTCTCTGTTCTAGGATATAAAAGTTCCATTATATTTTGGCTGTAGAAGATACATACAATAGCGATAAGGCAAGTCATCGTTAACATAAGGCTAAATGATTGTTTTACCAGCAATTGTAGATCTTCTCCTTTTTTGATAACAGATGCAAACAATGGGAGGAGTATTACTGAGAATAAGTATGAAATGTTGTTGCCTGCGTCAAAAAGTCGGTAGGCTTTTGCGTAAATGCCAGCCTGGGCAGCAGAAATATCTTTAGGTAAAATGCGTTCTATCAAAACTGGTTCAAGTCTATTGTAGAAACTCATTAGCAATACAAGTAATGCATAGGGTAGGCTTTTCTTAATAATCATTAGTATAAATGGTAGATTGAACCTTATAATGAGTTTCCCTGTGTGCTTCAATACTATAAATGTAGCAATAACCAATGTTATGGCGTATGATATTGTTTGTGAGTATACAAACCAATATATATTGAAATTGCTTTGTGGGAAAAGTCCTGACCATAGCAAGAAGCTGCAAATCAATATCATTAGAATTCGGTCAAGTACTGAAAGTATACTATCTGTTTTGAAAAGGAGTAGGGCTGCAATGTTTGAGCGTACATACAAAATAAACGATAATAAGACTTGGTTAAATCCAACGATGCCAAGTAGTTTTAATTGCTCACCTTTGTATCCTATCGCTAGTCCTATTAGGAAAATTATTATGAAATACCCAATACTTAAGAATATTTTTGCTTGACTTATTCCAACAAAATATTTTGACAGCAGATGATTATTTTGAGCTATATTTTTGCTGTTAAAGTTTGTTAATCCAATGTCAAGTATGATATAGAAGAGATAAGAAAAGTTGAATATGGCCAAGTAGGTTCCGTAGGTTGCATCACCTACAAGGTTCTGTACCGTTCTGTCAACGCCTAGAATCCAAAAAGGTTTTACTAATAGGTTGATAAATAGTAAGAAAATAATATTCTTTAGAAAACGGCTATTCATTATTTGGTGATAACTTTTTTTGAATAAAATAAAATGTAAAGATACGTATTTTTTAATATCGTTTTGATTTTTTAGAGAATTATTTATTTTTGTTTGTTTACATAATAAAACTCGTAAAAACGCGATTTAACATTAGTTTATGATAAATATTAATCGTAGATTTGCAATAGAAAATTTAAAGAAATGGAACAAGAAAAATACTCTTATAATGAAGATGCTTTTGAGTTGTTGGATGACGAACAATCTCTATTGCTTTTGAATGATGATGTAAACACATTTGATTATGTAATAGAGGTGCTTATGAAAGTATGTAATCATACTTTAGAGCAGGCAGAAACATGCGCTATGATTACTCATTATAAGGGTAAATGTTCTGTAAAGTCAGGCACTTACGAAGAGTTAGAACCATATTATATAAGTTTGCTTAATCATCATTTATATGCCAAAATACAATAGATTATGACAACCTATACAAAGAAAGAGAGAGAGCTAATTGAGGTGGCATTTAATATTTTTATTCAATCCGTTTCGAAAGTGATGGATTCTGAACAGATTGGATATATAGTAAAAGCATATAAATTGGCTTTAGAAAAATATGATGGTAGAAAAACCTTATCTGGTGGACTTTATATACTTAAACTCATAGAGATGGCAGATATTGCCATAAATGAAATAGGTTTGAGAAGTAAAACTATAGTTGGTATTTTTCTTCATGAAATTACTTCGGAATCTGATATTAATATTGATTATATCAAAGAGCATTTTGGTGATAGGGCTGCTATGATTGTTGATGGGTATAGTAAGATATCGGCTATACAGACATCTAAAGTGTCTTTCCAATCAGAGCAGTTTAGACGTTTGTATCTTTCATTGATAGAAGATATTAGGGTCCTTCTCATTAAAATAATATGTCTTTTATATGATATGAGACATAAGGATGATGTTGATAATAAAACCTTTAAAACGGATTTAAAAGAAGTTAAATATTTGTGTATTCCGATTGCTCATAGACTTGGACTGTACGATGTTAAGAAGGAGTTTGAAGAAAAGGTAATGGTTTATGAATTTCCTGATGAGTATGAGGATATAAAGAATAAAATACGTGTTTCTTCAACAGAGCAAGAGCTTCTTATGGAGAATTTTCTAGCTCCAATAAGAAAAGCTTTAGCAGATGAACATATTGATTCGTATATAAAATGGCGTACAAAATCTGTTTCTTCGATATATGAAAAAATGAAGACTAATAATCTTCCTTTTGAGCAGATTTTCGACATCTTTGCGGTAAGGATTATTATTAAGAATAGTAAGCCTAGTGAAGAAAAGAGTGATTGTTGGCGAGTTTATTCTATTGTGACAAATATATATCAGCCTAATCCTAAACGTTTAAGAGATTGGATTACAACGCCAAAAGTCTCTGGATATGAATCTCTGCATACTACAGTTCAAGCTGATAAAAATTGGATTGAAGTGCAGATTCGTACAGAGAGAATGGATGAGGTTGCAGAAAAAGGCAGTGCGGCGCATTGGCAGTATAAGGGTAGAAATACAAAACAAACGACGGATGAGTGGCTTAACCAGGTGAGGGAAATACTTGAAAGTCCACAATATGGAAACCTTGATAACAGGTTGTCAAGTAGTTGTAAATCAGATAAGATATATGTGTTTACCCCTAATGGTGATTTGAAACAATTGCCAGTGGGAGCGACGGTTTTGGATTTTGCTTTTGATATTCATACACAAATTGGAAGTTGTTGTTCTGGAGCGAATGTTAATGGTAAACTACAACCTATTCGTTATGAGTTGCATAGCGGTGATAGAGTGGAGATTTTGACAAATAAAAAACAATCTCCTAAAGCAGATTGGCTTAGTGTTGTAACTACGGATAAAGCCAAAAATAGAATAAAACGTTTCCTTAAAGATCAGGAAATGAAAGAGGCTGAGTTGGGGAGTGCTTTGTTTTACAGAAGATTAAAGAATTGGAAAATTACTTATACTGACAGATTGCTAAGTGATATCCTCAAGGAATATAATTTGTCTTCAGGAATAGAGTTCTATCATCAAATTGCTACTGAAAAAATTGATATAAATCGTCTGAAGGACTTTATATTATCATTATCAGAAGAGAAAGAAATAAAAGTAGAACATATTGATGATGATAATGTTAAAGTTGATAAGTCCGTTGGGTCAAATGTTGAAGGTGTATGTATAGGTAATAATTTGAATGACCTGGCATTTAAAATTGCAAAATGCTGTAATCCTATTTCTGGTGAAAATGTCATCGGTTTTATATCAATAAATGGCGGAGTGACAATTCATCGTGTTGATTGTAACAATATTAAGGCTTTGAAAAAGAATTATCCTTATCGAATAATTGATGTTAAATGGGGTAAAGGTACTTCAATGCTTTCTGATGTTACACTTAAGATTGTCGGTGATAATGAGTTCGGTTTGCTTGGTTCTATTTCAAATACAATAAAAGAGTTGAATATTAATATTGTGAATGCTAATTTTGAGACAAAAGGGGATAGGTTTATTGGAAAGCTTGTTTTGCAAGTGAATGGAACGGAGTTGCTTGATCATTTGATTGGCAGGCTGATATCGTTAAAAGGTGTGTCAGAAGTAAAAAGGGTTGGTTAAATTAATTATTTAGCCAACCCTTTATAAAATCTTGATATTCCTTTATTTACTCAGTCATTATACCGATGATGACTTTGTCTGTTTCTCTCATGCCTTTACTTGCGAGTGTTCCAACATTTTTGATAGTCTTTTCAACGCCATTACCGATGATGCCATCGCCGTCGCAGAAGTTTTTCTTGTTTTTACACATATAATAACCCATCAAGCCTGATTCTACTGCAGTTGCTATTTTAGCAGCGCATGATGCTTTCGCACCGTCGCAAATGATACCTGATGTTACTGCTAATGAGTTGGTTAATGTTTGGGAAATAGTTTCTAGGTCTTCGCCTAAAAGATAAGCCACACCACATGCAGCTGCACAGCCAGCACTGATAGCACCGCAATATGCAGATAATCTTCCGATTAATGTTTTTTGGTGGATAGCTGTGAGGTTTGAAACAACCAATGCACGGTATATGCGTTCTTCTTCAATGTTATATTCCTTAGCATATGCTAATACTGGCATTGATACTGTAATGCCTTGATTTCCACTTCCTGAATTGATGATAACTGGCATTTCGCATCCGTTCATTCTTGCGTCAGAACCTGCTGCTGCCCAAGCTTTGGCTTTGATTTTTACGTCATTGCCGTAGTTGCTTAAAAGCAAACTACCGATGTTTGCGCCCCAGTCGTTCTTTAAACCTTCATCTGATATGGCTTTGTTATATTTGAGTTGACGTTCTAAAAGTTCTTTTACGTCGTTGATTTCTACTGAGTTGGCAAAGTCATAGATGCCTTCCATGCTTAATATTGAACGGTCGGTAAGTTCTTTAGAAGGCTTGCTGATTGTACTGCTTTTAAATAATGTGTTGGTGTCCTTTTGAATATGAACTATATTGGTATGGAAACCTGATATTCTTACTGATGCAGAATGTTCGTCGTTATAAACTCTAATAGTTACATCTAACTGTTCCTCAGACTCTATGTGTGTAATGTTCATAGGTGTTGTGTCCAAGAATTTTTGAGTCTCTTGTTTTTGTTCTGCAGTGACGTTTGCAATAACTTCTAACTCTTTATCTGGATTTCCGCCAATGATACCTATTGCGACAGAAGCTTTCAAGCCTTTCATTCCGTTTGTATTAGGAACGATTACGCTTTTAACGTTTTTAATGATGTTGCCACTTGCTAAAATGTCAACTTTGTTTGGTAATGTGCCTAATACTTCTCTTGCTTTTGCTGCAGCGTAGGCAAGGCAAATAGGTTCTGTACATCCCATTGCTGGTACGAGTTCTTCTTTTAAAATGTTGATGTACAAGTTGTAACGACAATCTGATTTATCCATGATTATTTACTTTAGTTTTTGCAAATATAATTTATTTTACTTTAATTCAATTTATTTTGTCAAATATTATTATTCCGTCTTTCATTGTTAATGTTCTGTCAGCCATTTCTGCTAGTTGCGGATTGTGCGTGACAATTACGAATGTTTGGCCGATTTTATCTCTTAAACTGAAAAATAGTTCGTGAAGTTCTTTTGCTGATTTAGAGTCAAGGTTGCCAGAAGGTTCATCTGCAAAAACTATGGAAGGATTGTTAATCAAAGCTCTGGCAACAGCAACTCTTTGTTGTTCACCACCTGATAACATTGATGGTTTATGATCCTTTCTGTCGGTTAGATTTAGGTAATCAAGCAGTTCCATTGCTTTTAACTCGGCTTCTTTTTTTGAAACACCTGCAATATAAGCTGGAATGCAGATGTTTTCAATTGCGGTAAACTCTGGTAAAAGGTGATGGAATTGAAATATGAAACCTATTTTTTTGTTTCTGAAAGATGCTAGTTGTTTTGAGTTTAATGAGTTTATATCTTGATTGTCAATGATAATATTACCTTTGTCAGCTTTGTCTAACGTGCCTAATATTTGCAATAGGGTTGATTTTCCAGCTCCAGATGCGCCTACTATACATGTGACTTCACCTTTGTTGATTTGGATATCAACTCCTTTTAATACTTCAACATTGCCAAAAGATTTGTATATGTTGTTCGCTTTAATCATATTCTATTTTTCTGCAAATTTAAGAAATCTTTTTCACTGGCAATAATAAAAAATGAAGGAGAAATCCTTCATTTTTATTGTTTATGCAATACTTTAGATATTTTATTTTTATTGTTTGTTGTTCTGTAATTTAGCTCTTGTGAATGGTTTGTTTCTGTCGAATAGGTATCTATATGTTATATGTGTTTTGTATATTGTTGCACCTGCGCTTTCGGCGATTTTCATCATTGGTGGATTAAAGTCTCCGATCCAGTTTAATTGAAGATCTTTGTATTTGAATCTTTTCTTCAAATGCTGTGATTCTAATGAGCATACCAATCCTGCTTCTAAACCTTTCCCTCTGTGTTCTGGAACTATTCCGAAAACCAAAGAAATAGCTCTATCGCATACTCTTGCAATTTTTACTCTCCAAAGAACTCTTAGTTTGTTAAATAAGTTCATTTTTCCGTTAAGGCCTTTGTAGATTTGGTTAAGGTCTATCATGAGTAGGAAGAAACCAATAGGTTCTTTGTTACCGTTTTCGTCAATATGATATGCGAAGTGCATTAAGCGAGGGTCAATGATTGGTTTTAGGCTGTTTAACAAACCAATAGCATGTTGGCGAGTGAGTTTTGTAGCACCAGGTATTGCTCCCCAAGCTTTATTATATATAATTAGAAAATCATCTGCGTATCTGTCGATGTTTCTTTTGTCGAGTATTTCGAAGCTATAGCTTGGATTTCCATAAAAACGTTTTGCTTTTTCATGTAGAATAGGGTCTAGACCGTCATTTGAAAAGACTCTGCGATATGTAAATTGTTTGAAAAAAGTTTGAAAACCATAATTTTCAAATAGTTTGCTGTAGTATGGGTAGTTGTATGGCATGTTGTAGACAGGGTCGGAGAAGCCATCGTTCAAACAGCCCCAGAAGTAATCTCTGTCGCCAAAGTTGATTGGACCATCCATGGCTTCTTGTCCATGTTCGATATTCCACTTTTTTGCAGCATCAAAAAGCATGTTGGCAGCTTCTTGGTCATCAATGCAGTCGAAGAAACCGCAGCCTCCTGTGGGCTGTCCATTTTCCTCTTTGTTATATGTATTAGATGTTTTTTCATCGAAAAAGGCTGCAATTCTGCCAACGACTTTACCTTGTTTGTCTTTTAGGATGAATCTTATGGCATCGCCGTGTCTGAAAAGTTTGTTTCTCGATTTGTCAAAAACATTTTCTATTTCGTTATCTAATGGCCTTACGTAATGAGGGTCGTTTTTGTATAACTTGGCAGGAAAATCAAGCCATTGCTTGATGTCTTTGTTGGTTTTAACTTCTGATAGTATGTAGTTCCCCATTTCTAAAAATTTGTGCAAAAATCCGAAAAAATAAAAACGAATAAAAAAGAATTGTGTTTTTTTAGCTTAAAAATCACTGAAGAA
>JAEIGA010013774.1_pt1 | contig 12297 bp, 9 predicted proteins | sample 9270691 | NCBI WGS metagenome assembly JAEIGA01 (sample SAMN17057246, study PRJNA624740) | gut metagenome | biome: biome; isolation source: fecal sample | host: Bos grunniens | place: China: Xizang | collected 2019
GCGTCCATGCGCTTCTTCCAGGCAATCTGCCTTGCGCGCTGCTCCTTGGCCTTGCGGGCCTGAAGCGCTTCCATTTTCTTCTCGAGATAGTTATCAGCCATTATTTGATGTAATCCGTTATTTTCTGTTCATGATCCCTTCTGCAGACCAGGAGCCTATCCTCATGCTGTGATACGATATATCCATCCAAGCCCTGGACAACCACCTTTGACAAGCCCGGAGCATGTACTATACAGTCCTTGCTGTCAATCATCCTCACATCTTCACCTATTATCGCATTCCCCTCTTCTGTCCTTTCCTTCAGACTCCATAAAGAGCCCCAGGTTCCGAGGTCACTCCAACCAAAATCTGCAGGGATTGTATATATATTGTCTGCCTTTTCCATCACGGCATAGTCGATTGAGATCTTCTCACATGTAGGGAACAGACGCGCAACGACAGATTGCTCCGCTTCCGTATAGAATGATTCGGCCATCTCATCCATGACAGCCGCTAATGTGGGTGCATATGTGCGTATAGCATGAGTAATTGCCTCAGCTGTCCATACAAAGATGCCAGCATTCCAGAGATAGCCACCTTCGCTCAGATAAGACTGTGCAACCTCAAGTGACGGTTTCTCTCTGAAAGACTGAACCTTATGTATTCCATCTCCTACATGCTCTCCCTCCTTTATATATCCGTATCCGGTCTCTGGTCGGTTCGGGCATATACCTACAGTGACGATGTCAGGATGCACTGCTGTATACTCCAGGGCCTTGGACAAGACCTGGCGATACTCATGAGCATCGAGAACCAAGGCATCTGAAGGAGTCACGACTATATTGGCATCAGGATAATGGCAACGTATCTTCCAACATGCAAGAGCAATACAAGGAGCCGTGCTGCGGGCAGCCGGCTCGGCTATGATATGGTCATGCGGAATGTCAGGTACCTGAGACTTGACCAGGTCAACATAGCATTCTCCCGTCACCACCCACATATGTTCGGCAGGACACAAGGGCAGAAATCTCTCCACCGTCATCTGCATCATAGTGCGGCCGACACCCATGACATCTACAAACTGCTTGGGCATCGACTGCGTACTCATCGGCCAGAAACGGCTTCCTATGCCGCCAGCCATTATCACCACATGTGTATTTCCTGTCATATCTGAAATCAAAGGATGCAAATTTAGTTATATTTGGCAACCAACGCAACAAACGAGACAACCTCCCGCTCAACTCCGGCAGAAGGCGTATTGAGGATCCTTGCATCAGGTGTGACGCACATGACACTCGAATCTCCGCCACCCAGGTTAAGCACGTCAGTGCATCCGACTCCCCTCATCATTCGAGCCAGTTCATCAAGACTTACACCATCATTACCGTCTGTACCATTCACGACCATAATGACGATATTGCCATCGGCCGTATGTCCGATAGCCGTCCTCGCAATACGTACCGTCGGGCCAAACACATCATCGTCGATAAGCTCAGGATTACCTATATAATGCTTGGCACCTCCCTTATCAATTGTCTTGAGATAGTCAATGCATATGTGACCGTTATCCAAAATTACAGGACCGCCTCCTATGGCAGAATACACCTCCCATGTCTTCCTATATGAAGGGAATGTCGGCGTCGGCTGCAGGATCGGGCCGCTGATGAAGACCGGAAGCGGTGCATCATAGGCCCATTCACGCGAACCGTAAAGCCACTTGACAGACGGTTTCTGCTGGATGTCAACTCCAAAGGCTCCGCGGGTAACGCCGTAATTCCTTGTTACAGAATTCATCTGATCATCTTTATAGAAACTGCTCCTGACGGTCCCGACTCCAGGATTCACTTCCTCTCCTCTGTCCATTATATAGCTGCAAGACTTGCCATCGGCGAAAAATCCTCCGTTGACAATGATATGCACACCGTCAAGGGACTGAGCCATATCTGAAGGTTTCGTAGCTGCCGGGCTTTCGAAAGTCCTCAGTTCAAGGTCTCCATGAGACATATCTGCAACCGCATACCATGCATTGACTCCACGACCATTGATATCCGTTTCCGCCTTATACAGGCTGATTGAAGATGGCATCTTATATTGCCTTGTGATGTCAGTCCAGGCAGGCATGATATCCTCAGGCTCATCCATCAGCGAGCAGGCCAGTTCCTTGTAATACAGATACTTGTCATCATATTTCATCCATGGGCGCAGATAATAGGTCTTTCCTGGCTCCAAGCCTTGAGCTACTCCAAAGAAAGGATCACCGCTCCTGATCTTATCAGGGAATGTGTAGCAATTGTCATTGAGATCGGCACCTCTTGCGCCATCACTCCTCCAGCAAATGCCACCCTCACAGACAAAACCTCCGTCATCCTGAAGGTGGAACTGGACATGCACCTGATGCCACGACGCTGTGACGTTTCCGATCTTCAACTGAGGTATTGAGGTGTTGTCAAATTCAATAGTGGCAGCAGCCGACTGCGACTCCCCTAGCCTTGCATACACCTCATATTCATATTTACCAGACACAACATCAGGGTCAGTCACTGTCTCAGTGTCCGGCCCAAGAACCTTCCATTCCTGAAGAGGACCTCCATTGAAACCCTTTCGGATCACATATCCATCCTCACCATGACAGTTATCCTTCCATGTCAGCACGTAGCCCTCATCTGTCATCTCTCCCTTGAGATCTGTAGGTCCGGGCAGTCTGCTGTAACGGAAAGTCACATAAGCATCGGTGCTGACCTTGTCGCGACGGTATGTAGACAGACGGTACTGATAAAAGGCATCACCGTCGTGCTTATTGTCATCATAGACTAAAACTCCATGAGGGACACGTCCCAGCTCAGTGAACTCCCAGCCTCCGGCCTGAGATGCACGTTCAATGATGACACCGTCATATGATACACTTGCATTGGTCCATGTAAGTCTGATGTTGTCGAGCCCGGTCTGTTCCGCCTTTACATCAGCAGGAACGGCCAGATAGAACCTATCGTCATCCCTGTTGCAGGCCACAATCAGCAGCAGTAACGACGCTATATATGTCAATTTCCTAACCATCATATGAAAATCAATATCTGATATTACCATTATAATTCACTGAGAACATCCTGAACGGATCCACCACTGCATCTATCACAACCGCCGCCTCAAGCCTTGTCACGACTCTGTCCGGATCATAGTTCTCCAGTCCCATCTTTTCCCACCATGTCTGTTCGTCTGAGGGCACATGGAATCCAAGACCACGAAGCATGCCTACTATAGTTGACGTCTTTACCGGACCGGCAGGTATACCGAGAGGTGCATTATATATATCAGAAGTATATATCTCGGCCGCAAGAAGCGGATCATCCGCACGGAACCATGTCTGATTTGCCCAACCGATATTACGTCCTTCTCCACGGAGGATACCTGTCGCACCTATTCGCTGCAAGGCCTTGAAATGCCTATGTTCCTTTGGCAGGTCAAGATATGGCATTATATAGCATCCGGTTGCAAGAAGCTTATTCTGCACTCGGCGTATTGAGACACTCCTGACCTTCTTGCCCTCAGTATGGGCCAGGGCCGCCATCACACCTGCCGCCTGTCCCAACTGCATCACGACAGGTTGCAGACGTGTTGCACCGTTGATGAGATTGGAAACAGAAACGGACTTCTCGGTCACTATGAGATTGTCCACATCCCGCTGCTTCGGAACGAGCACACCGATAGGAACATTGTATGAAGGAATAGGATAGAATTCCAGGTCTGGAAGTCCCTTCCAGTCCGGATGGCGGAAATGGTGGTGGTCGACTGCATAATCTCCCACTGCAATGCCTGTCTTGTAATACGGATGCTTATAATCATATGGGGAAGCGGCAGCGTCAAGGGTAAAGAAGGCCTCACCGACAATACGTCTTGACTCCCTATGATACGGAATCAGCGCGAGGCCGTCCTCTGTCGGGAACTCATCGTCCGCAAGACCGAGGTGCTTCATGCCAAGCTCCGTCTGGATGAAATACACAAAGCCTAGAGTAAAGTTCTTCGCCGCCTCATATGCCTTCTCCCTCTCATCCTTGGTCATCTCAATGGAATTGACATAATAGTCGTTTCCATAGATCGGCCAATTGATCATATACTTTCCGTTAGGAGTCCTTCCGTATGTGATCATCATCTCCGGAGTCCAGAGAGTCTGTCCGGTCTCCATCTCTGTGTTCTTTGGATTGACCGCACAATTGAAGTACTTGGAAGGGTCATACCCTTCAGGCATATCGATGGTCTTATCCGCATCCGGACCGTAATCCTTCAGCATAGCCACCACCGTCAGATCCTGTATGACATCATTCGCTGTTTCCGGTGCAATTGACTCCCCTGTTTCTGAAGATGCCTCCATACCGATCCTATACTCGACTCCACAGGCCTTGGCCACATCTCCCAGCTCGGTAGCATCAATCAGTATCTCTGCTGTGACAGTGTACTTCTTTCCATTGGCAGGCTTCAGCACCACTTTCCACAGATCTTCCACCTTACAGACGCTTAACATAGTTGTTTCACGCCTTATCTCGAGCATATCGCCACAGTCCTCAGCCATATTGGTCAGGATTTCCTGGCCTACATGCGGCTCGAAATTGATGTTGCTGACCCAACCTGTCTTAAGGGCATCCCATCCGCCATATCTTGCGGCCAGCGAGTCTGTAAACTCTCCGAAGATTCCGCTTCGAAGGTTATAGTTACCGTCTATGCAGCTGACCCCAGCTGATGTCAGCATACCTCCGACCCATGGAGTCTCTTCTGTCACCAAGGTCTTCACTCCCATCCTGGAAGACTGAATGCCAGCAGACAAGCCACTGGCACCGCCTCCGATCACAAGAACATCCACATGCTCCGGTTCAGAACATGATGATATGCATAAGATGGCGCTCACTGCCGCCAAACACAGGTTTCTAAAATTGATTCGCATTATTTCAAAGCTCTTCTGATGGTTGGAAGGACATGCTCGACATAGCGCATGGCACCAAGGTCGGTGAAATGGATGGCATCCACTGTAGCCTCACCGTCATCGCCTATCATTCCCTCTGCACCAATATAATAGATACGTTTGTGGCCGTCTTTCTTCAGCTTCCTGTAAAGCTTCAGCTGAGCGGCGTTCTTCTTCTCAACCTCCTCACGGATGGCATTGTCGAATATAGTATGCGGGAAGATAACGTCCTCGATAAAGATCACAGGAACATCCGGATGCGCATCCCTGATTATCATGAAAAACTCCTCTCCCTTTTCATCTATGAGATAGTCCCAAGCATTAGGGGCATAATCAAGTACAAACAAGCCTGGATCCTCCACGCTTGCCATAAGATGCGCTATCTCCATGTCCAACAGCGCATTGCCGCTGAATCCGAGATTGATCACCTCCCTGTCCAGACGTCTGCTGAGGATATTGGTGTGGGCCATACCCGGACGGTTCGCACAGCCTCCCTGGAGAATGCTGGTGCCATACATGACTATCGGTTTCTCACGCGAAGGTCGGTCCACGGCCGGCAGGTCAAGAGTGGCACCTGCGTCAACTCCGATCTCAAGGGAACTTACTCCGTCATATAGTGACAGATAAAGCATATATTCACGCTCTATCGGGTCCATGTTGGCGATGATCTTTCTTTCCGACGTCTTTCCCTGAGGCTGAGCGCTGCTCACATGCCTCCACTGCCCATCAACAAGTGCATAAAGGTCCAGTCCCTTTGTACCCGTGTCTGTCATATGGGTCATCGAGTTGTTGTATGTCGACTCCCACCTCGCATGAATCGAGGTGGAGTTGGAGCGGAATCTGATAAAAAGCCCAGCGGAGTTGGTGCCAAGATACCATACAGGATCACGGCTGACTCCTTTCAGCTCTGACGGCAGACGCTCATAGCGGGTATCCGTCGCATCCGACACCTTGCCATAAACAGGAAACACGGAGGCATCCGTAAAGACAACCTCCTGAGCAGAAATAACACAGGCGCACATAAAAAGGAGCACCGCAGTAAGGAAAATTCTATTATTCATCATATCTAACTCTTTGCCCAAGCCAGAAGCAGGTAATTGAAGATTTTCTTCGATAAGGATTTGTTCTTGACCCTTCCGGTAGAGAACTTATATTGACCGGTGCTCAACATGTCTGACTTCTTAAGGTAAGTACCGAGATTGGTCGAGGCCAGGACATTGAGGTCTTCGGGCATGACCTCATGGTGATTCAGGATAGCATTCCTTTCTTCCTCAGTCAATTCAAACCCGCATCTGTCAAGGATCTCGACAGACTTGCCATAATGCCCAGACTGAGAGATTGTCTTTCCTAAGTCATGGAATATCGAACAGACAATGACAGAGTCAGAGGGAATACCTTTACCCTCAGTTTTCTTCTTCATAGCCTCATACACTTCAAGACTATGGTCGATGAGACCACCTTTGTATTTATGATGGGAAGCTCCACCATGTATATCTTTGAAGTTGCTGTCCTTAAGATACTGCAGAACTTCTGCCGTTCCAGGACGTCCCAGGGTCTCTACAAGTTTTATGATCCTATCCATTGCCGTTTTTTAGTTATGCAAAAATAATCCGTTTAAACCTAAAGTTCAATTTCCAGATATAAAATCTGAACCCTAATGTGACATCCAGATCATTGACTTCGTAAATATATGTCTTCCAACCTGAAATTGCAACCTTCGCCTTATAAATTTGATGCTGATTTATTAAATTTTTTTAATAAATATGGTTACCTTTGATGCATAAATGAAAAACTAAAACAACACTATAGAAATGCGTAAATCAATCACAATTTTCATGGCAGTCCTCGGACTTGTCATAAGCGCTGATCTTGGAGCAAAGAAAACCAAGGAACTGATCGAGACACCGGCATCTGACAGCCGTATCGAGTACACAGGAAGAACACTCGTAGAGGGCTCGGAAGTATCATACGACTGGGCCGGAGTGTACGTCAGGGTTAAGTTCAATGGACCTTACCTTGCAATGAAGTGTTCGGACACACATAACTGCTGGTTCAACCTCTGGGTAGACAAAGAGATGACACCGGTAGCTGACAGGAAGTTCATGATCGGTGCAAGAGACACTCTCGTTGTACTTGCCGAGGGTCTTGGCAAGGGTGAGCATGAGGTTATTCTTCAGAAGAGAACCGAAGGCGACCAGGGACGCTTCACCATCCACTCTTTCGTAAGCGAAGGTGAGATCCTTCAGGCAAACGGACGCAAGGAAAGACATATCGAGTTCATCGGCGACTCATACACATGCGGTTACGGAACAGAGAGCGGCGACAAGGATGATCCGTTCCTTGCCGAGACAGAGAACTGCAACCTTACATATGCAGCCATCACAGCGCGTTATTTCAACGCAGACTTCAACCTCGTGAGCCACTCCGGTCAGGGTATCGCTCGCAACTACGACGATTTCGGACAGGGTTACCACATGCCTGACAGATACAGCCAGACATTCGACAACTCAAAGGAGATCGTCTGGAATGCAAGCGAGGCGGCGTATACACCTGATGTTGTAGTCATCTACCTCTGTACAAACGACTTCTCTACAGGAAGGCAGCCACAGGAGGAAGTGTTCGTAGGACGCTACATCGAACTGATGAAGAAGGTGAAGGCAAACTATGGCGAAGATATTCCTATCTTCTGCGTGGCATCAAACGTGACACCATTCAGCTATGATTACATCCGCATGGCATGCATGATGAGCGGTCTTAAGAATGTATATTGCCTTGGATTGACAAAGGGTGTACATAACTACGAGGACGAGTTGGGTGCCAGCTGGCATCCTAACTATAAGGGACACATCAAGGTAGCCAGCTGTATGATTCCGTATATTTCAACTCTCACAGGATGGGAGATGGAGGAGAAGGCTTATAAATAATAAAACATGTGGTTAATAGTTTCTAAAACTAAATCCCTCCCACCTGACGGTGGGCCCCTCCCATTCACAAGGCCATGGGCGGCCATGGTTTTAGAAACCATTAACCACAATGAGATATTTATATAATGAAGAAGCTATTTATTATTTTATTAGTGGTGATGAACGCGGTGTGTGCGTTGCAGGCCAAGGAGATAAAGGGCACGGTAAAGGATACCGAGGGCAAGGGTGTTGCCGGCGTTGTTGTTTCAGACGGACTGAACACCGTGCAGACCGACGCTAAGGGACGTTTCAAGATGGACGCAGACCAGGACAGCAGGTTCGTATTCGTCAGCACACCTTCCGGTTATATCTCCTCTACACTCGAAGGAAATACACTGTTCTACAAGGAAATCAAGGACGGAGTAAAGAAATACGACTTCATCATCGAGAAGAATGCCAAAGACGACACAAACCACAATGTGATCGTGATCGCAGACCCTCAGATCAGCGAGAGAAGTGAGCTTGCAGACCTTGAGAAGCAGGCGGATGACATGGCTGAATTCGTCAAGGGGATGGACGGCGACTACACATTCGGCATCTGCCTCGGCGACATCGTAGGATGGGACCACAGCATCTATCCTGAATACAACAGGATCATGGGCAAGGCAGGCATCGATTACAGATACGTCATCGGAAATCACGACATGACCAACTGGGGCCGTTCGTTCGAGACTTCAATGAAGAACTACGGTGACATGTACGGTCCGGCATGGTACTCGTTCAATGTAGGCGAGGTACACTACATCGTATTGAACGACAACTTCTACGTAGGCCGCGACTACTTCTACATCGGCTACATCGACGAAAGGCAGCTCCAGTGGCTTGAGAGGGACCTCTCATATGTGCAGCCAGGAAGCAGAGTGATCGTATCTCTCCATATCCAGACAACCAACGACAAGTCTGACCGCGATGCATTCCAGTACGGAATCATCGGCGACAACCTCTGCAACAAGCCGGCATTCTACAGCATGCTTGAGCCATACAAGACCACAATCCTTTCAGGTCACAGCCATACAGCCGATTTCGAGCAGATCAGCGAGAACATATTCGAGATCAATGTCGCAGGCTTCTGCGGCGCATGGTGGTGCGGCGAGGTATGCATCGACGGCGCACCTGCCGGATACAAGATCTTCGATATGGACGGCAATGAGATGGAGTGGATCTACAAAGGATGTTTCCATCCTCTGGACTACCAGATAAAGGTCTACACCGATCATGAATGGTATCCAGGACAGATCGTAGCTAATGTCTGGGACTTCGATCCGGAGTGGAAGGTAGAGTATTATGAGGACGGCGTGAAGGTATGCGATATGGAGCGTTTCAAGGCTCAGGACCCTCTCGCGGTAGAACTGTACAAAGACCCGTCAAGCCTCAAGAGAAGCTGGGTATACGCAGCACCGACTGAAAACATGTTCAAGGCTACCATCTCCGAAGGTGCAAAGACACTTGAGGTAAGGGTAACCAACAGATTCGGAAAGACATTCACCAAGACAATCAACAGATAGAGATGGCTGCAATCCAGAACAGAAGAATAGCTACCATAGACATTCTCAGAGGCATCACGATCTTCGCGATGATACTCTGTGCAAACATTTATTTCCCGAACCTCCCTGCATGGATGTTCCACGGACAGACTCCGCCGCCGGATTTCGGCTTTGACCCAAGCGTGAAGGGCATCACATGGGTGGACCTCGTGTTCCCGTTCTTCCTTTTCACAATGGGTGCAGCCTTCCCTCTCGCCATGCGCAAGAGGCTTGAAAACGGCACAGGCAAATGGGCTGTGGCCGGCTCGCTCGTCAAGAGATGGATAATCCTGACAGCTTTCGCCATCCTCCTCGGAAATGCATACAGCATAGGAGCAAGTCCGCGTCCGGAAGCTGTAAGAGGGCTGTTCAGCATAGTCCTCTGGGGCGCATTGTTCATTACATTGGTAAGGGTCAAGGACGAGAAGAAGGGTTTGGTCATCAACCTCTCAGGACTCGCCATACTCATTGGAATGGCTGTCCTGGCCAAGAGCTATATGGGATTGACACTCAACTACTGGAGCAGCGATGTGATCATCATGATCCTCGCCAATGTAGCACTTGCCGGAGGTCTTCTCTGGATGTTCACAAAGGACAGTCTCAGGCTTCGCTGGCTGGTGCTGATCTTCATCATTGCCATCAAGGCTCTCAGTTCTTATGCCCCACAGGCGCTTGAGTGGGTTCCGGAGATGCACAGGATAGGATGGTTCTTCAGCTGGGGATATATGCAGTATCTTGTGATCGCTCTTGCAGGATCGATCGTGGGAGACATGCTCCTGAAGCATTCACGATCTGGAGAGGTCGTCAAGATCGACTGCTACCATATTGCAGCATCATGCATCGCACTTGCAGCAATGATCATCCAGCTTTGGGGGCTGTTCACCAGACAGGTGCTTGCGGACTTTATAATTTCCGCTGTCCTTGGAGCTGTGTTCGTTGTCCTCACATGGAAGCGCCGCAACATCATGACATGGCTGGGATATTTCGGATTCGCATTCATGCTCGTAGGTATCATCTTCGACCCTATAGATGGTGGCATTACCAAGGACTACTGCAACCTTTCATACATGCTCACCACTACAGGCATGACTGCCCTGACCGGTGCTTTCGTGCTTGCCCTTGAGCTCAAATGGAACATCAAGGGACGCGGTCTGAGCGGATGCGGACAGAACCCGATGCTCGCTTACACGGTGACAAACTTCATCACCACTCCGATACTGGCAATGTGCGGGATCGGCCCATGGCTCGCGGCTAAAGGATTTGCCTCGCCTACATGGGCTATCATCAACGGCCTCACCTATACTCTGATCATGGTAGCCATCACCTGCTTCTTCACCAAGAAAAAGCTCTTCTGGCGAAGTTAGATCAAAAACAAATGGAAGGACCTTAGCGGTTCTTCCATTTGTTTTTTATGCCGAAGTGTTCGCAGTAGCGGTCGTAGAGGTGGGCGGCCTGGGAGTATTCGGAGTTCGGTGACATGAAGTGGGAGAACTCGAAGGTGATCGCTCCGTCCATGCCTGCCCTGCGGGCCATGTCCATCTTCAGGAGCAGCTTCTCCCACTTGATCGGGAGGAAGCGGATCGGCATGTCGCGGTCGAAGGACTCGAAGTTGGTCCAGCATTTCATGCCGTATTTGTCTGCAAGCTTCTTGTTTACCACCAGATAGTCATAGAGTTCATGATAGTCGACCTGACCGTCCTGGAATGCAAGGATATCGACTACTCCCTGGAGGTTGCTCAAGATCTCGTTCCACTCGTATTCATGCTCGGAAACGGTCGTAGCCTTATCACCCCACATGACCTGGTCGGTCTTCACACCATGGATATACGGAGACACCATTGTAGGGAGATTGCCAGATACCTCTTTTGCATGTCTTCCGACCTCAGCATAGATCTTGGTCATATTCTTGGTCCTGCGGCTGACCTCCTGGGAGAGATACCAGCCCTGGAATGAGTTGTGGTGGCCGTATTTCGCCCAGACCTCATCGATCAGCTTGATGTTAAGATCGATCTCCTTAAGGTAGTCACCCTCATGCCAGTACTTTCCGGAGTCATACATTCCGAAGTAGAATGCCATGTCATACTTGTCCGCAAGGCAGAGGAACATCTCCACAAGGTCTACAGGCGGATAGTAGACATCCTCTGTGGCAAGGATTGACTCGAACGGAGCGGCGATCCAGCGGCCAAGACCGGCACGGATCAGGACGACGGTATTGATGCCCATGTCCCTCATGGCACGGAAGTCCTTGTCCCACTCCTCTACTCCCCAGTTCTGGTGGGGAATGTCCCAGCTGATCTCGTCAAGGAATGTCGCATTGATCGGCATACCCTTGAGACAGTCCGGTGTCTCGAACTGCCTGTTGGTGAATTCGCATCTGCCGGCGCATGAAACAAAGATGGCTGACAGAAGGATTATTGGTAGTACATTTTTCATATATATGAAATTGTAAAGATTGCCACGTCACTTTGTTCCTCGCAATGACGTATGGACATTTAAATGGTTGAAAAAATGAAAGGGAGGCACGAGGCCTCCCAGTATATTACAATGTTTCAAGAATCTGCCAGATCTGATAGAGGCCTCTTGGTACGTGGAAGCAGCCCTTCCACTTTCCGCCCTTGAGAGTGAGGAGAACCTCACCGCGGCGATTGAGATAGCCATACCACTCAGGATACTCTGCGTCCTTGAAATGTGCCCACATGTAGTCGTGGATCTTCTGGAACCACTCCAGGCACTTCTCGTTGCCTGTGAGTTGGTAGCCTTTGATGAAGCAGATTGCAGACTCGAGGTGTACCCACCAGAGTTTCTGGTCCCACTCGAGCTTCTGCATAGGAGCACCTTTGATGTCCTTGAAATAGAAGATTCCGCCGTACTCCTTGTCCCA
>JAEIGA010013775.1_pt1 | contig 12295 bp, 8 predicted proteins | sample 9270691 | NCBI WGS metagenome assembly JAEIGA01 (sample SAMN17057246, study PRJNA624740) | gut metagenome | biome: biome; isolation source: fecal sample | host: Bos grunniens | place: China: Xizang | collected 2019
CGGTATTTTCCAACTCACACAATTCGTGATAGTGAGTTGCAAAAAGTGTTTTAGCGCCAATCTTTTTCTTGTTTGCAACAAACTCAACAACAGCTTTTGCAATACTCATGCCGTCATACGTAGAAGTGCCGCGTCCCAACTCATCGAAGAGTACAAGACTGCGTGGACTTATATTATTGAGAATGTCTGATGCTTCGGTCATCTCAACCATAAAGGTTGACTCACCTACGGAAATATTATCGCTAGCTCCCACACGAGTGAATATTTTGTCCACTAAGCCTACATGTGCTGATTCGGAAGGGACGAAGCTACCTATCTGTGCCATTAAAGTGATGAGAGCCGTTTGGCGAAGCAGAGCTGATTTACCAGCCATATTTGGTCCGGTGATAATGAGTATTTGTTGGTGCTCGGTATCGAGTAATACATCGTTAGCAATATATGATTCACCAACAGGTAACTGCTGTTCAATGACAGGGTGGCGTCCTTGTCGGATGTCTAGTGTGGTACTATCATCTACTACGGGACGTACATAGTGGTTTAGAGCCGCAGCATTAGCAAAGGACAGTAAACAGTCGAGTCTTGCTACCTGATTGGCGTTAATCTGTATGGCGGGAATATATTCATTAAGCGCAAATACAAGGTCGTTATAGAGGCGAGTCTCTAGAGCTGTAATCTTGTCTTCGGCACCAAGAATCTTCTCCTCATATTCCTTAAGTTCTTGAGTGATATAGCGCTCTGCATTAACCAAAGTCTGTTTGCGTATCCAGGTTTCGGGGACCTTGTCCTTGTGTGTGTTTCGCACTTCGATATAATAACCGAAAACGTTGTTGAAAGCAATCTTGAGACTGGGGATTTCTGTAGCTTCGCTTTCACGTTGTTGCATTTGTAACAAGTAATCTTTTCCGGAATAGGCTATACGTCGCAGCTCATCAAGTTCCGTATTTACACCATCGGCAATGACACCTCCTTTGGCAGCAAGCAATGGAGGATCATTTTTGATTTCATGTGTAATGCGGTCACGTATAGTCCTGCACACGTTGAGTTGTTCACCTATGCGGCGTATACTTTCGTTGTCAGATGCTTCGCATGCGGCTTTGATAGGTTCGATGGCATTGAGTGCTATTTTTAGTTGAACAACTTCTCGTGGGGATACGCGACCTGCTGCAACACGCGAAATGATGCGCTCGAGATCACCAATCTGATGCAAAGCATCATCGAGTAATTCTCGGAAGTCAGGATGCCGGAAGAAATATTCGACAATATCTAAACGATCATTGATAGCTCGCTTTTCCTTGAGGGGAAATACGACCCATCGTTTGAGCAAACGAGCACCCATAGGACTGATGGTTTTATCAATGACATCGAGCAATGACTTACCCCCTTCATTCATGGGATGTATTAGCTCGAGGCTACGCACAGTATAGCGATCAAGCCGTACATATCGTTCCTCTTCGATACGCGAGAGTGTGGTTATATGCTTTATCTGTGTATGTAGTGTTACTTCAAGGTAATGGAGTATCGCTCCTGAAGCAATTATACCGCTTTTTAGGTGGTCTATACCGAACCCTTTAAGGTTTTTAACTTGAAAGTGCTTGATGAGTTTTTCACGTGCAAACGATTCGGTAAAAGCCCAGTCGTCAAGTTCGAACGTGCAATGTTTGGTACCAAAGTTACTCTCAAATTGGCTGCGCATACCATGCTGAAAGAGTATTTCTTTTGGTGCAAAATTAACAAGAAGTTTGTCTATATAGTCAAATGGTCCTTCTGCAGTTAGAAATTCGCCAGTTGATATATCTAGAAATGATATACCGCAGGTCCCTTTACCGAAGTGTACGGCTGCAAGGAAATTGTTTTCCTTGTAATTGAGAACATTTTCATTGATTGACACACCAGGTGTCACCAATTCAGTGATTCCGCGTTTTACTAGCTTCTTTGCTAGCTTGGGGTCCTCTAATTTGTCACAAATGGCTACGCGACGTCCGGCACGCACTAATTTTGGTAGATATGTATCGAGTGCATGATAAGGGAAACCTGCCATTTCGAGGTGTTTATCTTTACCATTGGCACGTTTTGTGAGTGTAATACCCAATATATCGCTAGCTACAATTGCATCGGTTGAGTAGGTTTCATAGAAGTCTCCGCAACGGAACAGCATGATGGCATCAGGATGTTTAGCTTTAAGCTCCAAGAACTGCTTCATCATCGGTGTCATCACTATATCTTCTGCCATATTCTTTTGATAATTATAATATATTTATAAAGCAAGGCTTCAATTAAGAACTTGTTATTAATGTTTCGTAATGACTATTCTAGCAGTTCTTCGACGTACTTAATGCAAGGCGCTTTACAATTACTACAAAGCCGCCTGTAAGTATTAGATTTAGTACAAGTGTCAGAACTGAGATGAGCAGTACTGGACCACCAATGTTATAGCCTAGTGCTATGAAAATTACGCCGGCTCCTACTTCGCCACGTGTGAACATGCCAATAGAGAGTGCTAGACGTTCTTTAATTGATCGGTCACGGTAAAATAGCATTGGAGTCAGTTTTCCAATATTTGAGAGTAACGACACTGCAATTACATGTAGTGCAATAGTACTCCAGCTAGGCATTGGAAGTGTAGCAATGATGCTTGTTGTTTCTCCAGGCACGGTATCTATATTGATAAGGGGCATGCTCATACCTACTAGTAACATAAATAGTAGGGATATGAATGATGCTGCATAGTCATCAGTTTTTGATGTGTTAGATGTGTGTTTCATTATCATACCCAATACGAAAGCCGGAAGTAGGACTTCGATGTGTACACTACCTTCCTCACCGAAGAAATGATCAGTGAGTAAATATATAACATAGGTTGCACCATAGACTAAAGTAGCATAACAAAGCAAACTTTTCCAATCGCTGCGGAATGAGTACGTTGCCATCTTCTTCCAACCAATCCACAGCAGTAAAAATACCACTACAAGTATCACGCCCATTTGCCATTGCATGCCAATCATAGCAATCTGTAGAGGGATCATCAGTAATATGGTATCTAGATCATCAAAAATTGCAAGCACTTGTATCTTTTTATATATCCAACTTTTTTGAAGGCCTATAGCTGCTAACATTGTAAACAGTATACCTGCAGAGGTTGGTGCTGCAAATCGGCTCAATAAGAGTGACTCTTTCCATACCGTTCCATCTGAACACCAATCTGTGGGCATCAGTACAAATATGTAATATAGGGCGATGAGAATCCATGGCATAGCTGCAGCAAGCATGGCTACGAGATAGTCTTTGGCATAAGATTTTAGGTTTGATTTGTCAACTTCGAACTCGCGTCCTACGTTAATCATAATGAATGCGAGGCACACGCCCAATAGTATTTCTATCCCTGCATGCAGGTTTTCATAGTTCGCACCCAACACCCCAGGTAATAGTTGCGACAGCACTAGACCAAGCATCAGCATCGCGGAGAATGATAAAACTTTCTTCATTTAACCTTTTTTGTTTTCTTATGTTATTAATTTATAATTTTTTCGGTGCACAAAGATAGTAAAAAACGAGTAAATATACAATGTCAATTTTAGCATCAAATAGGATTATTGAAAGATTACCATACGTAATTGTACTAAAACCCAGATGTATTTCTATTTGAAGAACTGCCGAATTGAAAATATGAAGTGAAATATAAGGAATTGAAAAACAGATTATAGTATTAGACGATAACAATTCCCAGGAATCGGGCGTACCACACCTTGTAGTTCAAGCCCGAAGAGTAATGCGCTGAGACGATTAATAGGAATATTTGTTTCTACTGTAAGTATGTTGATGTTAAGACCCTCGGGGTGTTTGTTTAGTAATTGTACAATAAGATTTTCTTCCTCGCTTAGTTCTAAGAATAAGCTCCGTTGTATAGATTCAGGTTTATTGCTGTTTTGTTTTGAGTCCCACATCATAGATTCTATAAGGTCATCTGCAGAAGTTATTAGTGTAGCTAGGTTGTTTCGTATGAGATGATGACAACCTGCCGAGGACAGACTATCTATACGGCCAGGGAAGGTAAAACAATCACGGTTGTAACTATTAGCGATGTTTGCTGTCACAAGTGCTCCTCCTTTTTCCGCCGATTCGACAATGACAGTCGCATCCGCCATTCCTGCAATGATACGGTTTCGTTGGAGGAAATTTTGCCGTTCAGGTTCTGTATGGCTGATATATTCGGTAAGTATCCCTCCACATGTGGTCATTTGAGCAGCTGTGTTTCTGTGCACATAAGGGTAGATACGGTCGAGACCGTGGGCAAGTATTGCAACTGTTGGTAGACCGTATTTAATTGCATTACGGTGCGCATTTATGTCAATACCATATGCCAGACCGCTGATGATAAGCGTGCCGGGTTGTTTCTCTGCCAGTTCACGTACTAAACGCTCGCAGAGATCACGACCATATTCGGTACATTTGCGTGTTCCAACAATACTAATTGCTCGTTGAGGATTTAGTGTGGCATTACCACGATAGAATAGTATGATAGGGGCGTCATCACATTCGCGTAATCGTGAGGGGTACGCCTCATCATGATAGCTAACACAACGAATATTGTGTTTATGGATAAATTCAAGTTCTTGTTCGGCACGTAGATGTGCATGTGGGCATTTTAGAGCTCTTATCAGGGATGGCTGTACGTTTGGAATCAAATCTGGCAAGTCTGCGCTGTGTTCGAAGAGTATCGCTGCGCTACCTACACATTCAATTAGCCGTTTAGCTGTAATGCACCCTATGCCAGGTATATGCTGTAAGGCAATAAGGCTTTGAATCTCCTTAGTGTCCATGGTTATGATTCGATTTTCAGCTGTAGTGATTTATGTTACATGTTATTCCTTTTTCAGGTGTTTTGCTAGGATGTCATCATAGGGTGTGCTACGGACAAGTTTTCCATTATGTATACACACACTTTCCACGGTTCCTTTAAGACAGACTTTTTCGTCTGATGTACGAATGATTTCTTGGTGAAATACACATTTAATACCTTCGCGGGTCACGTATAGTTGTGAACGAAATTCATCTCGGCTTCGTAAAGGAGACTTGTAGTTGAGAGTAATTTTGGATACGACAAAGTCATATCCAGCCGAACTCATATCTGCAAAGCTTAAACCTATAGAGAGAAGGAATTCATGACGTGTATGTTCTAAATAATGTTGGTAGTTGGCGTTATTTACAATACCCTGAAGGTCACACTCATAATCGCGAACTTTCATTATAAGTTCATAACTTGGCTCTTTCATGGGATATTTTAATGAATTAAACTATAGCAGTACTGATTGTGTTAAAAAAAGAGCGGAATTTGTGCAATTCCGCTCTTTTGCTCTATAAAGTAACAATATTAGAGGTTTGCAAGTGCTGAAGCGAACTTAACAAACTCTGCATCGCTAGCTGCCTTTGCGCGGAGGCTTGAGTCAAGACTGATAGCCTTCTTCAAGTTCTCTGCTACCATAGAGGCATTGTTGGTGCGAGCGCCTACAATTGCATTGAGATAATATGTGTAAGCATCTGCTTTCTCTACTTGGCTCAATGTGCTCTTAGCTGCAGTATAGTTCTTTGTCATAATCTGTGCAAGTGCAGCAGCGTTGCTCTTAGTGTTTCCGAAAGCTTTTACAGCCTTGTCATACTGACCTTGAGCGATGTAGAGGTTACCGAGTGCTGCAGCATTCTCCTTAGCGTCTGTTCCCTTTACAAGGAATTTTTCTGCATCAGCAACGTTGCCATCGATAAGTGCGAGCATACCCAAGTTGGTGTTAATCTCAGCTGCTGATGCATTAAGCTTGCTTGCTTTAGCCAAGAGAGATTTAGCCTCGTTGTAGTTGCCTGCTTTCATAGCAATCTCAGCCATGTTGTTGTATGCACGGTAGTCATTGGGATAGAGATTTGCTGTCTTCTTATAGATGTCGTTCTTCTCTTTGTCGCTCTTTACGAGAGTTGCAGCATAAAGAAGTTCCTCAACGCTCAGCACTGAAGCATCACTCTTGATTGCCTCCAAAATTTCAGCATCAGAACGACCGATAAGCTGGTAGTTCAATGTGAGACGTGCACGACGCAACTGAGGAAGGATTTCTTCAGCCAATTCGCTATAAACAGAAGAGATGTTCTTGATTTCACGCTCTCTTACTTCGGGATCCTTGTACATAGAAAGTACTCGCAAAATGAGATCCTTGTCAGGGATGTTAGAAGCGACAACCAACTCCTGGAAACCTTCCCAATCCTCGGCTGTATACTTGGTATCAACATTAGTCTCAACCTTGTTCTTCTTCAGCATTTTGTTAACGTGTGATTGAGCGTTCTTCTGACGCTGAGCGGCCAAACGATCATTGAGATCCATGCCACCATCGGGAGATGCATAAGCTGATACCTCAATGTTCTCGAGTGCCTTGTTCTTGGTGTCTTCCTTCACGTCTTTCAACTTTGCTGTGAAGTCGTTCATTTGTGTAGAGTTCAACTCGCTCCAACGGAGGTTAGCCTGTTGGATAAGGAACATGATATTAGCCTGCTGAGCTTGCTTGATGATACGTTGGAATGCATCCTGTGCATAGGCGGGATTTGTAGAGGCTGTAGTTTTGTTGTAGAGCTCTGCTGTAGCCAATACACCGTCAGCAACCTTTACTGCGGGCATAGATTTTTTCTTACCCTTCAATTTAGCATCAAACTCCAAATAGAGCTCAGACTTAGCCATCTCAGGAATATAGTCAAAAGAGGTCTTCATGGTAACGTTGCCACCATTCTTGAAAGAAATAACTTGGTTGTTACCTTCAATCAACTCACCGATGAATGTGAATGAATCACCATTTGCAGAACCACCTTCCCATTTCAATACAGGGGTGATTGTGATAACCGCCTTCTTAGGGAAGTACTTTGCGGGGATTGTACCAGAAATAGTTGCGGGGACTTCACCATTAACGGTTTCAAGCATCTGAGGAGTTACGGTGAAATAATCGGCCGACATCTCAGCAAGTTTACTGCTGCAAGAACAGAACATGAGCAATGATGCAGCAATGACTGATAAATGAAATTTTTTCATCGTGTTTTTAATAAATTTATGGTTTGTAATTGAATATTATTCTTCTTTCTTGGTGCAAAGATAGTTAACATTTGCATACTTTCCTCGTTAATTTCTTTTTTTTTGTAGATATTCACCGAAAAATGAGGCGCAAACAATAAAATTGGAAACTACGCTTTACAAATGACGTTTAGGATAAAGGTTGTCCCACCATTTTTCACATCCTTGCAGATAGCGGGCGAACCATGCCATGATGGTATTATGCCAAAGTACGCGCTTATCATAGTCTGAAACGAAGTGGTTCTCACCTTCTACCTGTATGAACTCTACGGGTTTTCCGAGGATTTTCAGTGCGTTGAAAAGTTGGATACTTTCACCAATAGGAACATTAGTGTCTACTGTGCCATGGAGAAGAAGCAGTGGGGTATTGATTTTGTCGGCATTAAAAAGTGAACCCTGCTTGGTGAAAAGGTCGGGGTTTTGCCAAGGGTAGCTATCGGCTGCAGCAATGGCATTGTAGCTGTAGCCCCAATAGCCTTCGCCCCAATAGCTAGTGACATTGCTGATTCCAGCATGTGATACGGCAGCTGCGAAAATATCGGTTTGAGTTTGCAAGTATTGTGTCATGAAGCCACCGTATGAAGCTCCGAGACAACCGATATGTTCTGAGTCCACGTAAGGGTGTTCTTCACAGAACTGCTTGGTACCTTCAATGATATCATCAGCTGTTCGCTTGCCCCATGCATTGACGTGGCGAGCAGAGAACTCCTGTCCATAACCAATCGTTCCACTAGGTTGGATGACATAGACAATATAATTGCGTGATGCGAACAGTTGTGCGCAATAAGGGTTACTGATACCCTTTACTGTAGGTGTGGTTCCTCCATAATAATATACGATGAGCGGATATTTCTTTTCGGGGTCAAATGAGGGAGGCAGACAGTATTTACCGTGAATGGTAGTGCCGTCTGAGGCTGTGAAGTTCCATTCGTGTGTTTCACCCAATTCAATCTCGTCAAGGATTGGTTTCATAGGGTCTGCGATAAGCCGTGAGGTCATTTTCTTCATGTCGAAGAGGTAGGCAACTCCAGATGTGTGGTCATCTTGGCCATAGTATGCAGCCATAGATGCGCTTTGCGAGGGCAATGTAAAACGTTGGATAACAGAAACCTCTAGTGGAAGCAGTTCGAATGCCCTCTTCGTGGTGTTATAGCGATAGATATTCACCTCATCTTTATCGTCAGTAGAGAAGTAGATGTGCTTGTCGGCTACGTTCCACTGAAGAAAGTTTACTGAAGGGTTAAACTCCTTGGTGATAGGTGTCAATTCGCGTGTGGCAAGGTTCATGATGAATGCTTGTTTATCGTAGTCGTTAGCGATGGGATGTTTTCCACAGTTTTTTCCGATACCGTCAAAAGCTTCTGCGCTACCGATAAAAAGCACTTGTGTACCATCAGGCGAATATTTGGCATTATCTACGAAACCGCTTTCATAGACAAGTGTGTCAATCTTATAGCTATTGAGGTTGAGTTGATATATGGAGGTATTTCCGAATGGGCGTTCAGTCATGTTTTCGGCAGAGGTGCTAAAAAGGATTTTTGTACCGTCTCGGCTGATATCATTTAGGTACGATGAGCGTTTGCCGTAGGTGAGGCGTTCGGTTGTACCTTTTTTTATGTCGTACTTAGCCAAAAAGCTACGTCCGCGATGTCCAGGGATGCGGTCACGCGGAGTTACAACGCGTTTCAGCGGACCTTGCTCTGCCGATCCGTTTTCTCTAGGGTAATAGATGAGGTAATCTTCTGTTGGCGCCCAGGTAAAACCTTCTGCAGGAATTCCTTTCAGCAATACCTCTTCGGTAAGCGTCATGGGATCAAGAAGGATGACATCATTGCCTTCAGAGGCTGTAACCGTGTAGTAAAGTTTATCGCTCTTTGGCATCCATCTCATGCCGTCTTTAGCATTGGCAATGAGTACTTTGCCTGACTTTACTTCTGACAATTGAGCATAAACATGTTGACGCCCTTTGCTATAATTATTCCAATAGCGAGTGAGTAAATATTTCCCACTGGGCGATATGGCTATGTCAATTACGCGGTTTCCGTATACAGTATTGTCTAATGTAAAACGATTTTTGAGTTCATGTCCCGTAAACACGTTTACCTCTTCGTAGCCATTGTCGGCTACCACTTCGCACTTGAATGCAGGAGCCACTTTGTCGTCCTTGTGGGCGAGTAGTTTGATGGTGACTTCGTAGTTTCTTTCCGGTTCTATACGCAAAGAGATGTCACGCGAAGCGTGAACGTCAATACTATCGTCTGCATTCTCTTTTTTTGATTTTGACACGCCATTGATGTATGCCTCCCAACGAACGGGTGAGGTTACCTTTAGTTTGCCTTTCATGAAGCGATCAGTGCGTATCTGTGTATTTACTATATAGATGAGATGTTCTTCGGTTGCCTTATCCAATGTAACAAATCCTGTAGTATCTGCCGTCATTGGCTGTGTGGCATAGTTGTTCTGGGCGAGTCCTATGGAAGTGTTCAGTAAATCTCTTGTTTCAAATTTGCGGCCTTCACTATTGATGCTATCAGTTTCGATGGGGCCGCGTACTGTAACAGCATCTCGCACTTGAAAGCTTTCAATTACTTGGGCAGGCGCCCCCAAAGCTAATGCCACAAGTGTGGCTGCAAGCATGATTTTTCTGTTCATTGTATTATGTGTGTATTGGTTAAATGCAATGCTTCGTGTTTTCGCTACAAAATTAGCGAATTTATTGATATATATTACAACTTAAGATATTAAATGGTAAGTTTTCTATAATTACCAAACAAAAGGAATCATTCGATAACGTGTTCGTTTCATATAATTGGTATATCCTGGCAGTTTTTGGCATAATACATGTTCTTCGTTTTTAATCCGAATAAGTAGCAATAAGACACATGGTAAAATTACCATCAATGCCCACCAAGAGCCTAGTACAAGCGGCATAGAAAGATAGATTAGCGTGACGGCCAAATACATTGGATGGCGTACTATGGCATACAAACCTGTATCAATGACATGTTGCCCTATTTGCACCTCTATGACTCGCGATAGGAATACGTTCTCTCGCAACACTTCAGCGTAGAGGGCATAACCTATGAGCAATACTACGGAAGCAGCAATAGTTATCGTATCAGGTACGTGGCTCCAATGATGACGAAAATCAAACCCGGCTACGATGAACGAGCCTATAAGTAACAACGTGGATAATCCTACTACACCTTTCTGTGTTTTCTCTCGTTCTTTCATCTCCAGGCGTTTGCACAATAGCTCCGGATCCTTCACTAATAATACTATTCCTACGATGAGAATAGGCACAAATAATAACATCATGAAGAGCCATGCGCCGTTATAATCTAACGTGCCGGCTGGAATAAACAGCATTGCGCCCGTTATGAATACTCCAAGCAGATAGGCCGTGAAAGTCCTCAGAAAGAGCCTCATCACATCTCTTGCAGATTATTATTCATTGGTCTCACCTCAATCGTACTTTGTTTTATTCCGTGCGCTGCCAACAAAGCACGTAAAGAAGACTTAAGTAACTCTATATCCTTAAGGGTGTTAAGCGGTGTGGATAGCTCTATCTCAGCCGCATGGTGCACGTTATCCAAACTCCATACGCGCAAGGCTTGTACCTCATGGATTCCTTCGACAGCTGTTGTCTCTGCATACAGTACATTGTAGTTAATCGATGAAGGCACACCTTCTAGAACGATGCGGAAAGCGGTGCTGAGATTGCTTATCACATTATAGAGGATGTATAGTGAAATGCATATTGACAATATGGGATCGAGCAGAGGGATTTCCATAAACATCATTACAATGCTAGCCAATAAGACAGCTACCCACCCAAGACAGTCTCCCAATAGATGAAGCGAAACCATACGTTGGTTGACACTTGCCCCTTTCCATGTGCGCCATACAGCCAAGCCTTTGAATGCAATGGCCAGTAAAGCAAACCATAACATTCCTTCGGCATCTATCACTTCGGGAGAGGAAAGGCGGCTAATACTTTCGTAAAGCACTACCGATGATCCACTTAGGAGGATGAAAGCATTGACGAATGCACCTAATAGAGTGAATCTGCGATAACCAAAATTAAAACGATGATTGGAGCTGCGATGGGCAATACGTTCAAAAAGCCATGCTAAAGCAATGGATATTGTACAACCTAGGTCATGAATAGAATCGGAGATGATGGCCATACTATTGGTAATCCATCCTCCGATTAATGAAATCACAGTGAAAGTGAGATTAATAAAAAAGGCAGATAAGATATTCTTCCCTACCCTTTCGGTAGGTAAATGCAGGTGGTTATGTTCCATTATTCAGAACTTTATTGTCAGTGGTTCAGGTGTCGTACTGTAGATGATGGCTGTGGCGTTGGCCAAATAAAAAACTTCAGTACAGGGGTCATCGGCACGATAAAACTGTGCAAGATGAGGATGCGATTCTACCATGCTGACCACAGCCTCATGACGTGTTTCGAGGTAAGCTTCGCAAGTGATACGTATCCAATCTTCGCCACGCATAGCGGTTATCTCCACTTTTGGATTGGCTTTCATCTGATTCGACACTTTTTTCCCGTTCTTTGTCATGATGTACAATTTGTCGGCAAATAGGTTAATAGTGCCAAATGGGCGTACACGTGCTTGGTCGCCATCCATTGTAGCGAGGTAATATACTTTGGCTTCCTTTAAAAATTTGTAGACTCTATCCATTATGTTCTTATTTTTATGTAAAACAGATAAGCTTATTCTATCAGCAATTGTCGGGCAAATTCCCAAATGACAATGCCGGCAGTAACCGAGACATTAAGCGAATGTTTGGTGCCATATTGGGGTAACTCTATGCAACCGTCACTCATGTTAACCACCTCCTGCTGCACACCTTTCACCTCATTTCCTAAGATGATAGCATACTTCTTCTCCTTTTCCAACTGTAACGTCTGTAGGGCAATGCTTCCCTCGACTTGTTCGATGGACAGCACGGTATAACCCTCTCTATGGAGTAATTGTACCGCCTCCTTAGTATCCTCGAAGTATTGCCATGCTACAGAGTCCTCAGCGCCGAGAGCAGTCTTGTGTATTTCTGCTGACGGGGGGGTAGCTGTTACCCCGCATAAGAATATTCTTTCAACGCGGTATGCATCTGAGGTCCTGAATACTGAGCCTACATTGTGAAGACTACGCACGTTATCCAAGACCACGACGA
>JAEIGA010013776.1_pt1 | contig 12294 bp, 9 predicted proteins | sample 9270691 | NCBI WGS metagenome assembly JAEIGA01 (sample SAMN17057246, study PRJNA624740) | gut metagenome | biome: biome; isolation source: fecal sample | host: Bos grunniens | place: China: Xizang | collected 2019
AAATCGCCACAAGTTTTCAGGCTTGTGGCGATTTTTCTGTTTGCAAACCGCCTGTTCTGTTTTTACAATCTCCCTCCGCTGCGCTCGTAGCAAAAACCGCGATGCTGTCATTCTGAACGAACGTGAAGAATCTCTCACAGTGCAAAGAAAACACCAACCGTATGGGCGAGGTCTGCTCGCCTATAAACCAGAGCGTAAAGGCAGACAACGACTCAACAAATAATAAAACGTTTATTTTGCAACAACCATATACAAACAACAAATCCGCACCCTTAGGGAATGCGGATTTGTTGTTAATATTTTCTTGTTATCAGTCTCTCAAACGGAAACCGAGCGCCTTAGCAATGATTTTAGCCTCGCAACGGCGAATCATCATGAATGCAACAAGGTTCAATGTCAATGCCACAAAAGGATAGAGCATCGGCGATTTGACATCCATAGAAGCGCTATCGGCAAGCACCAATGTATATATAAGGAACAATATATAATAGCCTGCGTGCAGCAGCATTGTCAATATTGTAGTCCTCTTCAGCATTTCAAAGTTGTTGAACAATGAAAGGAACAGACCCAACACATTTATGAGTGCTGTAAAAATCAGCAATATTCCAAGCGCAATAACCGACCTTGATACATTACCTGTCGCAAACTCTGTATATTTGAAATTTGTCATCACTGATGCGGCACCGTTGGACTCTGTGAAAGAGACTACAGGATCAAGCATGGCAAGAATTGTAAACACCAATGATGCGACAAGCAACAACTGATAGAAACGGAATTTCATATCAAAAAGGGATTTTGCAATTAAGCCTCCTCGCTTGCTGCCTCCTTAGAAGGATCGCGGAAGTAGATTTTGTCATCGAGGAACTCCTGCGCTGCAATGAGAGTTGGCTTTGGAAGTCTCTCATAGTAACGCGAGATTTCAATCTGCTCGTGGTTCTCGAACTGCTCCTCAAGGTTGTCTGTTGACGATGAGAACTCGTTCAATTTCTTAAGCAACTCCTCTTTCATTTCTGCTGCAATCTGGTTAGAACGCTTACCGATAATTGCAACTGACTCATAAACATTACCTGTTTCATTTACAAAATCTGCCATGTCGCGTGTGACAGTGTTTGTTGGAGCATTTGTTTTCTTGTAATCCATTTTATCTTATTTATTTATTATTTATTCCTTGATCTTTACAAATTTGATTGCCTCTTTATAGTATTTGTCGGCCTCGCTGATGTATTTGCTGTCGGGGAACTCGGTCTTGAAAGCATAATACTCATCAATTGTATCGCGATAGCGTTCAAGTTTCTTTGCCTCGATACTCTTGTGAGCCATCTGATATTTGGCTCTGAGAATGAGAACCGACAAATCCTCACGAAGAGTTGTATAGGGGTAATCCTTCAAAGCATTCTTTGCTGTGACGATACAAGCCTGATAGTTGTTACCGATGTAGGCAAGGTCACCCAAATCATAATAGAGTTTCGCCGACAGGTACATCTTCTTGACAAGGACATCGTGCATCTTCATGATCATGTCCAGAGCCTCTTCATTATACTTGCTGTGCGGATAATACTCCATGAAGACCTGCAGTTCATTGATTGCCGCATAGGTATTGGACTGGTCAAGTTCGGGTTCGGGAGTATCCATAAAGAGCGACTTGCCTGAATAGAATCGCGAATACTCGGCAAACTCTCCGCGAGGATAGTTGGAATAGTGAACCTTGAAATACTGCGACGCAGTTTCGTAATCCTTGGACTCGTAATAGCATCTTGCAAGCAGAATCAACGACTCCTCGGCCTTGTCACCACCTTTTAGCATTCTCACCATTGACTCCAGGAGTTCCGATGCCTTGACATACTTGCCCTCAAGGTAATAGGCCTTGGCGGTCTCGTACCTGTAATCATAGTCATTGCTCTTGAACACCTTGTTGTAGGTATCGCAAGAGGTTAATGTCACCACGAGCAACAAGAGTATGTATGTTACTTTTTTCATCATCAGCAATCAATCAGAGGCGCCTACAATAACGCACACTAAACGAGTTTATTAAAAATTTTTGCAAAGATAGTGTTTTTCGGCAGAAATTGCAACCATAAAAATGGCATTATTAGTTAGCAAAACTAAAATAATCCAAAAATATGTGCCGGTAAAAGAGGTGGTTATCTAACCACCACCTTTGTACCATCTACCAAATAAACGCCACATGGCAACACAAAACAATGTGCACCACTGACATGAGCCTCGGCAACCTTGCGGCCTGCTACATCATATACAGCAACTGTGTGTGGAGCATCAACCAACACCTCCACTCCACCATTGACAACATGTACTTTGACATCTGCATCATCACGCACCGACACAACACCTACAGTTCCGTTGGTATTCTCCATTCCGGGTGTCTGATATACACGCACCCAGTCGAAGCGGGTCTCATAGGTGTGGGTCACATCGGCATCGGCAGCCCAAGCATTGTTACCCACGCTCTGGTTGAGAATCAGATGAAAATGCTTGTCAAATGGCCACTGTCCCTGGTTGAGCTGCGACTGGTTGGTTGATTTTTCATAACGTCCAACCTCCTTACCATCAACATACCATATAAGTGTTGTTGCATCCCACTTCAAGCCATAAGTGTGATAACGGTCGTGCGATGTAGCGACATTGAAGCTTGATTTCGGGTTATTTGTATTTCCAAGGTCGTATGTCCAGTTGCTATGTACGGTGTGCCATGAACGCTCCTGAGAGTCGATTGTCTCCCAGATATCAATCTCGCCACAATCGGGCCAACCGGCGCTGCGGTCCTCGGGCATCATCCAGAATGCAGGGAAGTTACCGGTCCATGGATTAGACTTGATACGAGCCTCGACATATCCGTATGTAAAGCCAAAAAGGCCGTCGCTCTTTATACCACCGGTAATCATTGGAATCGGGTCACTCTCCTGGTCTGGGTTAGGTATAGCGCGTGCAACAAGGTCACCACCCTGCAGATAGATTACCTCCTTGCTGTCGCTGAGCCAACGGTTCCATGTCGCACCCTGACGCTGACAACGCATCCACTTCTCGTCAACAGGCTGTGACATATCCTCGGCATTGAACTCGTCGCTGAACACAAGCTGCCACTCATTACCCTCTTGTGGAACAAACTCGGCATAGAGTGCGACATCGCCATCGACAAGCGAAGCGCCGACAGCTGCCTTGCCTTCAACAACAGGAATCACATCCTCACGCCACTGAGTGTTACCGTTAACCATCTGCTCACCACCAAGGTTGTGACCATGACGCACCACAAGTTCGTTGCATACACGCCCCGGCATACCGCGCAACACCGCAGTGAATCCCTTACCGGGAACAACAACCATTGGCAAGGCGGTGTAGCCCTCGCCGTCAATGCTACCGTCAACGGTATTCAATGTCAAAGCCTTGTTACCGGTCACAAAGTTGAGCAAGAAATCAACCACGACACCGTTCTCTGCAACAAGGTTCTCGGAACCGGCTGGCGAAAGATTTGCATTGTCCAGTTTCAAACGGGCACGGTACACGCCATCGGGCAACATCTCGCCAAGTTTGTACATAGGAAGAGCTGCTGTACCATTCTGGGCTGCATCGCCATTGCTGTCTATGCCGTTATGGCAAGAGAATGCAGCCAGTTCGCTCGACACACCGGGCTTACCATCCGCTCCCAACATCACGGCAAAACGTCCGTCATTGTTAAGATCAATATAAAGATATGCATCCTTACCTGTTGCACCGTCAATATCAATCGTTATATTCCTTGTTGAGGCAAGCAGAACGGGTTCTGAAGTCAAATCAAAATAAGCCGCATCTCCTTTCACATCAAAGGATGCGCTGTTAACGCCAATGGCAAGGTCATGAGCATTTGAAACTGTTGCGTCCTTGTCGAAAGAGAGCGCATATCCATTACCAGCCTCACCACCCTGCTGCTGCTGCGCAAACTGTGCGGTAATTCTCAAATCACCATCCACATACTCGGCCGGAACAGTGACAATATCACCCTTCAGCATATATGCAGGGAGGACAATCTCGCCATACTGCTCTACACCGTGGAGCGACTTCTCGCCATCGAAGTTATGACCATGCAACACTGTTATCACATCAAGGCAATAGCCTTCGGCAGGAACTACCTTTACTTCCAATGCCTCGCCGAATGCAACTGTTGCAGGCAAGGCAGAACCATCAGCTGCAAACAGAGCGCCATTCTCGGCAACGACTTCGAGCGCACCGTTGTCATTGTGTACATTCAGTACCACATCGCATATAGCACCACCGTTCTTGATGATACCATTGCCGTCCTCGGCACGGCCTGCAGGATCAATCGAAGCCCAATCGACCTTGTAACGCATGCGATAGAAACCTGGAGCCATGTCGGCTGGCACTGTAAATGCAGGAGGATTGAGGACATTGGAGTTTGTCACTTTCTCGCCCTTGCTGTTGTAACCGTTGCCGGAGTTCAACGCAGGCTCTGCATAAGAGAAAGCCATGATATCGCTGCCGGCAGGGATTGAACCGTCGGCATTCAATGTAGCTTCGAATGCACCGTCCTGTCCACGATCGAGGTATACAAAACCGTTCATCCATGTACCGGTGAAGCCAAAAGATGGAGTAACTGTCTCGCCTGCCTTTGCATGGAAGCAACCATCCTCAATCTTGCTGTACACTTTCAACGGTGTGGGCAACTGCAATGTCTGGGTACCAAGTGAAACAGTGTTCAAGCGACGGCTGCCGTGAGTATAGTCCTGACTCTTGTCAAAGACAATAGGATAATCCTCGGTAACAACGGGGGCATTCTTGTTCACAACTTCCATCTTGTCAATGTCGCCCATATATCCGCTCTCGTTGAAAAGGCGCACCACATTCTCGCCCTTTTCGAGCACAACGTCAAACTCGGCAGAACCTACAGTACCCCAGCCACCGGAATTGCCGGTATATGTCATTGGAGTACCACCATTAACGCTCAACTTCATTGTACGGTTGTCACCGGTCACAAAATAGACACGCAGAGTATATTCACCACCCTCCTTGCTATATACATTGCGCCACTGCAGGTCATTGCTATCCCTATTACCGAGCCAACCTACAGCCACGCCGCCCGAACAGCCGTTCTTCTCGGAATATACAGCAGTACCATAGACCTCGTTGTTCTTTATTTCCTGATAATCGGTGAGCCAAGCAGTCTCGGCCTCGTACAATGTGCGCTCAAGACGCTCCTCGGCCTCAAGTTTATATATTCTTGTTCCATGAGCAGGGACAGTCACCGAATAAGAGCCCTCATAGACACCTTTGTTCTTTTTCTCGAACAGGTCGCGCACTGCCACCTCGCCGGCAAGATCAATCAAAGAGAAATCCACGCTCATGTCGATTGCTGCATTAGTTGGGTTATAGAATGCCACAGCACGCTTTGTGCCATACTTTTCATCGACATCCTTCACAAGCACATATCCGCCATTCTCGCGTTTTACTACATACGCCTGCAAACCGAGAGTATTCTGGTTCAAGGCAATGAGTTCCTTGTTCTGCATCAGTTCAAGCGCATTGCCCTTAATGTCGTTCATGTCACAACCGATGAGCAACGGAGAACTCATTATGCACCACATTCCAAAGTGTGTCTTGTCCTCCTCGTCGGTGAGACCGCGGCCAACCTCAAGCATATCCATATCATTGTAATGACCGTAGCTTGTATATGCCGAAAGGTAGAGGCTCTGGTTGATGATGCTCTTTACAGATTCCCAACCAAGATATATATCCTCGGTAGTGCGCCATGAATCGGCAATCTCACACGCCCAGGTACCAGGGAACGCCCAACGGCAGATGTTCCATGTAACATCGTCACAACCTGTAGCCTTTATAGCTGCCGCAATCTCCTTGTATCGATTCTCAACATCAAGGTCAAGCTTGTCGGCATTGTTGTTGGCATCGGCACCGCAATAGTCAACCTTTATGAAGTCGAAATCCAACTCATTGAAATAGAGTGCAAAATCCTCGGCATCGTGGCCATAGAGACCTACACCCAAGCCGATGGTATCTTTTGGATTTCCCCAGTACGATGCACAGGTGTTGCTGCCTGCATCGCTGTATATACCGGCTTTCAACCCCTTGCCGTGGATGTAATCGACAAGACCGCGCAATCCATTAGGAAAACGTGTGGGGTGGATGAGCAGTTTGCCGTTCTCGTCACGGCCACCAAAGAAGCCATCATCAATGTTTATGTGGTTATAGCCACACTCATTGAAACCAAGTTCCACCATCGCATCGGCCTGAGCCTTTATGACAGAGTCATTGATTTGAAAACCATAGGTATTCCACGAGCTCCAACCCATGAGGGGCGGATTGTCGGCTGCGGTACAAAGAGGCAACGACAGCACAAAAGCGTAAAGCAGTTTTTTCATATTACGGTTAATTTTATATTATTTGCAATTAATTTTCAAAGATATGCAAAATGAAAAGATAATGCAAATTGCAACTTTGTTATTTGAAAAGAAGTGCAACATTAAGCTGGCAAGACTTACAGCATTCTTGTTCATTTCAAATAAAAATCGTATATTAGTACCCATTTTTTCGCGAAGTATATGAAATTTCAACTTGCATCGGATTATTCACCTATGGGCGACCAGCCCGAGGCTATTGCACAACTTGTAGAGGGAGTGAAGAACGGCCTTCCGGCACAGACACTGCTTGGCGTTACCGGTTCGGGCAAGACCTTTACAATGGCAAACGTCATCAAGGAAATCAACCGCCCCACCCTCATCCTGAGCCATAACAAGACATTGGCCGCACAACTCTACAATGAGTTCAAGGGATTCTTCCCCAACAACGCAGTGGAGTACTATGTATCGTACTATGACTACTACCAGCCCGAGGCATATATCCCCTCGAGCGACACCTATATCGAAAAAGACCTTGCAATCAATGACGAGATTGACAAGTTGCGACTTGCAGCCACATCGGCGCTGCTTTCGGGGCGCAAGGATGTAGTGGTCATTTCCTCGGTATCATGTATATATGGTATGGGCAACCCCAGTGATTTCTACAACAATGTCATTGAGATACGCGTCGGGCAAAAGATTGACCGCAATGTCTTTCTGCGCAAATTGGTCGGCAGCCTCTACACACGCAACGACGCAGCCCTTTCACGAGGCAATTTCCGCGTAAAGGGCGACACCGTTGAGGTGAGCCTTGCCTACAGCGACCATGTTTTGCGCATCACATTCTGGGACGATGACATTGACAGCATTGAGGAGATAGACAGCACAACTGGTGTGCGCCTCACCAATTTCGACGACTACAAGATTTACCCGGCAAACCTGTTCATGACCACAAAGGAGAGCACCGAGCGTGCCATACTTGAAATTGAAAAAGACCTTGCCGACCGCGAGGACTATTTCCGCGAGATTGGCAAGCCGCTCGAAGCCAAGCGACTGCATGAGCGTATCACATACGACATAGAGATGCTGCGCGAACTGGGGCACTGCTCGGGAATCGAGAACTACTCGCGCTACTTCGACGGACGCGAGGCCGGCACACGCCCCTACTGTCTGCTCGACTTTTTCCCGAAGGATTTCCTGCTCATCATTGACGAGAGCCATGTGAGCGTTCCGCAGATACACGCCATGTATGGTGGCGACCGCGCCCGCAAGAACAACCTTGTAGAGTTCGGGTTCCGTTTGCCTGCAGCATTCGACAACCGCCCGCTTAAATTCGAGGAGTTCGAGGCACTGACACCACAGACAATCTATGTAAGTGCGACACCTGCCGATTATGAGCTCCGCAAGAGCGAGGGTATCATCGTTGAACAGCTGATACGCCCCACCGGCCTGCTCGACCCTATCATCGAGGTGCGCAGTTCAGAGAACCAGGTCGACAACTTGATGGAAGAAATAAAGCAGTGCGTCAAGCGCGACGAGCGTGTGCTCGCAACAACAACAAGCAAAAAAGATGCCGAGAACCTGGCCGAACACTTGCACAAGTTCGGAGTACGATGCAACTACATCCATTGCGATGTTGACACCCTTGAGCGAATACAGATAATGACCGACCTGCGCGAGGGAATTTATGATGTCCTCATTGGAGTGAACCTGCTGCGCGAGGGACTTGACCTGCCCGAGGTATCACTTGTGGCCATACTTGATGCCGACGACGAGGGTTTCCTGCGTAGTCACCGTTCACTCACCCAGACAGCCGGCCGCGCCGCACGAAATGTAAACGGGCATGTGATTTTCTATGCAAACAAAATAACCGAAAGCATGCAGCGCACCATGGACGAGACCGCGCGCCGCAGGGAGATACAGATGCGCTACAACAAGGAAAATGGAATAACCCCAACTCCAATCAAGAAGAGCATCAGCAATTCACTGCAACTTGAAAGAAAAGAACTGGAAAAGGGCAAGAGCATCAAGCCATACAATGACGAGAGCATTGAAAATGCAATTGCATGCGACCCCATTGTGGGATACATGAGTGCCGAGCAGCTCAAGAAGAGTATCGACCGTGCACGCCGCCTGATGGAGAAAGCCGCCGAAAAGATGGAGTTCATCGAAGCTGCACAATACCGCGACGAAATGTTCAAACTACAGGAGATTCTGAAAAGTAAAGAACAATAAATATCAAAAGCCACCGGTTGGTGGCTTTTGATATTTATTCAATTATTTATATAGCAGGAATATACACGGTATCTTCGACAAATCGGGCACCTTGCCTTTCCACTCCTTCACGGTACGCGTCTTTGCATACTCGCCCTCACAGGTGAGGTTCGCAGCTATGCACAGTTTTGTCTGCGGACGGCATGTTGCAAGTATATCCTCGACCATCTTACCGTTGCGGTATGGTGTCTCAATGAAAAGCTGTGTCTGCTCCTCGTTGTATATACGCTGCTCAAGTTTACGCAATGCCTTTATTCGTTCATCGGGTTTCACCGGCAGATATCCGTTGAAAGCAAAGCTCTGGCCATTGAAGCCCGACGCCATTACCGACAGAATTATGCTTGAAGGACCAACAAGTGGAACGACCTTCAACCCTTTGCGTTGCGCAATAGCAACGACATCGGCACCGGGGTCGGCAACAGCAGGGCAACCGGCCTCGGAAATCACACCCATAGGCTTGCCATCCTGCAATGGTTTCAGATAACCGGCAACATCCTGGGGCGATGTATGCTTGTTCAGTTCAAAGAACTGTGAACCGTCAATATCGAAGGCGGGATCGACCTTGCGCAGGAAACGGCGCGCCGAACGCACATCCTCCACAATAAAGTGGCGTATGCCGGCAATTACACTGCTGTTATATTGTGGCAGCACATTTTCCAAAGGTGTATCGCCCAAAGTCACGGGCAAGAGATATAATGCGGTTTCCATCATTTATTCAGTTGGGAAAAATTTTTCTTTCGTTTCATGTAATATTGCCACAGCAAGGAGAATGCCGCGCGCTCCTTGATGACAGGAACAACCGCTAAGGCAAGATTCTGCTCACGCACGCTTTTGTACTCACCTCGCATGCGCTTGTACTCACGACGCGCACGGACAACGGCCTTGAAATCGCCCCATGCACCTATGGCAAGAAATTTAAGCGCCGCCACATAATCAAGCACGGTTCTTGTACGCATCACGCCACGCAACTCGCAATGGGGCAAGTTCTTATATAGCATCAAAAGATTATTGCGAAAATTCAGGAATGTCTTGCGTGGGTTGCTCTTGTTGAGCGTTGCACCACCCACATGATATACCATGCTCGCCGGAACGGCATAAATCTCGCCACCACGGGCAAGCATGCGCCAGCAGAGGTCGACCTCTTCCATGTGTGCGAAGAAACGGCCGTCAAAGCCACCTGCGCCATGGAAAGCGGCACTGCGCACCATCATTGCCGCACCTGTTGCCCAGAATATGCGGCAGACACCGTCATACTGTCCTTTGTCCTCCTCTATGGTATCAAAGAGACGGCCACGGCAATAGGGATAGCCATAGCGGTCAATGAAACCACCCGCCGCGCCGGCATATTCGAAATGGGTCTTATTGTTATATGCAAGTATCTTGGGCTGGCAAGCCACAGCGTTGGGATTGTTCTCCATGAACGAGAGCAGCGGTTCAAGCCACCCCTCAGTCACCTCAACATCGGAATTCAGTAGCAGATAATACTCTGCGTCAATCTGGGTAAGAGCCTTGTTGTAGCCATCGGCAAAACCATAGTTCCTGTCCAATTGAACCACACGCACCGACGGAAAACCGGCAGCAAGCAGAGCTACGGAGTCATCGGTAGAGGCATTGTCGGCAACGACGATCTCTACCCCCGGAGAATACTTGATTACCGAAGGTAGGAAACTTCCAAGCATTGCCGCACCATTATAGTTCAATATGACTACTGCAACTTTCATTTGTCAAGAACTGCAATTACTTCATCAACCAACAAAGCCGACTTGTCCTCATTGAAACCGCCAAGGCGCACGCGTACAATGCGATTGACCAAAGAGACATCAGCGGCAGTCTCCACGCGGATATAGTTATCTGTAAAACCACCCATGGGCATACCGGAGCGCGGTTTCTCAAAAAGCACCTCGACTTCCTTGCCACAATATTTCTCATAGAAGGCAAGGCGTTTTTCCTCGCTCAGGGCAATGAGTGCACGGCTGCGGCACTGTTTCTGGGCAGGCGACACTGCACCGCCAAGTTTAAGAGCCTGGGTACCGGGACGCTCGGAGTAGCTGAATACATGCAACTGCGATATGTCAAGTCCCTTTATGAAATCGTATGCCTTTTCAAAGAGTTCTTCACTCTCGCCACGGGTACCCACAATGACATCCACGCCAATGAATGCATCGGGCATAGCCTGCTTCACCTTTGCTATCTTGGCTGCAAAGAGAGAGGTATCGTAGCGGCGGTGCATGAGTTTGAGTACCTCGTCACTACCGGCCTGCAACGGAATGTGAAAATGTGGCATGAATGCACGCGACTGTGCTACATAGTCAATTATCTCATCGGTGAGCAGATTAGGCTCAATGGATGATATGCGGTAACGGGATACACCCTCTACCTTGTCGAGTTCCTTTACAAGAGAAACGAATGACTCGCCGGTAGACTTGCCGAAATCGCCGATATTGACACCGGTTATCACAACTTCCTTGCCACCCTCGGTTGCGGCATTCCTTGCCTGCTCCACAAGTTCTGAGATCTGGGGATTGCGGCTGCGGCCACGGGCAAAAGGTATGGTACAGTATGTACAGTAGTAGTCACAGCCATCCTGCACCTTGAGAAAATAGCGTGTGCGATCTCCGCGCGAGCATGAGTGGACGAAGTTGCGCACATCCTTTGTAGGCTGTACATACCACTCGCCACTGCTTGCGTCTTCAATATTCTTTATGATATAATCGAGCACCTGGCCTTTCTTGTCAATACCAAGCACCACACCCACACCGGGTTCCTGCGCCAGTTTCTCGGCCGACAGCTGTGCATAGCAGCCTGTAACCACAACAAAAGCACCCGGATGCTGGCGCACCAGTTTGTGTATTGCCTGACGGCATTTCTTCTCGGCCTCCTGAGTCACAGCACAACTGTTCACGATACAGATGTCGGCAACCTCTCCGCGCTTTGCAGTGCGTATGCCGGCATCCTGCAATTGACGCTCAATGGTCGCCGTCTCCGAAAAATTCAATTTGCATCCAAGCGTATAATATACCGCCTTCTTATCTTTGAAAACCGTCTTGTCTATCATCGTCATTCCATGGCTTATGCCAAATCTTTGCGAAAATAGCACCTTTTTTCGAAATATAGAAATTGATAAACTTAAATGAACAAAAAAACATCCCATTCATCAAAACAATAAATCCGGCACCCACATGAGTACCGGATTTATCTTTATATCTACTTCATCAAAGCACAACCTTGTATACTACTGTAGTGTCTTTCTCCTTTACTACAACGACATATGATGCATGTGGCAGGTTCTCCACGCCAAGTACTATGCTTTCACAGTTGCGAGAAGCCTCGGCCGAAGCAACCTTTACACCACCCATGTTGTAGACTGACAACACTGCCGAAGCGTCAAAATTGCCTGTGCAGATAAGCTTGCCGTCAGAAACATTGAAACGCACGACATTTTCAACCACATCCTCAATACCGCTTTCAATGCCGCTTACAGGAGTGAACAGCAATGAGCAGCTGTACTCACCGCCTTGTGGAATGAGATATTTGTCCAATGTAGCCACATTACCGCAGCTACCGTTACCGATACCCTTCTGGGCGCAGTCAAAGTGAGCATATACATCACCCTCATTAAGTTCCCATGTGTGGTTGGCCTTCTTCAGATCTACATCCTTGT
>JAEIGA010013777.1_pt1 | contig 12294 bp, 8 predicted proteins | sample 9270691 | NCBI WGS metagenome assembly JAEIGA01 (sample SAMN17057246, study PRJNA624740) | gut metagenome | biome: biome; isolation source: fecal sample | host: Bos grunniens | place: China: Xizang | collected 2019
CCAAGTTGGTCAATAGCAGCCGCACGAAAAGTATCCGCCGCACCCAACACAACATTCTTACCTTGTGCTTTAAGTTGTGCCGAAAGTTTACCGATTGTGGTTGTTTTGCCAACACCATTTACACCAATAACAAGTATCATTGACGGCTTGGTATCTAATTTCAAACCTTGGTCTTCGCCCAACATTTCGGAAATAATTTCTTTTAAAAGACCTTTAATAAGAGCAGGGTCTTTAACACCTTGTTCTTTTATTTTTTTGCGTAAAATATCGCAAATTTCGGTTGCGGTATTAACGCCTATATCAGCCATTACAAGTATTTCTTCAAGTTCTTCAAATAAGTCTTCATCAATCTTTGTGAAAGAATTGATAATACTTGTAACACCTTGTGACAAGGACTCACGTGTTTTTTGGAGTCCTTGTTTTATTTTACTAAAAAATCCCATCAAATCACCTAATTAGCTTCAAGTAATTTCTTTTCAAGTTCTGCAACATTGAGTTCCAAGAGTTTTGTAATACCCTTTTCTTGCATTGTAACACCGTAAAGCATATCAGCCGCTTCCATTGTACCACGACGGTGGGTTACGCAAATAAACTGTGTTGCAAAATCAGAAGATTTCATATATTCTGCAAAACGCTCAACGTTGATATCGTCAAGAGCAGTATCAACCTCGTCCAAGAAGCAGAACGGCGGAGCGCTAACACGCATAATTGCAAAATAAATTGATAATGCAATAAGTGCTTTTTCACCGCCCGAAAGACCGTCAAGCGAAGGTACATTTTTACCGGGCAACTTAACGTTTATATCAATACCGCTTTCGAGAATGTTATCAGGGTCTGATAAACTGAGTGATGCAGTACCGCCGCCGAAAAGTTCGGTAAAAGTTTTTGAGAAGTTTTGACTAATCTTTTGGAAACCTTCGGTAAAGATTTCTTGCATTTGACTTGTCAACTGATTGATAAGTTTGTAAAGTTCGGCACGTGATTTCTCAACGTCATCAATTTGAGAAGATAAGAAATTATATCTTTCACTAACCTCTTTATATTCCTCAATTGCCGAAACGTTAACGTTACCAAGACCACGAATTTTGTTCTTAACTTCTGCCAATTCTTTTTTAGCAGCAGCAGGATTTTCGATTTCAATGCCAATCTTTTCGGCTTCACTGCGGGTTAATTCATATTCGTCATATAAACGGCGGATAACGTCGTCGTACTCACGCATCATAACTTCCTTACGTTCGGTAAGACGTGCTAATTCACCGCTAATTTTTTCACGTTTCAAGGTGTTTTCACGTTCGCTGTTGCGAAGTTCCACACCTGCTTTTTCGGTTTGATTTCTTTGGTCAATGAAATCGGAAATATTCTTTTCACTTGCCTCAATCTTAACCTTAAATTCTTCAATACCGTCTTTTGCCGCACTTATTTCAGTTTTTAAATTCTCATTTTTAAACTGTAAAGCCGCAATTTCGCTGTCAATAGCGGTGTTACGTTCTGCACGGTCGGTAATGGTTTTATTAAGATTTTCGGTATTTGTAATTATAGATTCAATATCTTTACCAACTTCAATAACCGAAAGTTTTAAAGAAGTAATTGAAGAAGTTAAATCTTCTCTTGTAGCATTAAGATTATCTCTGCCGCCTGTCATTTTATCAATTTCGGCTTGAAGAGTTGCTTTCTTTTCTTCAATTTCGGCAATTCGTTTTGCCGAATCTACAGAGGTATCTTTAAGAGAAATAATCTTTTGCTCATTAGCGGCTTTTTCAGATTTTAGTCCTTCAAGCGCACCATTTGCATTTTGACGCAATTCTTCAATTCTCTTAACTTCAGAAAGTGCTCTGATTTTATCTTCATTAGCAGTAGTAAGGTCGGCTCTCAAGGCGGTCATATCTGCCAATACAACGCTAACCGCATCTTCGGCTTCGGTAAGTTTTGCTTTTTTATCAAGCAATGCTTTTTCCAATGCCTCAACTTCGGTTTCAATCTCTTTAATATCGTTAGCACGGCTTAAAAGTCCTGCATTTTTAGTAACAGAACCACCCGTTAAAGAACCACCGGAGTTTACAACCTGACCGTCCAAAGTTACAACTTTCACACGGTAGCCTTGCTTTTTGGCAATAGCGGTTGCATAGTCAATATCTTCTGCAACAATAACTGCACCTAAAAGATATTTAACTATTTCGTTATATTTCTTATCACAAGAAATAAGGTCACTGGCAATACCAATAAAGCCATCCATATTTTCAAATCCGTGTTCTTTAAATTCACGTGATTTTATGGTTGCAACAGGCAAGAAAGTTGCTCTGCCGCCTTTATTCTTTTTAAGGAAATTGATGGCTTGTTTCGCATCGTTTTCAGTATCGGTAATAATATTTTGAATAGCATTACCAAGAGCCGCCTCAATAGCAGTACTGTATTTATTGTCAACGTCAATAAGTTTTGAAACAGGGCCGCAAATGCCACGCAAAACGCCCATTTCGTTCTTTGACATAACAAATTTTACCGAATGAGCAAAGCCCTCCATATTATTTTCAAGGTCCACCAAAATTTGTATACGGCGTTTTTTGGCTTCAATATCAAGGTTCATACTGTCGAGTTCGGCTTTTAATTTATCAGCCGCTTCACGTTTGCTACCAAGACGAAGTTCATAACCTTTTAAAGAATTTTGAATACCTTCTGCATTTTCTTGCAAGTTTTTAAGCAATAAATCAGTTTCATTATATTCTTTATCGAGCGCCGCAATTTCATTTTGACGAGTGCTTATCAATTCTTCCAAAGCATTATCACGTGCGGTAATTTCTTCAATTGAAGTATCAGCGGTAACAAGTTTTACACGCATATCCGCACTATTTGCAGAAAGAATATTTAATTCTCTTATTTGGGTTTCAATCTTTCGACTGATATTATCAGAATCGCTTAGTAATTCTGAAAGTTGGTTCTCAAGAGAATGTAATTTTTGTTCCAACTCGGCTTTTTCATTTCCCTTTTGTTCAGCCGAAAGTTTAAGTGCTTCTATTTCAGCCACTGCAGAACTGTCAGACACACTCAAAGCGTTCTTTTCGCCCTGCAATCGTTCAATAGATTCATTATTATGTTCTATATCGTTATTTAAAACAGTTATTACACCCTCTGCCTTAACGATTTCTTCATTGCAAGAAGAAATGTTTAAACGCTCACCCTCAATATCGGAAGTGAGTTTTGCAAAAAGCGAGGTGTTTTGCTCGGTCTTGCGGTCAAATTCTTCCAAAGATTGCTCGATTTCACGGTATGAAAGTTCAGCCGCTGCAATTTTGCTTTCTTGACTTCGCAAAAGTTCTTTGGAATTATTAAGAGTGTAAAGCCACAAACCAATTTCAAGTTCTTTTTTAGAATCTGCCAATTGTAAGAACTTTTCGGCTTTCTTACTTTGTTCAGCCAACGGACCAACACGACTTTCCAATTCGTCAACAATGTCGTGAAGACGAAGCAAATTATCTTCCGCCGCCGTTAATTTTCTTTCGGCTTCAAGTTTGCGGTAACGGTATTTAGAAATACCTGCCGCTTCTTCAAAAATATCACGGCGTTCGCCCGATTTTGAAGAAATAATATTGTCAATCTTACCCTGACCAATCATTGAATAACCGTCACGGCCAAGACCTGTATCCATAAACAACTCGTGAATATCTTTAAGACGAACAGATACGTTATTTATAGCATATTCACTTTCGTGAGAACGGTAATATCTACGTGTAATTGCAACAAAATCGTTATCAAAATTTAAAGAACGGTCGGTGTTATTTATGTTAAGAGTTACTTCGCAAAACCCATGTGGACGGCGTGTTTCAGTACCGCCAAAAATAACGTCTTCCATTGATTGACCACGAAGACTTTTGGTTGACTGTTCACCAAGAACCCAACGCACAGCATCGGAAATATTACTTTTACCGCTACCGTTAGGGCCAACAACCGCAGTTATACCCTTGCCGAACTTCAAAACTGTTTTATCCGCAAAAGATTTAAAGCCCTGAATTTCAATCGAACTTAAAAGCAATTATAACACTTTCCTTTCTATCCTGAATTTTAAATCACCCAAACTATTATCCACCCTAACTTTGCAGTCGAAACCACGTGTTTTAAGGTATTTAATATTGGATTTTTTCTGACCTGTCATTTTTGAAACGTCACTTTTACCAACAAAAATTGTATATTCACCTTTATCAAAAAGATGAGTTAAAACTTTTGTCAACATTATTTGTGATTGGCATAGTTCACTAAATGCAGGATGCCAAGGTCCTGCAAGATATGCGCCATCTTCAATGGAGTGAAGACCAAGACGGATAACATTTATTCCCTCTTTAGAAATCATCATATAAAGTTTTGCGCATATTTTAACCGCATCACCAAGTGTTTGCGGACTGTATTTTCCATCAAGATAAAGCGCCGCCAAATCGGTATCCTTTAAAACTATTGTGGGGTAAATTCTAACCGTATCGGGTTTTATTTCAATAATCTTTTTAGCAGTACGCTCAAGCGACTCATTATCGTCACAGTAAAGCCCTGTCATAATTTGAAGACCAAGTTCAAAACCGTGTTTTCTGATAAGCGCCGCCGCATTTTCAATATCTTTTGCCGTATGACCACGGTTATTCATTTTTAAAACGTAGTTATTGAAACTTTGTGCGCCAAGTTCAATAGCCGTCACGTTATATTCTTTTAAAAGCATTAAAATCTCATCATCAATCGCATCGGGTCTTGTTGAAATTCTAATTCCTTTCACAAGACCTATTTTAACAAACGAAGATGCCGCTTCCAAAAGGGATAGCATATAATTACGGTTAATAGCCGTAAAACTACCGCCAAAAAAGGCGATTTCAGTATTATTTGAATTATACTTTTTAGATTTTACAGCAGTAATTACCGCTTTTTCCACGTCGTCAGCACTTGGGGCTTTGCAAGTGCCTGTAATGTATCTTTGATTACAAAAACTGCATTTGTTGGGACAACCAATGTGCGGCACAAAAATCGAAATATTAGAATGTTTTTCACTCATATTTTCGCACCCATAAGTTCAAGCGCTTGTTTCGCCGCCATTTGCTCTGCTTGTTTTTTATTCTTTCCCTTGCCCACACCAATAACGTTTGAATTTAAATGAACTTCAACTTCAAATACTTTGTTATGGTCTGGTCCGCTCTCGCTTTTAAGGGTGTACATCACCGATTCTTCAGGATTGCGCTGAATAATTTCTTGCAAAGCGGTTTTATAATCCTTAAAAACTTCATCATCCTTGTTTTCAAGTTCTTCTTTGACAAATCCCAAAACAAAACTTCTTGCCACTTCCATACCGCCGTCAAGATAAATTGCGGCAAGAACCGCTTCAAAAGCATCGGCTAAAATAGAGTCACGTTGTCTTCCGCCACCCTTTTCTTCACCACGACCCAAAAGCAAGTACTCGCCCATATTTATCTTACGTGAAAAAGCACAAAGTGACTTTTCACACACAAGCGAAGCACGAAGTTTTGTAAGTTCTCCCTCGGGAATACTTTTAAAATTAGAAAAAAGATATTCTGCCACTATAACCGACAAAACCGAGTCACCCAAAAACTCAAGCCGTTCGTTAGAAACAAAACCGTTTCTAACTTCGTTTGCATAAGATGAATGAGTTAAAGCGTTTTTAAGAAGGTTTATATTATTAAATTTGTAACCAAGTTTTTTCTCTAAAACTTCCATTATAATTTAATCCTTATTACTTAATTTCTTCTAAAATTGCGGTTATATTTTCAATGACACCATTCTTTGTGAATGTAACCGCTTGTCTGATTGCATTTTTAATTGCCTTAGCATCGGAGTTTCCGTGGGCTTTGATAACAGTTTTGCGAACACCCAAAAGCGGTGCACCGCCAACTTCACTGCTATCCATCATACTCTTAAGAGAATAAAGGTCTTTCTTGATAACCAAGGCCGCCAATTTGTTTTTCAAACTTTTATATAAAGCATTTTTAACTAATTTAAAAAATGTTGTAGCAGTGCCTTCAATAAGTTTGAGCGCAATATTACCTGTGAAACCATCGGTAATTACAGCATCACACACACCTTTTGGCATTTCACGTGATTCAATATTACCAACAAAGTTAATTGGGGCTTCGCTCAAAAGTTTGTATGCTTCTTTTTGAAGTTCGCCACCCTTACTGTCTTCTGCGCCAATGTTCAAAAGACCGATAGTAGCATTTTCCTTACCTTCAACACCCTTTAAATAAGCACTTGCCATAATACCAAACTGACAAAGCATCTCAGGACGGCATTCAGCGTTAGCGCCCATATCCATAAGCATATAGTGACCCTTTGGAGCGGGAATCATACCGCCAAGTGCGGGACGCTTGATACCCTTAATACGCTTAACGATAAGTGTACCGCCAACAACAACTGCACCTGTAGAACCTGCCGATACAAAAGCATCTGCTCTGTCTTCCGAAAGTTCTTTAAAAGCCATAGCCATTGAACTTTCTTTATGTGCTTTTAAGAGGGTTGTGGGGTCATCGTGCATATCCATAATATCAGTGCAATGAACAATAATTAGTTGACCGAAAAATTCCAAGTTGTTTTCCCTTATAATTTTTTCAATAACTTCCTTATCGCCAGTGAGAGTAATTTCAGTTTCAAATTCTTTAGAAGCCAAAGCCGCACCTTTCACAATTTCTAAAGGTGCATTATCGCCGCCAAAAGCATCTACAACTACACGCATTTTTTATTTCTCCTCATCAAACCATTTTAACGAACGCTGCGCCAAAGCCATATAGCGTTCTCGTTTATCCTTGATTTTTTCATCCAAAGGCGGTAATATTCCAAAGTTTGCGCCCATTGGTTGAAACTTCTCAACCGACTTATCAGTAATATAACCAAGTAAAGCGCCAATCATTGTGGTCTTGGGCAATACAAGAGGTTGTTCACCTTTAAGTTTCTTTACCGCATTTATACCCGCAATAATACCACTTGCCGCAGATTCCATATACCCTTCAACTCCCGAAAGTTGACCTGCAAAGAAAATGTTAGGATAACTTGCAAGCGATAAATCTATATTTAAAAGTTTGGGTGAATTTAGAAAACTGTTTCGGTGCATAACGCCGTATCGCATAAACTCAGCATTTTTAAGTGCGGGTATTAAAGAAAATACTCTTTTTTGCTCTGGAAATTTTAAATTAGTTTGGAAACCAACAAGGTTATAAAGTGAGCCCTCACTGTTTTCACGGCGAAGTTGTACCACCGCCCAAGGTCTGTGACCTGTTTTAGGGTCACGAAGCCCTACCGGCTTTAAAGGGCCAAAACGAATTGAATCATCGCCTCTTTTTGCCAAAATTTCAATTGGCATACAACCCTCATACACTGTAATCGGCTTATCAAACTCCGAAAGTAATGCACTTTCGGCATTTATAAGTTTTTTATGGAACAACTCATATTCCTCTTTATTCATAGGACAGTTGATATAATCATCTGTTCCCTTTCCATAACGTGAAGCAAAAAATGCAGATTCAAAATCAACACTTTCTTTAGTCACAATAGGAGCCGCCGCATCGTAAAAACTTAAGTTCTCACTTTCACAAATTTCGGCAATCGAATCAGCCAAATCGCCGTCGGTCAAAGGGCCGGTCGCCACAACCGTTATTCTATCAGTTGGAAGTTTTGTTACAACCTCTGTTTTAACGGTAATGTTTGGATGGCTTTTAACCGCTTTTGTAATAAATTGCGAAAAAATATCACGGTCAACTGCCAAAGCGCCACCTGCCGCAACCGAACAAGTTTCAGCCGCTTTCATACAAACCGAACCAAATTTTCGCATTTCTTCTTTCAAAAGCCCTGCTGCCGAGTCAACTCGAGCGGCTTTTAAAGAGTTTGAACACACTAGTTCAGCAAAATTATCATTCTTATGGGCGGGGGTGCGTTTTAGGGGCTTCATTTCAATAAGTTCTACTTCCACACCCATATTCGCAATTTGCAAAGCCGCTTCCGAACCTGCAAGACCACCGCCTATAACGGTAATTTTTTCCATTTTATTTATCCTTTTTAGTTTTTGCTCTTGACGGACATTCGGAATTCATACAGTATTTTCTGCCTCTTATTCCGTTAATAATATATCCGCCACATTCGGTACAAATATCTCCTGTAGGTATTCCGGGTGAAGCAAAATCGCATTTAGGATAGTTAGTGCAACCATAGAACTTCTTACCCTTTTTAGAAATACGCTTAACCAGTTTACTTCCGCATTTAGGACAAGGTTGTGTAACCTCATCTTCAGGTACGGGTTTGGTATTTTTACATTCAGGATAACCCGGACACGCCAAGAATTTACCATAACGGCTTGATTTTACAACCATTTTTCTACCGCATTTTTCACAAACAACATCCGATTCAACGTCAGGCACTTTAACCTTTTTACCGTTTAATGAATTTTCTGCCTTCGAGAAATAATTGTCAAAATCTTTATAAAAATCGGCAATAGTTTTGGTCCATTCAAGGTCACCAACACCAATTTTATCAAGTTTTACTTCAAGACCTGCAGTAAACTTAACATCAAATATCTTATCAAAGAATTTAACCATAAGGTCTGCCACAACCTTACCAAGTTCAGTTGGCTTCAAGGTTTTCTTTTCACGCTCAATATAATCACGATTCATAATATTTGAAAGAATTGGTGCATAGGTAGAAGGTCTGCCTATACCATTTTCATCCAACGCCTTAATAAGCGTAGGTTCGGTATAACGAGCAGGCGGTTGTGTGAAATGTTGATTAGGAATAAGGTCACGAAGTTTTAACACTTCACCGTTTTGCATTTCGGGAAGGTCACGTTCTTTATCTTCCTCTTCGTCTTTACCCTCAACATAAAGCACGGTAAAACCATCAAACTTAACCGAATAACCACTTGCTTTAAACAAGTAATCGTTTGCAGTAATATCAACGTTTACTGTATCTTGAACACAAGCCGACATAAGCGAAGCAATAAATCGTTCCCAAATAAGTTTGTAAAGTTTATATTGCTCGGTTGAAAGCGCATATTTAACGCTTTCCGGCGTTAAGAAAATATCAGTAGGACGAATTGCTTCATGAGCATCCTGAGCCGAGTTTTTAGATTTGTAATAGCGGGGTTTTGTTGGCAAATACTTGTCACCAAAGGTTCCCACAATATACTTATTAGCCGCTGCTCTTGCTTCTTCAGAAATACGCAAAGAGTCGGTACGCATATAGGTTATAAGACCGGTAGTACCAATACTTTCAAGGTCGATACCTTCATACAATTGTTGAGCAATACGCATTGTGCGTTGACCGGTAAATCCAAGTTTGCGTGATGCTTCTTGTTGCAAGGTAGACGTAATAAACGGCGGTGCGGGATTTTTGGTACGTTTACCTTTCTTAATATCGGTAACTTGATACTGCGCACCTTCAAGATTTGCCAAAATTTCGTTAGCAGTTTCTTGGTTAGGGATTAAATCAATTTTACCGTTTTTATCGCCATAAAGTTTTGCAACAAAACTCTTTCTACCTGCCAAAAGTTTAGCATCAACAGTCCAATATTCAGTGGATACAAACTTTTCAATTTCACGTTCACGGTCTACAATCAGACGAAGTGCCACTGTTTGTACACGACCTGCCGATAAACCGCTCTTAACCTTTTTCCACAAAAGCGGACTGAGTTTATAACCAACAATTCTGTCAAGTACACGACGTGCTTGTTGAGCGTCAACCAAATCCATATTTATTTTACGAGGAACTTTAATACCTGCTTGCACAGCAGACTTTGTGATTTCATTAAAAGTAACACGGTTTGCAGCATTCATATCCAACGCCAAAATTTGAGCCAAGTGCCAAGAAATTGCCTCACCTTCTCTATCAGGGTCGGTTGCGAGATATACTTCATCGCAATTAGCGGCTGCTTGTTTCAAAGATTTAATCAAATCCTTTTTATCAGCCATATTTATATACTGCGGCATAAAACCGTTATCAATATCAACACCGAGTCTTGATTTAGGCAAATCACGAACGTGTCCTGCCGAAGCCATTACTTCATATTCTCCGCCCAAGTATTTCTTTATTGGTTTCACTTTGGTAGGAGACTCAACAATTAAAAGTTTTGACATAAATTACCTCCGTTAATTACATATCTCGTACTGACCGCCCGGAAGTGCTCTTATTAAAAATTCCATCTCAAGTTCTGTTAAAGCCGAAAGTAACTGATTGGAATCAAGGCCGCACTCAAGCTCATCAGGATAAAATTTCTTCGTATCTAAACAATTATATACTATTTTTGCTTCATTTGAAAGAGTTTCATTCAATATTTTTTTGTTTTTTTGCGGTGTGACCGGTTTTGGCTCTTTTTTAAATGCCTTTTCAATATCGATTTTATCGGGGAAAAGCGAAATATATTCCGAAAATATATCACTCGCATCCAAAAGCGGTTTTGCTCCGTCACGTAAAAGTGCGTTTGAGCCCTTATATTCTGCTAAATTCGGGTTGCCGGGAATTACAAACACATCTCTTCCCTGTTCTATTGCGTGATTTGCAGTAAGCAGTGCACCACTGCGACTTCCCGCCTCAATTACAACCGTACCCAAACTCAAAGCCGAAATAAGACGATTTCTCACAGGAAAAGTATATCTGGTAATTGGAGTATCAGGCGGATATTCGCTTATAAGACAACCGCACTTTTCAATATACTCACGCATAGCACGGTTTTCTTCCAAATAACTCACGTTAAAACCGCAACCCATAATAAGCACCGTTTTAGCGTTTGCCTTTAAAGTTCCTATATGCGCATAAGTATCACTACCAATTGCGCCGCCGCTCACAACAGTAAATCCCGCTTTACCAAGGCGGTAACCCAAAGAATACGCCGCCTTTTTGCCATATTCCGAAACTTTGCGAGGTCCCACAATTGAAATAACAGGTGTATTATCAAAATCAGGCAAAGTCCCCTTAAAGTACAAAACTATAGGCGGAGTAGTAATAGTTTTAAGTGTTTCGGGATAATTATCATCGCCATATTTAACGAGTTTTATTTTCTTTTTATTACATTCTTCAATAATTTTTTCTGCATCTTCAACAGGCGTTTTTGCCATTCTTTCAAGTTCACCTTTTGAAAACACGCCAACATTTTTGCGTTCAATGGCAGTCATAGAATAAATATCTTTTGGCATAAATGAATCTTCCAAAAGGCGTGAGAAAGTTTTACTGCCCTGTCCTAAACACAGTTGAAGCCAAACGTAATATTTCATTTCATCATTTCCCAAATAGAAATAGCCGCCGCAGTAGCCGCATTCAAAGACTCGGCTTTGCCGCTCATTTTAATGGTTATTTGTTCATTTGCAATTTGCTTTGCTTCGTTTGTCAAACCATTCGCTTCATTACCAATCATAACAACCGAGCCGTCACAAAAACTAACGTCCGTAATAGATTTGGCTTCTTTATCCACCACACAAGCAAACGACCGAAGCCCACTATCGCTAATACCTTTTGAAAAATCTTCAAAAATAATCAAAGGCATTCTAAAAAGGGTACCCATAGAAGCACGAATACTTTTAGGTGAATACGGGTCGCAACCATCTGCCGATAAAATAATACCGCTAACGCCCAACGCTTCGGCAGTACGGCTTATAGCCCCCAAATTAGATGGGTCGTTAATATTTTCAAGCGCAATGTACCTGCCGTTTTTGTTTATGGCATTATCCTTTTTTGGCATTGAAGCCACTGCAATTATACCTTGAGGGGAGGTTGTATCGCTTATTTTTTTAAACAAACTATCCGGTATAAGATAGCACTCATCCGCATTTTTTGAAAACTTTTCAACCGCTTTTTCATACTTAGAATAAGCGGTTTCACTGATAATTAACTTATCAAACTTGATTTCACAACTATACGCATCATCACAAATTCTAAGCCCTTCAAGCACAAATAAATTATGTTCTAAACGTGCTTTTCGTGAACCTTGCAATGCACAAACAAGTTTGATAAGTGAATTATCTTTACTGGTTATTTTTTTGAAATTTTCCATTTTTTCACCCTCTTTAAAAATGAAAAAGTCGCCCGAGAGAGTTTTCACTCGGGCGAAAATTTATTATTTTTCAAGCGCTTTTTTAGCGTTCTTTACAAGTGTTGCAAAACCTTTTGCATCGTTTACAGCAAGGTCAGCCAACATCTTACGGTTGATTTCAATACCGGCTTTGTTAAGACCGTTGATGAATGATGAATAGTTGATATCATTCATTTTGCAAGCAGCAGAAATTCTTGTAATCCAAAGACGACGGAAATCGCGCTTTTTAAGACGTCTGCCAACATAAG
>JAEIGA010013778.1_pt1 | contig 12293 bp, 7 predicted proteins | sample 9270691 | NCBI WGS metagenome assembly JAEIGA01 (sample SAMN17057246, study PRJNA624740) | gut metagenome | biome: biome; isolation source: fecal sample | host: Bos grunniens | place: China: Xizang | collected 2019
CAGAAGCTGCAAAAGCAGGACTTGTAAATCTTGCGGGGCATCGTCTTGTTGGTGGAATGAGAGCTTCAATTTATAACGCAATGAGTCTTGAAGGTGTAAAAGCTTTAATCGCTTTCATGGATAAATTTGCAAAAGAAAACTAAAAATATAGAGGATATTTGATATGTACAAAATTCAGACTTTAAATAAAATTGCTCCAGACGGACTTGCAAAATTCCCAAGAGAAAATTACGAAATCGCATCTGAAATCATCAATCCAGATGCAATTATTCTTCGTTCTGCAGATATGCACAGCATGGAAATTCCTGCTAGTGTAAAAGCTGTTGCAAGAGCAGGGGCAGGAACAAATAATATTCCAATTCCAGCATTAACAGAAAGAGGTGTTGTTGTTTTTAACACTCCTGGTGCAAATGCAAACGCTGTAAAAGAACTTGTAATTGGTGCCTTACTTTTTTCAAGTCGTCCTATCATCGAAGCTAACAAATGGGTAAAAGATTTGGCTGGAAATGGCGACGAAATTCCAGAAATGGCTGAAAAAGGAAAATCAAAATTTGTAGGTCCAGAAATCAAAGGAAAAACTTTAGGTGTTATCGGACTTGGTGCAATCGGAGCTCAAGTTGCAAATGCCGCAGTTACTCTCGGAATGGAAGTTATCGGATATGACCCATTTATTTCTATTGATGCTGCTTGGTCTTTAAGTCGCGCAGTTCATAAAGCTGAAAGTTTAGATTCACTTTTAAGTAAATCTGACTATATCACAGTTCATGTTCCTCAAACAAACGATACAAAAGGTTTAATCAATGCTGAAAAAATCAAATTGATGAAAAACGGTGTCAGAATTATCAATCTTGCTCGTGGTGGATTGGTTGTAAATGCTGATGTTTTGGCTGGAATTGAATCTGGAAAAATTGCTTGTTTTGTAAGTGATTTTAGTGATGAAACTCTTATCAATCACGAAAAAGTGATTTGTCTTCCACACTTGGGAGCTTCAACTCCAGAAGCAGAAGATAACTGTGCTTATATGGCTGTTGAAGAATTGAGAGCTTATCTTGAAACAGGTGCAATTTACAATTCTGTAAACTTCCCAAAAGCAAAAATGGATGAACCTATCCCAGTTGGTGGAAGTAGACTTTGTATTTCTCACAAAAATGTTCCTAACATGGTTGGTCAGATTACAAGTGCAGTTGCAAGTGAAAAACTTAATATTGCAGGAATGGTAAACCAAAATCGTGCAGATTTGGCTTATAACATTATTGATGTTGAAGGAAAAGCAACTGACTCACTTGTTGAAAAGTTAAATGCTATTGATGGAGTTTTAGGCGTTCGCGTAATCGAAGGTTAATACTCGCAAAATATTGAAAAAGATGTAAAATTTCGCAGATTTTTGCAAAATTTGCGAAATTTTACACAGTTTGCTATTGATTTCATTTGAATTTTGTATAATACTTAAAATGTAAATGGAGATTTTGGATAATCTCTAATTTAGGAGAATTTATTATGAGTTCAAATGATAAAACAAGCAAACGAGAATTATTTATTAAATTTTCAGGACCAATTTTATTTTCTGTTTTTTTTGCTGTGTTATGCGTTGGTATTTTCAAATTTCTTCCTGAAGACGCACCTATAAATAGTGAATATATCGTAGCTAAAAAACAAAATAACTCAGACGAAGAAGAATGGCAAAAATCAATTTTAGTAAATCCTTCTGATTATCATGTAAAAGTTGTAGAACATAAAACTCAAAAAACTGATGCAGGACTTGAATTGTATCGTTCTGCACTTTCTCGTTCATCTGTAATCTGGTTTTACAATCAAATTACTGGAAATCAAGATGTTACTTTTGCAATTTTAACTGCCGCAGAAGCAAATGATATTCCACTTTCTTTGGCTTTTGCTTTGGCTTATACAGAAAGTCGCTACAAAGTTACAGCAGTTAATTCTAATACAAACAAATCAATCGATAGAGGTTTGTTCCAGTTGAATAACCGTTCTTTTCCACAATTAAAAGAAGAAGAGTTTTTTGACCCTTACATAAGTGCAAAATACGGAATGAGTCACTTACGATTTTGTTTGGATACTGCTGGAAATGAAGTTTCTGCTCTTGCGATGTACAACGCTGGAACAACAAAGGTTCGAAGCAATAAAACTCCACAAGTAACATTAAATTATGTTTCTAATATTATTGGATATAGAGAAGGATTGGATGTGTTGTTTAACACTCAAGTTGCAATTTTTTACAACCAAGATTCAACATCTTTCTTGGCAAGTTTGACAAAATAAATTGATGAAAAACTAAGCTAAATCTACAAACTTGTAATGTTCGTGTTTTTCTGAAAGTTCGCTGATAAATTCTTGGCGAACTTTTTCATTTTTAAAGCAATCTTCTTGTGGAAGTACAAATCCAATTATGCTTTCAAACTTTTTTAGTCTTCGAGCAGTATGTTTCATTGATTTAATTGCTAATTCAGGTTTGCTTTCTATTGATTTATCAATTTTAGGAAGAAAGAGAACTTTTACAGAATGATTCTGCACAACTTTGAAAATTTGTCGTAATTTTGCTAAATATTCTTCGTTATAAACTTCGTCTTCTGTTGTTAAAACATCTAAAACTTTTATTGAAAGAATCAAAAGTTCACAAGAGAATTGTTCTGCCTGTGAATAAAATTCATCGTTTTCAAGTTGGTCAATTTCAATATCGTTTATAAAAGCTGAATTTAGTGTAAATTCATCGGCATCAAAATTTACAAATTTTTGTTTTTGTACAGGGGATGTGAAAAGTTGCATTATTAGTTCCTAAAAGAAAAAAATAAGGTCACTTCTACATTTCAAATGAGAGTGACCCTAAATTTGAGAAAAAGTTATAAAATCCTATTCTGTAAGAATTCTAATAACTTCAGCCTTGTCTGTTGTTTCAAGAATTTGTTGTCTTTTTTCAGCACTCTTGAAAAGCAAGCTTACCTCAGCCAAGAATTGTAGGTGAGGTCCTGTTTTGTTTACAGGAGACAAAGTCATTATAAAAATACGGCAAGGTTCTTGGTCCAGAGAATCAAAATTAACTGGATTGTCAGAAATACCGATACAAGCTACCAAATCAGAAACAGTATCTGTTTTACCATGAGGAATAGCAATCCCATGTTTCATACCGGTGGACATCTTTCTTTCACGGTCAAGAACACATTCCCGTGCCGCATCCTTATCGGTTACTTTGCCAGCTGCAATTAAAATCTCTAGCATTTCATCGATAATCTCTTCTTTTGTTTTACCTTTTAAGTGAAGGTTTACTGTGTCCGGTGTTAATACAGTTTGTAAGTTCATAGTTCAATTTTACGAGTAGTTAGAGCAAAAGTCAATAAAAAAAATCTTTTTTTTGTAATTATTTTGTAAATGTTTAAAATTTCTCTAAAATATATGAAAAATGCAAAAATTTTCATAAAAAAAGTATCGTTTGCAATAAATGATGATATGTATTACAATATTTATATGACTAATATCGATAAATTTTATTCTGATGTACAAAAAATCAAGAAAAAAGAACGCTCTGAAAACCCAATTTATGACGGAAGAAAGGCGAGTTTAGCTGTTGCTTCCATGTTCGAATCTATGAATAGAGATTTAGGCGATTTACCTCATTCTATTTCAGAATATTGGATGAATAACTACATTGATAATTCTTCGGAAGTTGAAAATGAACCAACCGACGAGCATGTTGAGTGGCTTTTGACAGTTTTATCTTTTTTAGACGGTTCTTTAGAACCAAATATGGACTTACCAAAAAAAGATTGGAAAGCCCTAATGGATTTTATCAATTATGAGGCAGAATCTTTGCCAATCAATGTTCTTACAGATTTGATGGCTGTTTTAGTTTCTAAAAAAGTATTGTAAATTTTACAGAAATAATTTTTTAGATTTCTGTATAGTTTCCACTTCTAAAGTAAAATAGATAACATTTTACATTTGATAGGTTGGTGGTTTTGAATTTAGAAACTGCTAACCTATAAATTTCTAACTGATTTTTGTGAATTTCTGGAATTTCTTCTGTGTCAGTTTTAAAATCTACGATTATGTATTCTTCTTCCTTATTTGGATTTCTAAAAACTAAGTCAATTTGACCTCTTATTATTTTTTGCGAATCAAATTCTATGTTACCGATTTTAGAATTTGCTTTTGCTAAAAGTTTGAAATCGTATTCATTTTTTGTCCAATCAGATTTTTGTGCAAGTTGACCTAATTCTGAATCGTAAAATCGTTGCGCCATATTTTGAGCTTCTTCAAAGATTATTGCTTTTTGTTTTTCAGAAAGCATCTGTGTTAAATATGAAGGCATATTTGGTTGTTGTTTTTTGAACATTCCTTCTGCGTATGCGTGCGCGATTGTTCCAAAACTATCGTATCCAAATTCATTGTTTGTAAATGATTGAATTACTTTGTCAATTTCTATTTGCGGATTTTTAAAATATTTTTTTTCAGTAGAATTTTTTGAAAAATCATTTTTGTCATCGTGAAATGAAGATGGTGAAACATATCCAAATTCAACTTGTTCAGTTTGAATTATTTGTGCATTTTGATATTCGCATTTTACTTCACGAATGACTTTGCTTATTGATTTTCGTTTTTCAAAAATATTTTCTTCAGAAGGATTTACATTGATTGATTCCAAAACAAAAGGACATGGTGGATAAATTCCATCGCCATTTTTGTTCCATGCAGAAATTACATAAAGCATAAATCCCATAAAAGAATTGTTTGTATAATATTTTGTTGGAACTAATTGACTTTCGTTGAAAATGTCTTTTGATTTTTCTTCAATTTTGTATATTGCAAGATTATCTAGAATTTCTAATAATTCATTATGTGAAAAATTTTTATTTGTAAAGTCAGTAAATTGTTCAGCTAACTTTTCTTTTATTTTTGAGTTGATAGAAAAATTTCCTGTAAGATAAACTTCTTTTTCTGCACGAGTTATAGCAACATAAAGCACGCGTCGCAATTCAGCTTCTCTTTTTAGAACATTCAAATCTTTTGATTTTATGTAAAAAAAGTTCTGCTCATTTTGTGCAAACCATTTTGGGCATTTTGTGTTTAAAGAAATTCCATATTCTTCGTCAAAATAAATTATTTCATTTGTTGCATCGCCTTTACCGCGAGAAGAACAACCACAAATAAATACAACAGGAAATTCCAAACCTTTGCTTTTGTGAATAGTCATCAATTTTACAGCGTCAGGTTTTTCTAAAGGAATATCCATATCAGAAAGTCTTTCGTTGTTTGCTTTAAGAGTTTCAAGTTTATCTACAAAATCTGAAAGACCTAAACCACTGTCTTCAATTTGATGTGCAATTTCAAAAAGATAATCGTACATTTCTGCGTAAAGTGAAACTGTGTCGCACCAAAGAGTTTCGTATCGTTGACCAAAATTGTACCAAATTTCAGAAATAACTTCTGTTACAGAAATCGTTTTTAATTTTTCGGTAAGTTCAAAAAATAATTTTTTTCCGTTGCGATAATTTGATAAATCTTTTTCTGATAAATTATTTTCAACTTCGTTTGTAAATAAAATTTTTTCTGGAATAATTTTATTGTTTGATGATTTTATTTTTTCGGAAGCGTGAATCATGCAAACATTTACGCCAGACTGTGAAAGATTTACAAATGGTGAAAATAATAAATTTTCGTATGCAACCATATCTGTTGGATAAACTAAAACTTTAAGTAGATAAAAAATATTATTGATTGGACTTTCGTTAAAAAATCCAACTACGGATTCGCTTGTGTAAGGAATGCCAAGTTTGCGTAAATGTTTTTCATAAAGATATTGATTTGTTGTTGATCGAAAAAGAATTGCACAATCTTTGCTTTGATATTTTTTTTCGTCAATAAAAGATTTTATTTTTTGTGCAATGAACATCGCTTCAATTTCTGCATTCGCTAAATCTTCATAAAATTTTTCTGATTCATTTTCGATTGTGTTTTCATCTTGTGATGTTGAATTAAAAACTGAAAAATGAATTCTTGGCTCAAGTGAAATTTTAATTGGATTTCCATCTTTGTCTTTTGTAGACGGACGAACCCAATCGTAAGTTGCTTCAAAATCTGGAACTGTAGAAAAATTTTTATTTTCTGAAATTTGTTTTTCATTTACAAACAAAGATGCTTTATCAAAATTTCTTTTTGTTGGATTTTCTAATTCTTCAACTGAAGTTGGATAATCGTAGCCACCAAACAAAGAATTGAAACTTGCAATTAGTGCTGGATGTGAACGATAGTTTGTAATCAAGCTTAAGTTAGAATTGTTTGCAAGTTCGGATTTTAATTTTCTAAAAACAGAAACATCAGCTCCACGGAATTTGTAGATTGATTGTTTTTCATCACCTACAAAAAATAATTTATCTGGACAAAGTTCTTCTGGTTCTGGAATTGATTTTTCATTTCTTTCTTTTTTTTCTGCAAGCAAGAAAAGTAAATCTCGCTGAAGTTGATTGTCGTCTTGAAATTCATCAATCATAATTGCTTTAAAAGATGATTTTTCAACTTCTCTTATTTCAGGATGATTGATTAAAATTTCTACAGCCAAATGAGAAATATCTGCAAAGGTTAAAATTCCTGTGTTTCGTTTGTATTCATTAAATTGATTTTGAAATTCATTTAACAATGGATAAATCAATTCTGGGATTTTATAATTTGCAATAAAACTTGCAATAGAACATAATTTTGAAAATTTAATTCTTAGCTCTTTTACTTTTTCTTTTAGTTCTATCGCAATTTCATTTTTTGTATTTCCAGGAAGTTTAATTTTTAAAACTAAAATTATTTTATCAAGGTAATTTTTTAGTTCAAGATTTATCGGTGAAATTTCATCTTGTGATTTGAAAAATTCTAGTAACGAATCAAATTCTGGAGCTTTATCAAAAATATTATTTTGAAAAACTTCAGTTAATGCTTGAATGAAATTTATAGGTTTGCCTTCAAAGTTTTCTGTTTTGTAAATTATCTGTTGGATGCTTGAATCAATTTCTTGAGTAATTTTTGTCCATTCGTCTTTTGTAATTTGAATTTGTTTTCCTAACAGTGAAGAAAAATTTATCGGATACGCGATGTTAGAATGATAAATAATTGTGTTTGCAAAAAGTTCTTGTGCAATTTTTTCTATTGAAAATGAATTGCTTATCAACTCAATTATCGCTTTGTTCTTTCTATTATTTAGCAAAAATGGAAGTGCCAATTTGTAAGCTTGGTTTGCACATTCGTCATCATCAACTGAAAAGTCTGGGCGGATTCCATAAAAACGGGAAGCATTTTTTAAAATTGAAGTACAGTACGAATCTAAAGTTTGTATTCTTGCTTCCGAAAAATTTTTTACTGCAAGATTTGCTCTTTCATTTTCTGGTTCTTCTTGTGAAATTTTATAAAGTGTTTTATAAATTCGCTGATACATTTCTGCGGCGGCTTTATTTGTAAATGTTAAAGTTAAAATTTGATCAACAGTAAAACCTTTTTCTAAAATTAAATGAGCATATCTTTGTGCAAGTACAAAAGTTTTTCCAGAACCTGCTCCAGCTGCAACAACTGCGTTGTTCATTTGGTAAACCGCTTTTTCTTGTTCTTTATTTAATTGTGCCATAAAAATTTTCCTTAAAATAATTTAAAAATTAAATTCGATTTCTTCTTGTAAGATATTATCCAAACTGCAAAATAAAGTATTGTTGATAATATCATCTGTTATTAAAAAGTTTTTTCCTTCTAAAATACTTTTTACGAAGAACTCAATTTTTTTATCAAGCTCGTTTAGTTTTTCTTCGAAGCAATTTTCATCTACTGAACATTCTTCACTCGTTCGACAAAATCTATCAGCAATCTTCATTGGATAATTTGATTTTGTAATTTTATTTTTTATTAAGCCTAACGAAACTTGCGGCTTTGCTTGAACGATGCTAAAGAACGCTGCTTGCTCAACTTGCAATTCTAATCCTTTTTCTTTTAAATGATTTTCGTACAATTTTATGTAAAGAGGAAGTTGCAAATCTTTTTCTTTATCTGGAAAATTATAAGTTTTAAAATCGATAATTGTAATTTTATCGTCTGGACTTAAAATGATACAGTCAATAATTCCTTCAATAAAATATTCTGGAGTTTCTCCGTCCATTGTAAATTTTTCTTCTATTGAAATAATTTTATATTCGTTGAAGAAACATAAAAAACTTTGCATAAAATTTATTAAGTTTTGATAAATAGTTTTTTCTTGCGTCAACAAAAATTCTTTTGTAAGCAAACTTATGTTTTGTTTTGTTCCTGTTGATTCAGGAAAATTTTTGATTACATCAGAAGTGTTTTCAAAAATAAAATCTGAATATTTTTTTGGAAGAGTATTTTCTGGAAATTCAAATTCTTCTGTAGAATTTTTTATCATTGTAAAAAGTCGCTTGATGATTTCATGATAAATTGTTCCGATAAAAACATCATCTACGATACTTGCTTCTGTAGAAAATTCTTCTATATTTAAAATTCTTTCGTTTAACCATTTTGCAGGATTTTCAAAAAACGCTTTTAAATTTGTTGCCGATATTCTTAATTTTCCATCTGGTGTGCAAAGTTTGTTTTTTATAGCAGAACTTATTTTTTTTGAAATATCATTTTCGTATTCTAATGATTTTTCTTCTCTGCTTGTTATCCAATTTTCAAAACCATTTTTTTGTGATGAATAAATTTTTTTGCAAAATTCATAATCCTTTGTTTTGGGATTGTTGGATAAAAATAATTTTTCTTGATTGTACAAATCTTCGTTGTCTGCTGTTTCAGAAGTTCTGTCAATTTCTTCAAAGGAACTGTATGCTAATGCGTAACCTGAAAAAGTTTTTTGTGATGCAAAATAAAATGTTTCTTTTACAGAAGCTGAAGAATAGCAGTTGATAAAATAATCTGAAACATTTGAATCTTTTAGATTTAAAAAATCTCTTTTTGTTTTTGATAAAAAATCTAACTGAGAATAATTTATAGATAAATTTTTTTGTGTACTTTGCAAAACAATGTGATAATCAAAACTACATTGACAAGCAACTTTGTATGGAAAAATACTAACTCCCCCATTTGTGCTTTGTGCAAGATATTCTTTTGAAGATAATAATTCTACAAAAAAATCAAAATGATTTTTGCATTTTACATCAGGATAAGAATTTTCAATGTCGATTAAAGACGCAAGTTCAGAAATACATCTTCCTAAAATTAAATTTGCACTTTCTGTAAATTTTTCTGTATCAAAAAATGTATCTCTAAATTCAAAATATGAATTTCTTATTTGTAAAAAAGATTCAGAATTATTTATTTTTTTTATAATTTTTTTTGCAGTTTTATAAAATTCAAAAGCACGAGTTTCTTGCGGATTTTCTAAAAAGTTTTGTTCAAGAATATCTTTCCCATCGTAAGAACAAACACAATGATTTTTTAAAGCAAATTCAAGTAGTTGCTCAATTTCTGTTTTTACTTTCCATGGAAAATGTGCCTCTGCAAATAGTGAACTCAAAGTTTCAAAACTAAAATCATCGCTATTGCAATTTTTAATCAATTCAAAAAGTCTGCCTTCTGGATATTCCGAAAGACCTTTCCCAGAACGCATTTTATATGGAATATTATATAATTCTAATTCTCGTTTTATGTAAGGTCTTATTTCAGAAATTTGTGGAATGTGTAATGCAATTTTTTCGTAAGGAGTTTTTTCTTCTTGATGTAATTTATTTATCAATAAAATTACTTTGCGCAATTCTGTTCGTGAGTTAGAAAAATAATTTACTTGCGGTTTTTCTTGTAATGATTTTGGACAATGAATTAAAGTTACAAGATTTTCTTTTTCGGCATCTTGCAAAATATTTTCGTATTCAGAATAGTCTTCCAAAAGTTCAGGATGAAAAATGTAATAATGTTTGTTGTTGTTATTAAAAGGTGGTTTTTCCCAAGCGGGTTCAAATAAATTATATTTTTCAAGAAGCTCAGAATATAATTGATAAAGTTTTAATAAATCTTTTGATTCAGCATCCAATTCTGAAAAATCTTTGATTTTGTTTTCAATTTTTTCTTTCCAATTTTGAAGTTGTGGCAAAAGGGATGCAATCCAATTTGTGAAGGATTGTGCAGTTTGTGCGTATTCTGGTGTTATTATAGAAGTAAAAATTGGATTTCCATTTTTACAAGCGATGTTATTTTCTTCAATAATATAACTTGAAAATATTTTTCGTAATACTGACGGAATGCTAGTTTTATCTTGAATTTTTGAACGGACTGCTTCACCTTTGAAAGTGTCCCAAGCGATAAATTTTTCTAAAGGAATTGCTTCGATAATTTCGTCATTTAAGAGTTTATCTTGCCAAGAAGTGCAGGCAATTTCAGTTGAAAATACAAAAACAGAATTTTCATCAAGTATGTGTTTTGTTAATGTTTCTAAAATTTGGTTCATAGTACACTATTATAATACAAAATACTGGATTTATGTAGCAAAAATACTAGATTTATGCGTTATCTAGTGATATAATTATCAAACTTATGGAAAATATTTTTGCACAACCTGGAAAGCCATTACCACATGGAGCAACTATTGTAAATGATGGCGTAAATTTTAGTGTTTTTACAAGAAACGGAACAAGCGTTATTTTGGATATTTTTGAAAATCCAGAAGATGAACATCCTTATTTTTCTTATACTTTTGACCCAAAAATAAATAGAACTGGCGATATTTGGCATGTTTTCTTAAAAGGTCTTAAAGCAGGTGCTTTGTATCTTTATCGCGTTGATGGTCCATTTAATCCTGAAAAAGGACATCGTTTTAATAAAAACGCATATCTTTTAGACCCTTACGCAAAAAGTTTTACAGATTCTTCAGTTTTTGGAAATTTGCCACCAAATTATGTTACTCCAGTTGATAGAATTGATATTTTAACTGGAACTCCGTACACAGCAAAAGGTTTTCCAAAGTGTGTAGTAATTGATGATGATGATTTTGACTGGCAAGGCGATAGACCTATCAATTATCCTTTGCGTCAAAGTGTTTTGTACGAAACTCATCTTAAAGGTTTTACAGCCGATCCTTCTGCAAATGTAAAACATCCTGGAACTTACAAAGGTTTAATTGAAAAAATCCCTTATCTTAAAGAACTTGGTGTTACAAGTGTTGAACTTTTGCCAATTCAAGAATTTGATGAATACGAAAACACAAATGTAAATCCAAAAAATGGTGAGCGCTTAAAGAACTACTGGGGATACAGTACAATCGGGTTTTTTGCCCCAAAAACTTCTTTTGCTTCAGATAGAACTCCAGGAGGTGCTGTTCGTGAATTCAAAGAGATGGTTCGCGAAATGCACAAAAATAATCTTGAAGTTATTTTGGATATCGTTTTTAATCACACAGCTGAAGGAAACGAACACGGCGTAACTTTGAGTTTTAGAGGATTTGATAACTCAATTTATTATGTTTTGGAAGATAATCACAAACAATATTATAAAAATTATTCAGGATGCGGAAACACAGTAAACTGTAATCATCCTGTAGTAAGAACTTTCATTATTGACTGTTTGCGTTATTGGGTTTGCGAAATGCATGTTGACGGTTTCAGATTTGATCTTGCTTCAATTTTAGGTCGTGATAGAAACGGTCGCCTTATGGAAGATCCTCCAGTTTTGGAACGAATTGCCGAAGACCCAGTTTTGCGCAATACAAAAATTATCGCAGAAGCTTGGGATGCTGGTGGAGCTTATCAAGTTGGTTGGTTCCCAGGTGGAAGATGGGCTGAATGGAATGATAGATACCGCGATGATGTTCGTCGATTCTGGCGAGGTGATGGCTATTTAGAAAGCGCTGTTGCAACTCGTCTTACAGGAAGTTCTGACCTTTATCTTCGCGACGGAAGAAAACCTTTCCACTCTGTAAACTTTATTACAAGTCACGACGGATTTACTCTAAACGACTTAGTTTCTTACAACGGAAAGCACAACGAAGAAAACGGTGAAAATAACCGAGATGGAAGTGATAATAACTGTAGTTTTAACTATGGCTTTGAAGGTCCAACTACAAATAAAAATATCGAAAAACTCCGTACAAAACAGATAAAAAATATTATGGGAACTATGCTTTTATCACAAGGAACACCTATGTTGCTCGCTGGTGATGAATTCCGTAGAACTCAAAATGGAAACAACAACGCATATTGCCAAGACTCACCAATGACTTGGATAAATTGGGAACTAAAAGAAACTCATTCTGAAGTATTTAGATTTGTAAAACACGCTATCGACTTTAGGCTTAGACATCCTGC
>JAEIGA010013779.1_pt1 | contig 12293 bp, 12 predicted proteins | sample 9270691 | NCBI WGS metagenome assembly JAEIGA01 (sample SAMN17057246, study PRJNA624740) | gut metagenome | biome: biome; isolation source: fecal sample | host: Bos grunniens | place: China: Xizang | collected 2019
AACCAGCCCATGGGCCCCAGACGCACTGATTATGGCTGCATATTCACATTATATGGACAGGGATTTTGCAGGGGCGATTTTGGCAACGGATCGTTTTATGCGTTTCCACCCAGGCCATAAAGACGTTCCGTACGTAATGTATTTGCGCGGAATGTGCTATTACCGACAGGTCAGCGATGTGCGACGTGAACCAGGCATGTCCGCGTACGCATTGCAGCATTTCCAAGCCCTGGTTCAGCGTTTTCCACGCAGCGAATATGCAAAAAACGCAGAAAATAAAATCATTATTCTGAAAAACTATATCGCAGGAAAAGTCATGTTTGCAGCACGCAATGATATGAAAAAAGAAAACTGGCCCAGTGCAATTAACCACCTGCAATCCGTTGTGAAAGATGCACAGGAAACAGTTATGACACCCGAGGCAATGTTCAGATTAACCGAAGCATATACTGCAATCGGCTTGTCGGAACAGGCGTATGGTTATTCGGAAATGCTGAAAACAAATTTTCCAGATAATGAATGGACAAAAAAGTTGAAATAAGATGGCATCATACACCTTAGATTTTATAATGACAGTTTTGAACTATGCCAAAGACAACGGTTCTACCAAGGCTGCCAAGCATTTTAATATGCAACATTCAACAATTAGACGTTGGAATGAAAAATATCATGTCTATGAAATCCAAGAAATGCGTAAATTTTCAGAACAACAGAAAGTTGAAATTTTAAAATACGCAAATCAACACGGTTTAAGTTCTGCAATGCGCGAATTTAATGTAGACATCCATACAATACGTCAATGGAATCAAAAACTGAATATATATCAAAATACAGGACGCAGAAAAAATACCACGCATGAAAAACATCTGATGCGACAAAGCGAAGATTTTAAATTAGAAGTTCTGAATTTTGCCAAAGAACATGGCGTTTCAAAAACAATGCGAAAATATAACCTGCCAGATTCTACGATACGCGAATGGAACAAGGTTTATAAAATATATACTCCACGCAAAGCACGTAGTTTTTCAGAAGCAGAAAAGAAACTGATTATAAAATACGCAGAAAAACATTCGGTGCCAGACGCAGCACGCGAATACAGCGTTACAGGCGACCAAATTAGACAATGGGCTCAGAAAATCTATCAGAAAAAATTATAATTTAACACCGTATTTGCCACGATTAATGGGGCGGTATGACAGCGCCTCGGCCAGGTCGGACATTTCGATATTTTCTGACCCGCGCAGGTCTGCAATCGTACGTGCCAAACGCTTTATACGATTATACCCACGGGCAGACATACCCATTTTTTCAGCTGCAGAATTTAAAAATTCTGTTAATTCGTCGGACAACGCTGCATGGCGCATTAATTCAGGTCCGTCCAGTTGTGCATTGACGCATCCCTGGCGTGAAATTTGACGGTTACGCGCCGCAACAACACGCGCACGGATTTCTGTGCTGGTTTCGCGTGGCGCGTTGTCTGATGCCATCTCCCATGGCTTTACTGCATCAACATCGACATGCAGATCAATTCTGTCCAGTAATGGTCCAGATATTTTATTCTGGTACGCTTCGGCACAACGTGGTGCACGCGTACACGACATCGCAGCATTCCCCAGATGCCCACACGGACACGGGTTCATTGCAGCAATCAACTGAAACCGCGCAGGATATGTCGCATTGCGACGGGCACGCGATATCAAAATGCGACCAGATTCCATTGGTTGACGCAAGATTTCAAGTGTCGCACGATTAAACTCTGGCAATTCATCCAAGAACAATACCCCGTTATGCGCCAACGAAATCTCGCCAGGGCGCGCGTCTGACCCACCACCTGCCAGCGCAACCGGACTGGATGTATGATGAACACTGCGAAACGGACGTGATGAAATCAAACCACGCCCCGACAATTCACCAGCAATCGAATATATGGTTGATGTTTCCAGAATTTCATTTGCCGTCATTTCAGGCATAATTGTTGGCAGTCGTGACGCTAACATCGTCTTGCCCGCCCCAGGAGGCCCAACCATCAGCATTGCATGACCACCCGCCGCCGCAATTTCCAGCGCACGCTTGGCCGCAGACTGACCATGCACGTCCGCCATATCCAGGGCTGTGTTTGTCTGGCTTTCTGGCGTGGTCAATTCTGGCACCGACAATGTTTGCGTGTTATTAAAATGGTTAATTAGTTGCACAACATGAAACGGCGCCAGTATATTTGTATGCCCCGCCCATCGCGCCTGAGAACCTTGGTCACCAGGACAAATAATCCCCAGATTGTGGGCGTCGGCCCAAACACTGGCCGGTAAGACGGCATCCGTTTTTACAATTGCACCATCCAGACCAACTTCACCCATGATTACGTATTTTTCAAGTTCTGATTCAGGCAACACGCCAATTGCACACAAAATCCCACATAAAATTGGTAAATCAAAGTGAGAACCACTTTTTTCAACGTCAGCTGGCGATAAATTTACCGTTAACCGCTTTGGCGGCAATGACAGATTTAATGCAGATAAAACATTGCGAATCCGTTCCGCAGATTCTTTGACCGCGCGGTCCGCCAGACCAATTATATTAAATTCAGGCTTAGACAATCCAGATGATAATTGCACCTGAACGTCAATAGGGGTGGCATCCATGCCATTAAATATGATTGAATTCAAAGATATCATATCGGCATATTAGAACTTGAATTAAAGTTCTGCAAGTTCTAATATATCAAAAAATAATGAAAGGATACACAAGATGCCAGCAAAAAATAAGAATGTTGCACGCGAATGGTTTAATACTATCTTCTATGGTGCGTTAATCGCAATTGTATTTCGCAGTTTTCTGTTGGAACCGTTTAATATACCATCGGGTTCTATGATTCCAACACTGCATGTTGGTGACCATATCTTTGTCGAAAAATGGGCATATGGATATTCGCGATATTCTTTTCCGTTCGGTTCGTGGAAATTGTGGAATGGACGTTTCTGGGCAACCGAGCCGGAAATTGGCGACGTTATTGTCTTTCGCAACCCAATTAATGAATCCCAAGACTATGTAAAGCGTCTGATTGGCAAACCTGGCGATAAAATTCAAATGATTAATGGGCGACTGCACATAAACGGCGTACAGGTTGAACGCAAAGATCCGCGTCCGTACGTTATTGCAACGTTACCAAAATCTATGCGTTCTGTCGGATACTATAAAGACAATATGTCAATCAAAGGAAACAAACTTTGGGTCGACAATGAACCTGCGCCATACAATTATACAATCGAATACAAATCAGATAATCTGTGCAACATGTATAATGGCGCATGTGGCGTCTTTATGGGAACAGAATACACAGAAGTATTACCAAACGGTGTTGAACACAGTATTATTGAGATGACGGACGATGCACACTTTGATAATACACAGACATTTACAGTACCTGAAAATCACTTTTTCTTTATGGGTGACAATCGCGACAACAGCAGCGACAGTCGTGGCGATGTCAGTTTTGTTCCACGCGACAATGTATTGGGCAAAGTTTGGTTTGTGTGGTATTCACATAACTACTATGCGCCGATGATGTCGGTATGGTCATGGAACAACAAAATGCGCTGGGGCAGATTTGGAATGGGAATAAAATAAGATGAAAAAAATAAACTATGATTTTAATGATGACAGCTTGTTAGAATTGGCACTGACACAAAGTGGCGCAAATTCCACACAAAATAATGAAAGATTGGAATTTATCGGCGACCGCGTTTTGGGGTTAAGTGTCGCAGGACTGCTGTATGAAATGTACCCAAACGAGACCGAAGGGGAATTAGCACGCAGACATGCAATGTTGGTATCAACAGAAACATTGGGTAATGTCGCACGCGAACTGGGACTGGATAAACAGATTAGACACGGCCACATGACCGCAGGTCGTATTCAGCACATATTGGCCAACGCGATGGAAGCGTTGTTGGGTGCAATATACCTGGACGGTGGTTTTGATGCGGCATGTAATGTGATTGTTGATATTTGGCGCGAATTGGCATCCATGGACGCCGTTGCACCCAAAGACCCAAAAACACGCCTGCAAGAATTTGTGCAAAAGAATGTGCCAGGCAGTCTGCCAGTCTATGAATACATGGAAACGGTCGGCGCATCACACAACCCGGTTTTTAATGTTCGCGTGTCCGCAATGGGACACAGCGCAACAGGACGCGGTTCTTCAAAAAAGACAGCCAGTATTGCCGCCGCAGAAGAATTGCTGAAAATCCTTGCAATTTAAATGTTTGGGATTTAAAATCAAGACAACTTATAAATAACACAGGGGTAAATAAATGTTTTCTATCTTATTGGTTTTATTGGTCATCGTCGCAGTTATGATGATTGGATTGATTTTGTTGCAAAAGTCCGAAGGTTCTGGCATGTCGGGTTCGTCCGCATCTGCAATGTTTGGGGGTGCATTGACTGGAACAGCAGCTGGAAATTTCTTGACCCGTGCGACAGGTTGGCTGGCTACGATATTCTTTATCTTGTGTGCCGCATTGGCGTTGGTCGCATCAAAAACAAATATGTCTGCACAACAAAGTGAATTGCGCAGTGAAATTGTTATGCAAGAAAATGCACCAGAAACGCAAACAGCAAATACATCGGAAAATCAGCCAGTTAAATAAATTTTAAAACCGCCAATCGGCGGTTTTTTTAACGTGTATTTTGTGCAGTATAACGATCTAACGTACGTTTTATCATATCTTTCCAAAATTCAGATTTGAATTTTATAATTTGACGCCCATTGTCAATTAGGCCCGCCGCACGAATTTTTGAATCAACATCATATTCCACAAATACAGGCATATGAGCATCATTTATCTGCTTGCGTGTTGGCATATCAGTTTCTGTTCCACGCAACATATTACAACCGCGTTCAAATGATGGCGAACAATAAAACAACGGCAAGATACGACATTTGGGCGCAGATAATTTCTTGACATAATTATTTGTTCCAACAGGTGAAAAATACCCCATACCACGATAGAAATATTCTGCACCCGCCAACGAAACAAGATCTGTCTGATGCGCAGATGCGGATACAGCACCTTCGGCAGAGGTCAATAAATCTGCGCCTATATGTTGCCCTTGATATTCAGGCAAAACATATAAGTGTCTAATAAAAGCTGTTTTATTTTGAACGTCACCATTCAGACATCCAACCATTTTATCGCCATCGTACGCACCAAATGCAAAGTTAAACGACAAACGTTTCCACGATCTTTGAAATTCTGACATCGCATCTGAAATTTCCTGGGCTGTTAATTTAATATTATAATTATGCTGCATTGCGGCAATACGAACGCGTAACATATCGTCCCATACGCCCGGAGCCGATTGATTAAAGATTGGTAAGATTTTTATTTCACTCATACTATTAACATAGTACAAAAACACAAAACGTCAAGAGACAATTAGAATATTTTTAAATTTGGGAATTTTGTATGTGTTGCACCATCTGTGACAACCAGTTCTTTATCCCCCACCCATTTATGCGATAAACTGTTTGGGACAACACGATCACCACGCGCAATATAATGCACCTGGGGAACATTCGGCAATCCGTTCAGGTTTAACGATACAGACAAAGGCGCATCTTTGAAATATGAAGTCCATTCCGCATGATTCAGCACCCCCGCAATCGTTATCCATTTTTCAACAGTTAAATCAGGGTTATTCTGTATAACCAACCCAGATATCATTGCCCCCCCCGAATACCCAATCAGGATAACAGGAACATTGCCCGCAACCTGTTTTATTGCATCAGCAACAGAATCTATTATTTCCGCCGAAAAACGTCCAGTCGTCCAATCAGTGCGACTGCATGTTGGCGTTTTTATAAACTGGCATGGGCGCGCCATGTAAATCACATTTGGAGAAGAATCATGTGATGCTAAATCACGCATAAAAGTACCGCGTGGCGTAGGATCGGACGTCGGATGACCATGCGCATCAAAAGAATTACCATCCCCTTCGATATAGATATGTATCGGAGATGTGTTATCTGAAACCTTTTGAAATGTTGCAATGGTATATTTCCCGGCATTAATTGGCACAGACACAAAATCAGATGGCGCGCGCCACACAGACGTACTACAACCTGCCAGAATTACAAATGCATAAAATAAATTTTTTTTCATCTTGGATTTAAATAATACACCATATGCAAAATAATTAAAAGCTCAAAAAAGTTGACAAAATATATTTTTATGATATTTATTTCATCATAAAGAGCAAAAAAAATGAAACACAATTTAACGTACGCACAACAGAAAAAAGTCGAAGAATTGCAAAACATGTCACCGCAACAATGGGATTCTATCTGCAAAGGATGTGGAATTTGCTGTCTGTGCAAGGTATGTTTCAGTGATAAAGAAGATTCTAATACGTATTATACACGAGTGCACTGCGATGGTCTGGATCCAGTTACAAAAAAATGCATGATTTACAAGGACAGATTGAAAATCAAAGGCAACGAATGCAAAAAATTAGATATAAAAATTATTCTGGATGGACAATTAATACCAAGAACATGCGGATATGTTGAATATATTTTTGGCCCCGCCCCATCAAATATATTTATTGATTGGCGAACTGTAAAGTCAGAATCACTAATCAATTTGAACAACCCTATAAAATTAATCCAAAACCTGATTATAGAATCAGCCAAGTGGAACAAAAGATAAAAACAGCTGATTTTATCTATTTTTTGATACTTTAACTTTTTTTGACAAAAATACTTGACAAATGTATTGACAAATACTATTTTTAGGGTATAAATAATAAAAAACTAATACCAAGAGGTAAATGATGTCAAAGAAAGTCAAGGCAAAGACCGTACGTAAAAATTCCAAGCAAAACAAGTTCTGGAAACGTGTTTGGAACATTATTTGCTGGCCTTTTCGCAAAATCGCAGAACTGTTTCGTCGTTTTTGGAAATGGGTGCGCAATATTGATTTAGTCGGACTGGTTAACACAACATTATTGGTTGCGATTATTGTATTATTCTCTATGTTGATTATTGATGTCGTTGGTTGCAACAGAAAACAGGTCGTTGTCGTAGCACAACCAGTACCAGTTACACACCAGGTTACGATTACAGATGAATCGGGCCCGAAAGTTGCAACATTGCCTTTGTCCCAGGACAAAGAACAAAAAATGATTAATGTTGTACCAGTAAAAACAACAGAAGTTACAATCGCAAAAAAACAAACCGCAAAGCAAGGCAACACCATGATGGGTGATATCGTTATTGATAGCCGTGGTGCAGGCGCGATGTTAGAATGCGGCACACAAGTTAACGGTAATCTGTATTTGCAAAATATGCGCAAATATACATTGCCATGCGACATTCGTATCAATGGGAATTTATTCCTGCGCGATGTGAATATGTTGCAATTCTGTGGCGACTTTGTCGTTACAGGCAACATCTATGTCAGCCCACGTTCGTCATTTGGTCCAATTCCAAAGACAGCACGCATTGGCGGACATGTGGTACTGTAAGCCATTAAATTACAGAATTGTTTGTTCATATCTCCCTTTGTGACACCGCCAATCCCAGGCGGTGTTTTTTAATAGTGCAATGCACAAAAATTCTGATATAATAAATACATCTGAACCAAACAAAGGAAAGAGAAAATGTTAGATAAATTATTAACTGTGTTAAAACAGAATATGGGATATACAATTATCCTGATTATAGCAATCATATTCTTTGGATATTTTTCAGACGGATTAATTCCAGGGCTGATTACCGCGGTTTCTGCACTGTTGGCATATGCGTGCATTATGGCACTGTATGGTGAATACAAAAAAATTTCACCAAAAAAATCAAATTCTGCAAAAAAGAAAGCAAAAAAATAACCTAATCCGCCAGATGGCGGATTTTTTTCACTATTTAATAATCAGTTTTCATTTTTATCATGGGGCTTTTTATGATATAATATTTGGCATGAGAAAAAGAAACATCTGTATTTTATCAATATTGTCATGCCTGGTTGGCGGACATGCATTTGCAAATTGGCAATACCCAGGCACATATGTGCGTGATGGTTGGTACGAAGATGACGGAATGCGCTTTGTCATTTCTGCACGTGGCGGGGCAGCAATCGGTATGGCTTCAATAAAAAATGATGCCGGGGCAATTGCAAACGAGTACTTTTTGGCACCTGATGGTACGCCCGTATCTGCAACATACTATTATTCATGCGTTGAGCAAGGCGGATGCGCAAATTATACATACGCAGGGTACGGTGATTTAAATAAATTACCTGCAACCAAAGATTTTGAAAGTTTTTCTTTTGTCGCAGGGGCCAGCATCGGATGGACAATCCCATATCGACCACAGTGGAGAATCGAAGCAGGATACGACCATATTACAAAAAGCGAATACAACTCATCGCCAATGTTTGAAGGTGATTTAACATTGGAAGGTGGCGATGTGGCAAACGTTACAATACACGCACAAAGTTCAACCGTTAATTCAAAAATATCCAGCGATGTTTACAGCGTTATGGCGTTTTATGATTTCTTTGACGGTCTGCAAAAGCCTGTGCGCGAATTTATCCCATACGTTGGTTTTGGCGCAGGATATGCAGATTCCAAGACAATATTGAACCTGGCTGATCCGTACGGCGATTTATCATCACAGGTAGAATTGCAACAATATGGCGAAGTTGATGATTACGGCGTGGTTCAGTTCTTTAAATCAGAACGAAACACTGCAAATGTTGCCGCATTATTGTCCGCAGGTTTTTCATACGGCATAAACGAAAATATGTTTATGGATTTTGGCGCACGTGTTATGTATATCCCAAAGGTAAAATGGGAATTAACAAATGATACCGGCAGCCGTCATCGCGAATGGTTCAGCGCGGAAAATCTGATATACGCAAACATAATGATGGGTATCAGGTTTGAGTTTTAAGCAGTTCCTTCCTTGAATCCCTGGCCCCCCAGGGATTTCTTGTTGAAAAATAAAAATTTCGATGATAAACTGATGCGATCAGATGCACGGGGCATGGCCGTCAGTCGCAAGGCTGGCGGAGGAAAGTCCGGACTGCTTGGGACGGCGTACTGGCTAATATACCAGGCGGGGCGACCCGACGATTAGAGCAACAGTGACGTAAACGATTAAATTCGAGTGAAACGGGCAATCTCTGCGCGCAGCAATTTCAAATAGGCCCCTAATATGTGTCCCACATCGGGGGCGGGTAGAAAGCTTGACATATTATAGTAATATAGTATGCAGATTAATCATGCCCACTACCACGGGGCGGTATCCGAAAGATACTGGCCTGATGGCAGAACAGAATCCGGCTTATATGTCCATCTGAAAACACGCGCCCAAGGGCGCGTGCTTTTTTTCATTAATTATCCAATTCAGTCCATTCGCAAATTACAACCGCATGTTCGGTATCACCAACACAAATCTTGTGCCGACTGACCAGGCCATCAATCGCAACATCAATGCGAATTTCAGGCGTATCTGGATTAATTTCTTTCTTGAAATTAATATTTATGCGACGCAGTTTATGATTACTGCGATATGCATAACCAACACTTTCCGTTGCCCAAACCGCATAGACCGCATTATTTATATGCTGATTCACATCAATATCGTCAAAACGACACTTCATCGTATGCGTTTTGTTTGTTTCAAAATCTGGAAACTTGTCAAACACACAACCGTACGCACGCGTCGGAACAACAACGTCTGGTGATAAATGATTCGCCAATGGTAATGGACGACGACGTTCCATATCAATCATAATCCACTGGGATGTAGCACGAACCATCAATCGGCCGTCAGACCCGCGAATTTCAAAATCACGCGTGGCACGCAGGGCATCCTGGCATGACGGCCATGTGCTGAAAGTCAATTCTTCGCCTTCTGCCGGCAATTCCAGAATATCAACCAGGTAATACATAACAACCCAGCCAATACCATTTTCCATACAATATGTTCGCCCACACCCCAGGATTTCAGCATGACGGTCCGCAATTGACTGTAATTCGTTCATCAAAATCAATGGACGAACATTGCCAAATCGATCGCACTGATATGCCTGAAGTACACGCGTTTCAATCAGTTTATCTGCCATGATAGCCTATCCTGCAATATTCTGAACCGCAACAACAAAATCCAACGCATCACCCAATTGGATATTATTTGCACGTGCAGCAGACTTTATCATGCCGTGCAATATTTCAGGTGTGTCTGATGGAATTGTCAACATTTCCAGTTTTGCACCGTTGCCAACCTTGCGGTCTGTACGCAGACCACGAATATTTTTCAGAATTTCCAGCGCAATATCCATGGTTGATACATCTGTGTCATATTCTGATTTTACAGACGGATATTCTGTCAGATGCAACGTTTCACCACCTTCGACTGGTTTGTAGATTTTCTGCCACAATTCTTCGGTCAAGAATGGAATAAACGGCGCATACAGACCAATTATCGCACGCAGAACAGTGTACAATGTCCACTGGGCCGACAGTTTTGATTCTGCACTGTATTTTTCTGGTGCCCAGAAACGGTCTTTGATGAATTCCAAATACTGGTCACAGAAGATGTCCCAGAAGAATGAATCAATCGCTGCACGTGAATTATAATTGTCGTATTTATCCAAATGCTTGCGCGTTTCTGCAATAGTTTTGTTTAATTCCGACAAAACCCATCTATCTTCGATAAAGCGTTCTGATACAGGAATTTGTTTTGCGGTTTCTGGTTCAAAATCAGATAAATTCATCAATGTGTACTTAGATGCATTCCACAATTTGGTCAGCAGTTTTGAACCGCGTTTAACTTCGTCATCACTGTAACGAATATCCGTTCCAATTGGTGCCGTTGAAATCCAATAACGCAATGCATCAACACCAAATTTATCAACCGCAGTCAATGGATCGGTACCATTGCCCTTGGTCTTGGACATCTTTTGCCCCTTGGCATCACGAATTAAGCCGTGGAAATTAACTGTCTTGAACGGAACATCGCCCATTACATAAATCCCCATCATAACCATACGTGCAACCCAGAAGAAAATAATATCTGCCGCGGTGTACAGCAAATCTGTTGGATAATATTTTTTCAGTTCCAATGTCTGTTCTGGCCAACCCAATGTAGAGAATGGCCACAAGCCCGATGAAAACCATGTATCCAAAACGTCTGGATCACGCGTTAATGTCTTGCCGCCCGATTGCTTAATCGCATCTTCTTCGGTTTCTGCAACATAGACGTTCCCCGCTTCGTCGTACCAGGCTGGGATATGATGCCCCCACCATAACTGACGTGAAATTGTCCATGGACGGATCCCCTTCATCCATGCCATGAAAAGATTATAACGATGTTCTGGCAAAAATTTAATCTTACCTTCTTCCACTGCCTTAATCGCAGGAATCGCCAATTTTTCCGCATCAACAAACCACTGGTCTGTCAGGTATGGTTCAACTGGAACCTGGCCACGTTCGGAATATGGTGTTGGAATTGTGCGATCTTCAATTTTTACCATTAAACCTGCCGCTTCGATATCTGCAACGACGGCTTCACGTGCCTGGTATCTGTCCAGACCGCGATATTTTTCCGGTACAACTGGGTTATCGTTCATTTTTGCATCTGGGGTTAAAATGCAAACTGGTGTCAGGTTATGACGAACGCCAACTTCCCAGTCGTCAAAGTCATGCGCAGGTGTAATCTTTACCGCACCCGTACCCTTTTCAGGGTCGGCGTGTTCGTCACCAATAATTGGAATTTCAATATCTGTTAATGGAATAATTGCTTTCTTGCCAATCAAGTGTTTTAACTTTTCGTTTTCTGGGTGAACGGCTATCGCCTGGTCGCCAAACAATGTTTCAGGACGCGTTGTCGCAATTTCAATTGCGCCACCATCAACCAATGGATAATTAAAGTAATAGAACTTACCCTTTTCTTCGCGAGTTTCTACTTCTAAATCTGATACAGATGTTTGCTGCTTTGGGCACCAATTAACCAGACGCTTTTCACGATAAATCAGGCCTTCGTTATACATTTTAACAAACAGTTTTGTAACCGCACTGGACAAGCCGTCATCCATTGTAAAACGTTCGCGATTCCATACCGGCGTCACACCCAAAACATGCAACTGATTCATAATCTGACCGCCCTTGTCCGCCTTCCATGCCCAGGCATAATCCAACTTTTCCTGTAATGATAATGAATGTGGGTTTATTCCACGCTTAGACAAATCGCGTTCAACCAATAACTGGGTCGCAATTGATGCATGGTCGGTTCC